>Ga0116231_10011166_pt1 | contig 13986 bp, 11 predicted proteins | sample S1TSphgellanicum_2_FD_89695 | JGI IMG/M metagenome (GOLD analysis project Ga0116231, IMG submission 89695) | Host-associated microbial communities from peat moss isolated from Minnesota, USA - S1T2_Fd - Sphagnum magellanicum MG | ecosystem: Host-associated > Plants > Peat moss > Unclassified... | reverse complement strand
TCGTCGTCGTCGTAAAGCCCCCAGGTCGGCAGACTTTATCGGAATAAAGGCCCATGCAAGGCAGACCAACTAGTGGGACCCATGGCCAAGGGCTTTTATGGAATGCAGGAAAAAAAAAAAAACCTGCTCTGATTTTCTTTTTCTCCGGAAGATACATGAAATACCCACCGGGTATCACTTTTGCCAAAATATAAAATAAAATAAAATAAAATAAAAATGGGGGTGTTTTTAAAAAGAGAACACCCACTGGAGTGTTTGCATTACATTACTTGAAAAGGCACTCAAACTGCTGGCCAAGGGAAAAATACATTGGGTAATAACATGCACTCCAATTACACTAAGAAAATCAGAGCAGGTCTTTACTAGTGTTGTGCGGTCATTTGAATTTCCTAAGCACTATGAGTTTTTTTTAATTAATTAATTATTTATTTAATAATATTTCAGAACCAGAGAATCACCAGTTTCGGTTCTTTGAAAAAAAAAAAAAAACTAAAAATAAAAAAGACTTTTTGATCCCCTTTTATTCAAAAATCTTAAAGAACTTGCAATTTTTCATGAAAGAACTAATAAAGAATGGGCAGAGAGACATTCTGCTAGTGTGGAGACAGAATGTGTTCCTCACGACACATTACGCCCCATAAAAGTCCTTAGGTGAGTCATAAACTCAAGTTAAATAGGCCACAGAAATTGGCCCCCATGGTACATTCTGCCATCCAAAGGGTCTCCAAAAAGCTGCTGAATCAGGGTATAGCAAAAGGAATTGATTGATTGGAGAGGGTCTTTTTATTATTATTATTATTATTTATACAATAATAATAATAATAATAATAATAATATTGTATAATAATAATATAGAGCTCTTGAGGGAAGCCCATCATTCATTTAGAGCCATGTTGTATGTGCAGAGAGACATTATTATGTGGACATGGCTTGTTTTGTGTGCAAACAAAGAAGAGAGATGCTTGGTTTTTTGGGATTATTCTAAAGTTCATCTACCCATCCATTCCTCTTTTGTGGAGTAAAGAATCTAAAGAGAGTGACAAAGAAATCGCTTGGTCTTTACATTTTGTAAAGCCTGAATCCTAGGGCTTTAGCTTACACAAAACCTCTTCAAGGGGAAAGGGGAGTTTTTGGGTCACTAGATCATTCACCAAATCCCATGACATCAAACTCGTCAATATTGAGAAAACTGATTTTGGAAAGGAGTGTGACAATTTTATTGAATGATCCTTATACAAAATTCTATTCATCATTGTTTTTACCTTTAAAATATCCAAGTCCATGGGACATGCCCATTTGAAAAACTTTGCTTTTGGGATGTGTTGATATATATATATATGTTTATAAAACATTAGTAATTTTTTTCAAATATATAACAACGTACAATACACTACAACAAAAGGTGTCCTTGTATACCAAATGATTTCATTGGATTTTGAGTGAATTCATTCATCATGCTGAACAAGACTTAAGGAAAAGCAATGAATTCATTTGTCTAGTGAAGAGGGACTAGTGAACTACACTTATATTTTGTAGTAGCAGGTAAATAACTATTTGAAATTTATCATGTATTTTATTACATGAAGAAAATCAAGGCATAAACAATGTAAATTCATATCATGGAAGGGCCCTTGCACATAGTACATATTCTTACAAACAATGATAAATAAATACAACATTGAGAATTTTCGAAAACACCCATGGACCAAAATGTAGAAAGAAAAAGTTCATGTAAAAAATTGTGCTCCACCTAAGTCCTCTCCATTTGCACCACGGCCTTCACCAACAACCTCATGATTGTTTTCTATAATGTTATTTACATTAACAAATTCCTCATCTTTTGAAATTAAATGATTTAAAACTAGGTCTACAATTAGTTGTTAAACAAAATTTGCTCGATTGGTATGAGAAGAAACAAACTTTTAAAACATCCTTTCTACACTTCAAAGCACTAGATTGAGGCAAAGGTGACATCCACACACAACACAAATAAAAATATTTTACACACAAACCCACCAACTATGCAAATACAACTTCACCCTTGGAACCACATTTCTAATATTTATTAATGAACTTATGCAAGCATGAATGGTGCCTCACCCTTCCTTCTCTAGATGTTGATGCTTAAGACCTACTGATTCTTGAAAATAATATTTTTTAAAGATTCTCATCACAACTTCAATAGTTAAAAACTCACAATAGTTAGAGTGCCCCTCAAGTTATGATGGTATGTATTATGTAACTTGTGGGTCTCAATGTTCCCAAGCACCCCAACTCCTATGTTGCTCAAGGTTTGGGTAGCTAAGGGAAGAAACCTTAAGAAAAAACATGCCTCCCTTCAAACTTGGTTAGTAAGTTGTCGACATTATTTTAAATATTTTATTTAATGTATGGTGCCAAATTAGTCTTGTACATAGAATAATATGTTGGTATGTATTAATTCTTATGATTGATTAATGTAATGATTAATTTGAGTTTTTGGACGTGTCATAATTTTTTTGTTTAGTCCATAGATGTGTCCAAAATTCAAATCATTAGTTTTGAGACATGTTCCATATTTTTCATTAGTCATTTTGGTCTTTAGGATGTAAGACATAAGAAAGCCTTGTGTAGAAACAACTAAAGCTCCATTCAAAAGTTTGGATTAAGTTTTACTTAATTGCGCATCTGCAATAATTGGTGATCTTCCATATGCTAATGACATAAATTTTCTACCCAATTTGAAACACCAAAAATAATACAAAAACAATGATTTTTGGTGTAAAATTTATTAATAGAAATAGTTGATACTTGATACTAACCAATACCAATATTAGCATGATATTTCATAATAAGATTTTACCATCATCGAAATGGAAAATCGTGTTTAAATATTTTCCCAATAGTTGTGAGAGGAAGAATTCAAACTTCTCCATAATGTAAACATTTTTTGAATCAAAATTGAAGTTCAATGTTGGAAAGAAATCCATCTTCTAGCTTAAGATGTAATTGCATCTAAAGAGATTTTTAAAATTGAGTTCTAGTTTTAAAGATGGACCTAACATAATAACATTGAAAGTTATTTTTCAAGGTCATCACTAGAAGTAATAACCATCCTTCAACAAGGTATTCTAGTACAAACAACTTTTCAACCTTTCCATTCCAGTTGTGATGCACTTTTAGGTTTGTTAAATTGCATAATTGGTAAAAAAAACCTTGTTGATTTTTAGATTTATAGTGGAATGTAAAGATAAGAAACAATCTTTAGCTTTCAATAAGAAAGAAGGCATAAAAACTCTAGGATGGGATTACTATGAACTCTCAATCATGCTCACAATCATGTCAAATTGCACAAACCAAGAAAAAAGCCTAAGGAAAATAATTAGGGAGTGTAGTTTGAAACCAAACTAATGCATAAGTGAACCATGGGCAATTTTTAATTCACATGATTCACCATGACTTTGACTTGGGAGGAGTCACCACTCTCCTCCTTTTTCCATAGTATACTTTGTAGCCCACTTCAAAAGCTACAATAATATGATCATGTTTTTCAAAACTTCCATTCCCGTATTGAAATTGCTCAATCATGAATCTCACCATTTGTGGGTTCATAATTTTCTCATTGCGCCTTCAATTTGAAAGTTTTCAAATGAAAAATGATAGTTTTTGGAAAAAGCTTCCTAAAAACCCATCAAGAATTTTTAATGGAATTGCTTTGATTTTTTTGTTGGATGATTCAGGGATTGAGAGTCATTTAAAAAGTTTTGTTCTCAACCTTTCAAATGGTCATAACTTGTGTTATGAATCATAGTTTTGGGGAATGTGTTCACATTTAATGTAACACATTTTTAATTTGATTTTAAAATTTTAATTTGGAGATTAAACCATGGATTGATTTGGAATAAGAATTTTTCAAATATGTGGGTTGCATTGGATATTTTTAGCTCCTGAAATAAAAATCCATTTGGCAATGTCAAGACTTGATACCATGCATTCTTCCACATTTGTGAAAATGTGTTTGAAATAAGGAATTCTTTGGCTCCATTCTTAACTTGTTCTTGTTGTCATGTCCCAACCTTAGTGGCAAATCTATTAAAAATATGAAACATAAAAGCAAGATAATTAATTGTCAATAAATTAGGAGGCTAGTGGATAGATTTAGAGGAACCATCACTTATAAAAAGGATGAGGAAGATTCCAAAGCTTGAGGGAGATTGGACCACTTTGGCTCCCCATTCCTTTAGGCTAGATTCAAAAGATGATATATTGTGAAAGGAATTTGTGAATACAAGTTGGGATATGTGTTTTGGTGTGGAATCTAGTGGGAGTATTTGTGTACATTTCTTTTTAAGTGAGTGGCACTTAGTAATGTTTGATATAAAAGACTAATCAAATTTGATGGTAAATATGCTACACTAAAAAAGAAAACTACATTCGCTAGGGACTCAAGTATTTAGAACATGCAATAAAGAAAAAGGGGGAGAAAGGTGTTAAGATAGAAGCACTTAAAACTATCATGCACCTTAAAAGAACACTATAGTGGTCTTCCATAATTGTTTTAATGTGTTTATTAATGCACTATGAAATTAAATCTATGTTTTAGGTTTTTTTTAAAAGTTGTTTAAAATTACAATCCAATCCATTTTAAATACTTTCAAATCCAACCCATTCCACATTGGCCTATTTTGTGCACAAGTGGGCTTGGTTTTAGGATCTTCTCATTAAGTGCATTAACCTTTTTTTTCCTTGAAGATTTGGCATGTTCCCCTCATTATTCACAAGGGATCCTATTGATAGTATAGGGGAGCCTATCACGGTTTTTTATAAATTCATAACTAATTGAAAAAAAAAAATCTTCAACTTAGATTGAATTTTAAATCCCCTTATCTTTTTAAAAACATGAGTGTAAAAAAATTGAAAAGTCTAGTTTACCCAATATTGTTATTATGTTGGTTTCAAATGTTTATATCTTATTTTCTAGCTCTTTTGGACAATAATGAAAAAGTAGTGGGAATGGAAATGGAAAATATCCATAGATCTTTAATTTTCCTTTTTTTAATAGTTGATTTACTAGGATTTTCTTTAATTCCTAGAACTTAGAGTGGATATCTCTTACTTTTTGAACCATTTTACAAAGGTTTTGAATACATAAGATGATAGGATCTTTTGTTTTGTTTTTCTACACTTCTACATCTCAATTATTTTGTGACATTTAGGTTATAATTGTTGGGTCTTTGGGTATATGGTATTTACATGTATTCAAGCCATACTTTTCAAACAACAAAAGCCACATTCTTAATTCCTATACATGGCTTCTACAAAAGGAGGTGATGTACATAATGTTTTCAACTTGTTTAGGATTGTGAGATGTAGTTTAAAAGATTTATTTTACTAAGATCTTTTGGTTGGAGTTTAAGGTTTGGTATGTCACACTTTTTTCTTGGTCATTTTACAATCCAAATTTTCAGTAGATTTCTATATTGAATTAATCAAAATATGTTGAACACGTTTTTGGTATGAATTTAAAAGTTCAAATTTACTTTTTTTTTTTTTTTTTTACAAGTGACATGGACATCATATTTTTAAATGGTCTACATTTTAAGAAGATACTTGGACAAGAGAAAAAGTTAAGATTAATTTTTTTTAAAAAGAAACATCTTTGGACATGTATCAAGCATTGCAAGACCATTTCAAGGGGATTGTCATGGTATCCTCAACCAAGATATACATAGGGGTAAAGGCACAAAGGCATGTTGAAGTAGACAAAAGAGAAAATCTTTGAAATTTTAGTTTCAAATTGATTTTTTTTTTCCAAAAGGAAAAAAAAGTACATTCAAAATGAATTCAAATAGCATTATGAAACTATAATGGTCTTCATTCACTTTAGGATAAGTTGAATACAAAATATGAAAAAAATTAATACAAATTTTTTTTAAATTAAAAATATTTAAAATTGATTGGTCAAAATTATGTTCTAAAAATATTTTATATTAAAAATTTGAGTATTATCCTTTTAGAATTAAAAAGTAAAAATACATATTTATATTAACTTGAAAATTTGAAAAATCTAACATTTCATCTATTAAAAACCTATTGTGTGTATATATATTGTATGTATGTAATGTATATCTACCATGCTTGTGTACTATACTGAAATTGGAGTAGAATTCCAAATTCCAAATTCCAAATGGGTTGATGTCTTGTGCTGACACCCTATCTAACTTCATTAAACCTCTGTTGCAAATTCTGGCCCATAAGAAGAACCCAATTGTTGCCTCCTCTCCTCTCTGGTGTTGTCTACAATAGACTCCAAAACTCATTGGAGTTTGGATCAGCATAGCCAACTCCTTTACTCTTTATGAACAGCCCCTTGCTGCCAATGTGGTTGCTTGTCCCATTTTGGATAGTGGAAAAAGTTAAATAGAAACACACTGGCAAGAGAGAGAGAGAGTAATGCCAACTAACTTTCTGGAGGGCCCAGACCCTTTCAAGTTCTGAACCCTAAAGTACACACACACACACACACACACACACCAAAGTAGTGTTTATTATTTGGCTCAAAGAACCTTTTTTGTGTGAAGACTCAAGAGTATGTTGTATGTAGAAAGGATTCTTTAGACTCTTTCTTGTACCCAAAGACTTATCTCCACCCACACCACCACCCCCAAAAGTAACTTGAGCCTTTTAACCATGGTTGATTATTATTAACATGTAGCATAAAGTGCTAATTATTTCCCCCATCCCTACCCATAAACATGCAAAATTGCATGGTGTCACATGACTCTTGAGAGACTATGTAAATGCCATCACCAAGGTCAATCATTATCATTGGCCAATCAAAAGTTGTCAATTTTTTTTAAATTGAACCTTTTGGAGATTTTGTTTCTTGAGCACAATTATGGGTTTAAGTTCAGTTTCATGCTATTTAAAGGTGTATTTCATCCAAAGTGCTCTCTATATTAACCTTCTCCTTTACAAGCAAAAGTTTTTCAAAAAAATTTTTTTTTAATTGAAAAATGAAGTGATTTTGGAGGTTTTCAATCACCAATTTGTGAAAAAAAACACTGAAAGTTGCTAAATATTTATATTTTGTTTTTAGTGTGTACCCAAAAATATAAAAAGATTATTAGAGATTTGTCTTTCATATCTAGTTAATAGCCAAACTTGGCTATTAAAATGTGAAAGAAAAAAGTTATATATATTTTTGGCTACCTATTTAAACCATGTTCAAAATTTTAATGATGATTTTTAGATTTTTAAGTTTTGTTCACAAATTTTGGTTTTTTTCCAAGAAATAATGAATTTATGATACAAAATTTTGCATCAACAAAAAAGTTTGCATACAACATGTAAATATTAGAGCATTTCCATCGCACCTTGCAAAGGCCACATGAAGAGCATCATGATGAGCCCAATTGTGGGTTCCATTGAAAACTAACCCCATTGCCACCATTTCTCAATAACCAACACAACAAATTCCACTACAAAACTCACTAGGACCCACGTCATAATGCACAATGTTAGGTTCAACATTTGTATTTTGGGTAGGCAATCACATGTTTAGAAAAGTCACCATCTCATATGCCGTCCTTGTTGTTCACATTGTCCAACACCTCAAGAATGCATCCTGCATGTTCATTCATTGTGGGTTACTCCTCAAAGATATACCTCAATGGACAAAAACAAAAGAAGCAAATTAGAAAATTACACCCATGACAAGGCCCAAACCTTTTCCTACAATAGATGTAAACAATGTTAGTGAATTTGTTTCTAAACATTTAAAAGTAGCTAAGCGTGTAATTTTGGCTTTAAGCTTGAAATGCCATTAAGGTTATCATGTAGCAAAAAAAGACTAGCTGCAACAATGAAAGAATGCGTAAACAATTAGCAAGCAAAGGCCACTATTGACATGGTAGTTGTTACATTGAAGAATGCATCCATTATGGAAGAGCAAAGTGTATTGGCATTTTTTCTAGTTCGTGACAATCAAATGCCAAATGGAGAAATGTGTGAATATTTGTGATTTCAACGCTCGAAGAATTGGTGAAATTGAAACATGCATTCAACCTCAAGCTTTTCCCACCTTGCACTACCTTGTCATGCATCAATTTCACCCATTTTGTGTTGACCCCCATGCAAACACATCAACCCCCTCTATAAGGGTGTCAACCCCTTTTGCATCACCATTAGCTCCATCAAATTTGTCACCAAATGTTTTAAAGGAATTGAAGGCACCAATGTGTTTATGCGCAATTTTTTCCTCCTACAAAAGCATTCAATTTTTTAATAAAAAGATTGGCACAAAATGTGTGTCTTTTGCAAAACCTTGAGATGGTTTGTGAACTTTTGCAATGGACAAAATCTAAGGTGCTTGTGTTTGTTCCTAGGATTTAACAATGGCCAAAAGAAGATAAGTTCTTTTCTTGGGATTTGACAATTTCTAGAAGAAGAGAAATAAAGTTATAAGTGTTTATTGGGATTTAGTAATGGCTATAAGAAGAAAGGAAGAGCTATAAGTGCTTTCTAGGATTCAAAAATGGCCACAAGAAAAAAAGAAAGGCCATAAGTGTTTAATCAGATTCAACAATGGTTGAAAAAATGAAAAAGAATTACAATTTTTTTTTAAGCTTGAACCATGGCAAATTTGGGGCACACAAAAAAAACCCAACAATTGCATTTCATGTGGCTACATGGCCAATTGTCGCACAATTATTGGTGATGGTTTTGTTCAAACAACCAAATTTGTGGCAGTGTTCAACAAAGGGCTTTAAATACTACCATTGTGATGTGTGTTTGCAAGGTAACAATAGGAGTTACCCTTCAAAACAATTCAAGGCATCTATTTAAACAATCTCATTGGGCACATATATTTTCTTTGCATGTAGGGACAAGCATGTGATGTTATTACAACAATTAAATGCCAATTTATTGAAGTTAACTTTTCAAAACAATTCAAAGCTCCCATTCTAAAAACTTAATTGACCATACATGTTATTTTTCACCTTTATACACAAGCCTATTCCATAAACCTCTTATAATTGTGTATGTAAAGCCATCTTCCAAGAGCTTTAGGCAATAGAAAGCAAGTTATCCCAACTTTTCCTTTTTGTTTGTTTTTGTTATAACCTTTAGATTCCTTTCACAACAACACATCTTGAATTTTTCAACTAATTAATAAAATGATTATTGTTTTTTTAACTACAATTGTAATTACAAGTTCATGTTAATGAATGCGTAGTTATAAAAGACATTGTGGTGCCACATGGAATTATCATTTTACGATTATAATCGATATCATGACTTGATGGTTTTTACACAAATATCAAAATTTTAGAAATGTATTTCTAATCATTCAAAATTAGGTAATAACAAAATTTCATTCATTCTTGTAACTTTTGGTGAATAATAACAACTTATGGTCATGTGATGCTAACATGGCATGCCAGAGGGCAATGAGGTTGACTAATAGTTACAACACCTCATGACTTGTAACATTAATTTCACATCATGATTCATGTCATTGATTTAATGAATTAATTTCATTTATTAGCTAGTTGAAAATATTGTTGTCCTTTGCGATTAATAATGATATCTTCCATGTGATGATGACATGACATGCCATTTGGCAATAAGGTGTCACAAATTTTCATAGTAATCCATGATTTTTTTGTGACACCATAAGTTTTTGTGTGTTTTAAATTTATGCCACTAATATTTGTCATTGCATGCCATATTTTTTTGTGTGCCATGAGGTTTTTGAAGTCATAAATTCACATGCATATGTATGTGTACTAAAAAATCTATTGTTAATTATAATTACGACTATAATATTAATAGTCGTTTTGAAAAAGGTGACACATAAATGCTTGATTTTTTAATTAATTAACACACTAACTTAGGTTAACATACTTATTAAGTTAACCTATGTATGTAGGCTATTTAGTAAATACTTACTTCATAATATAGGCTACCTTGTAAGTTACATATTTAAACATAATAAATTTATTACATCTAATATGTTTAAATATACCTAAAATAAGTTACCTTATTAATAGGTTAACTTAAGTAGGCATACCTAGGTTCTTAGCTTTAGGTTTTTTGCCAAGTCAACCTAGGTAGCTTCATTACAAAATATTTTATCAAGTTTGTAACCATTTCAAGTTTGTGCAATTAGATGTGACTATGATGCGATTAAATGCAACATAATTATTTTAGGTTTTTTTTAAGCCTAAAAATGTTTAAGTTAACCTAAGTTAGGTTAGTAAATAATATAGGTTGACAAATTAGTTCATCTTAAGTCAACTTAAGGAGGTTTAGGTTTAAACTAGGTTGGTAGGTACTAAACTAGGTCAACTGAAGGTGGCCAAGGTTAATTCAAGGTTAAAAATTTTGAGCTTTATAAGTTTGTGTTAAATATAATTAGTATAAAAAAATGTGGTAATGCAATGGATGAAGACTTGAACCCCAAAGTGAAAGTGAAGGGTTCAAATCGTCACTTTTGTACCCTATGATACTTGGGCCACTTAGGTTAGGTTAGATAACTTAATCTAGGCTTCTTAGGCTACGAGTTCCATGTTTAATCTAGGCCACCTAACCTAGGTTAAATAATTTAGGTTGCCTAACATAGGTAGTTAACTTAATTAAATTGAATTTTGGCTAAGCGAATTAGGTTAGGTTGCTAAATCTAACTAGTTAAACTAGGTTGATTTTTGGTTATAATAACTACATGGGTTAAATTCAGTTGACTTTTGATCATGACTCATAATGTGTTTATAGATTTTTAACACATGTCATCCATCCATCAAGGCATTTTTTGTATCACTTAGTTGAATAAAACAACTAAGTTGAGATGGCATGCACTTTACACATCATACCATATCCATCGATGACATGGAATTTCAATATTAAACCAAAATAATAAAAAATAATTGATAAGATGATTGGGTTTTGCGACTAAATGTCTTTTTTGATTAAATGGGTGAAACGACATGGGTTTAACAATTCATGAATGACTAGTTACATATGTCCTTCTTGACTAAGACATAGTCGCAAAGCCCAATCGCAAAACCCAAGATGTGTTGTTATGTTTGTTCTTCAGTCATCATTTTCCTAAAATTAGGGGACATTTAAATGGCTTTTGGTATCCTCTTTTGATGTTTCGCTCAAATGCCTTCCTTTTTGTTTCGTTGTTTCCCCCTTTTCCACCTTTTCAAAATCAGCTCGTTGTTTTTTACTTGACCCTAATGGGAATTTTTGAGAGACTTTCATGTCCAAGCTCATTGGAGTGCCCCATCACTTTTTAGTCCATTGGTAGGTGGTTCTCCCCATTTCTAATGGGGGCGTAGGGCTGATTTCTTTGAAGGTCATTGCTCCAATTGCCTATTTAATGAGTTGGCTCTTAGTTGCCCTTGTTATATAGCTTCCAAATTTTTGTTAGAAGCAATATATGCAAATAGCTTGGGGCCATTCCCTTTTCAAGCACATTTGAAATTAGTGTGAGAGCGTCTTCCATTGGGGGTTGTACCATGTGTGCCCCTTTTTGAACAGTTGGCTAAAAGAGGCATTGATTGCCTTAAGGAAAATATTTCAAAGAGATTGCATGACCATTCTTTTACTAATATCATTTCTAATTTACCTTCTAATTCGCACTGGGCGTGTTTGAAATCATGTGCGGGGCTAAGTGTAGGCACTTGGTTATTAACTCGCCCAATCATCACTTTTTCTTGTGTGACTTTAGATGTTTTCTCTACCGTGTTGCACACTAGGTTGGGTTTTTCCCTTCCTTTAGTCCTTAAGGTGTCACACTACATTTGTAACCCACATGGGGATCCACTTTTTTCATTACGTTCATGGTGGGGAGAAGACGGCCTCACATGGTGTTGTGCAAGATGCTTTCGAAGCCATTGCAAAAGATACGAAATTTCATGTATCGGGAAAGCATATCCATGTTCTTTCGCCTTTTGCCCTGTAATCTTTGCACCATTGAGTCGACATTGTGCTATCAATTGATGGTGTCCACACGTTGGCAAACATTATCATCATCAACCCCACTTGAGTTGATTTGGTTTTACAGACTACTCTTTCTTGTAAGGTTACTACAATAGTCGCAACTCAAGTGAAGAACGCTCTTTGTCATGATTGGTTCTTGACGGACATGTTTCTCCCTCCAATTGTAGAGGATTTTGGATGTCTACACCAAGAGGCGGATAGGTTTCTTCATCGATATGCCAACATTGCATGGGCAATGAAGAGCACTAAAGGCCCTCTTCTTTCAGTTTTGTGCGCATTTTATAGGCAAAAGGTGTTAGTGGTGTTACAACATGCGTAGGTAGTTTCTATTTTGAAACATGCTAGTGCAATAGGTGAGGGTTCGTCTAAGCTAGGCATCCTTTCAGGAGGTCCTCCCTTTTCCTTATTTGATATGATTCTCATGACAAAAGTGGCTTTGGGAACTTGATGTTCCCCTTGTGGTTCACCCTCTTAGGTGGTTCATTTGTCTTCTTGGATGTGGGTCCTTCCATTTTGTTCCTTGTTTCCCCCCTTTTTTGACTGCTTTGGTTAATTTTTGGTTGGCAGGGTTTCATCATAAAACAGCCATATACAGACAAAGTTTAAAGCACTATTCTGGAATCTGTAGAGGTCATTTTACTGCTGAAGTGGACACTGGAGATGCTCTTACTATATATTATGCAATTTTCTAAGACTTTTGTCTGTAATATTTTTCTTAAAGCACTTTCTTGTGTAAGTAAAGTACTTGAAACTTTCTTGGTTTTGAGAAAAGTGACAACTTGTTTTGTTTTGTTTTGTTTTACAAGACCAGGCAGGCAGCTATGAAGTGGTTGTATGCACTATTAAGTTGTTGTTGCCTGTCATCAACACCCATCACCCAGTAGAAGCAGAATGATAAAGTCTGGTATACAGAAAACCCATTGTTGGGTTCTTCTCATCATAACAATAATAAGATGCATGAAGAATGATGAAGAAGAAGAACCATGAATTTGATGATTGTTTTGGGGGATTGTGAGATCAGAGTTTGGCACAAGGTTGTCAGTTGTGGAAACTCCCTACTTTCTTTTTGTCTATTCTACTCAATTTTTTATGATTTTTTTTTTTGGCAGATTGTCCATACTATTAACTAACCTTGTCGTCTCCCTTTTCCTTTTTCTCAAATTCCATCCTCTTGTTTAGAATTTGATTTCTTTTCACTATTCATCATATTAAAAAAAAAGAAGAAGCACACATTAGCAATTGATTTCATTCAATTTCTAAATGGGTCTTTTGCAAATCAATTGGGGAACACCAGAAATGGCCGACAAACTTGAGTGTACTACTCTATGAAGGGATCATTAGGGTTTTTTTTCTTTTTTTTTGTCCTCACTCATGTTGGGTCTTTTGCTTTATGTGAAGGAAAAAGTGGCAACTTGCAAAATGGCTATGAACTTTGAGCCACTTCTTTATTATACTCCTAACTCTACCCCACAAAAGACTTTATTCCTAGCAAAAAGGGGCCATTGTCAATTCTCCATGAAGCATAATAATAGCCTTTTCACTATTCACACCCAACTTCCAAGTTTGTCAGTTGCACAATCACTATGTATATACAACATAGTAGAGTACTTTGAGTGGGGTATTGATGGTACCTTTGATGCACGTGATGGTCATTGCCACAAAGGGTTATTTTAGATTTGTTTTTGGTGCTCCAGCCAAATGAGCCAACCAACTAACTAGCCACCCAACCACCCCCCATGCAGAGGGGGGTGTTTATGGAATGAGTTGGGCCCTCATCAAAGGCAGCCTTTATGGACAAAGTAATGGAACAAATGCAAATATAGTGTAAAAAGATAAGGAACTGAAGAATGTTCTAAAGCACCCATAATAATAAGAGTCATGGTAACAATGGTGAGTTCCATCTGTTGGAAGGTACTAGTGTTGGGTGGGTATCAAGGGGGGGTATCAACTTTTAAACTTACCAATCATTATATATATATATATATATATATATATATA
>Ga0116231_10011165_pt1 | contig 13988 bp, 8 predicted proteins | sample S1TSphgellanicum_2_FD_89695 | JGI IMG/M metagenome (GOLD analysis project Ga0116231, IMG submission 89695) | Host-associated microbial communities from peat moss isolated from Minnesota, USA - S1T2_Fd - Sphagnum magellanicum MG | ecosystem: Host-associated > Plants > Peat moss > Unclassified... | reverse complement strand
TGCTGTACATGCATTGTGTGGAGCCGAGAATGAAAGCCGCGGGGGAGATCGAGACGGACCAGAGTTCATGGCCGATCAGGAAGGCGTACAAGAACAGTTTCTCAGTGGGTGGGGGCTTCACCAGGGCGGATGGAAACGAAGCTATTCGCTCTGGCAAAGCGGATAGGGTGGAGTTCGGCCGACTGTTTCCGGCAAATCCGGATTTTGTGAAGAGATTCGCTCTCGGTGCTCCGCTCAACAAATACAAGCGCGAGTTCTTCTACACCCAAGATCCTGTCATCGGGTACACCAATTACCCATTTCTTGAGCAGCAGAATCTCCAGGAGGATTTGAAGAATCTCAAGGATCTGAATCTCAAGGCCTCCTAGAGCATCATCACCCATTGCTGCTTTCAGCAAAATCTTCACAAAAATTCTTTCCAGATTCTTCACAAACCCTTCCCAAATTCTTCCCAAATTCTTCCCATATTTCTCAGTTTCCTCTCTACTGCCATATTCAGCTCTGATAGTATCATGCAAGTTTATTGCATTATGCTTTTCTATTTTTGGAGTGCTATTTTTTTCCTTTGGAGAATAAAAGATTGAAGGGATTATAGATTATATAGTATGATTTTATTGGGAAAATTGTGGTTCTGGTAGCTGATTAGGGTGTGATTCAACTTGATTATCTAGGAGGTTTGCCCAACTTAATTAGGTAATATCTGATTAAACCTGGTTAGGGTTTTGTGCTATCTGATTAGATTAGAGTTGAAGAATCACTCCAAATCCACATAGGTTTTTTTCTCTTTTTTTAATAATTTTTTATAGGCAAATAAGAAAATCTTAATTGTAGAGTACATAGGTATGTTTTTTCCTAGTAGATTATAGCTAAATAGGAATCAAGTGGGTTTAGTTGTTCAAGAATGTTTGACAAGGTAAAAGGGTTTTGGGACTTGGGACACATAGCAACATGGTCTGAATTAGCATAATATAAATTTGTTTAAAATTATAATGCAATTCCTCAAGAGGGGTAGTAGGTGGGGACTAGGGAAGTACACCTCTACTTGTGGCAAAATCCTTCCTCTAGCATCAAGTGCAACAATAGACACAGATTGAAAAAAAAGCAAAGCATCAGAGTAGGAAAGCAAAAAAGCCTTGGCAGGCATATTTTGCACAGCTGAGTTGACATTTTGGGTTGTTGACAGATCTCTGGAGGGAACATGTTGAACTTGTTTAGGGTTTAGGGTTTAGGCCCTAAACTCAATTCTCTTTTGAATTTGTTTATTCCTATAAAGAGCCAGAAGGTCTGGTTTTGGCCACCACCCGTTCAAGTGCCTCTGGTATCAAATGAAGTGTATCTTCAAGATATCTGTATATTCTGCACTGTGAACCACTCTGGAGTCTAGGAATGAATATTTAGGTCATCATGATTTGGTCACAATTATTAAAGGAAATTGATCATTATTAAAATTGGGTATATTCAAAAAAATTGAACATAACTTGTGTTTTCGAGCACCTTGCCCTTTGACAACATAGAGCCCGTAACCCTAATTTCCAAGGTCAAAAGGTTGATACATCAGATTTATCCATAAAGTCAGGCAATGGGGGGGCAAGAACAGCCAGTTTCAGCATAATAGGGTATCAAACACGTAACTGGGAATGAAATCATTTTTTAATGATAGTCTCACTCTGAAATTTCTTTCAAAAAAAGATATAACGTGATTTTACATTAATCATGTAAAATCAGGTTATCAGTGTCAAAGGTGGTTTGTAATAACCATGTTGGGTACCTTCTTATTTTGCATTAGGTGCATAAATAGTGCACAAAAGCTGACAACTGAAGGCAAGAACAGAAATAGGGACACCTTACACCAATAAATAGCCTAAAAAATGTACATGAATTCAAACTCTTCATAAAACCCTAGAGATTAGGAGCACTATTTAACTGACTTAATGGATGGCCTATATGAACACTATAGGAATGCTTGATTTGGGTTGAACATAGGCCCTGACTCCTAGTGTAAAGCGGGCCTTAACAACTTGGTCTTTTTTTTGTGTTGGCCAGATTTTACTACACGTAAGGCCATCAATTGAGGGCCTTATGGTTGTAGGCTCCCTACACACAGGGGCAGTCCCCATTGAGGGATTTATGTATACGACAGGGGTCTCTCTTTAAGACCCTTCCAGAATTTAAGGCAGAGTCACAAGGCCAGCAAGCGAAGTGCTGCTGCCCAAGAATTCCAGAAGGGTCTGAATCTGATGATAGACCCTTCTCCACCGTAAAGAACCGGAAAGATTTTGGCATCTTTCTCGCATTGGATCCAACAAACAAATATGGGAAAACATTGATTTTTAGAGAATTTGGCAATTTTATGATTTTAAAATTTTCCTTTTTTTTTTTGGTCACACCTTTTGCACATCATCTGATTTAATCACATGCATGATATTGGATTGTGACAAAAGTAATTTTAAAAATCGTACCAACTTCACAATATACAAACTTAAGTGAAACCAAAAGAAAAAAAATGGTGTTATATATTATGTTGAATAATCTCTGGTGACCATAATTGAATATGGCATGTTTTATGTCAAGAAATCATATTTGTTTAGTTTTAGTTGATGGGGGTGTGTCCCTAAAACCCTAAGCGTTGCAAGCCCAATGTTAGCAAAATGTGCAACATGTGATATGTAAGTTTTATGTGGAAACTTTAAGGCTTTTTAATATAAAAATTTCACCAACACCCAGTATGTGGGCCTCTACCAATATCTACCACATCCAAAATAGTGTGCAAGTTATTGTGTTCATCATCACCCATAAACATGAAATATTGGATATGTATGTGTAGAGTGGAGATCAAGAAAATGCCCACATCACATGAACACCTTATAAGCCAATATTTCATATTTCTTTACCAACCTTTTTGGAAAGCACCATAACCTATGTATATGCATAATTTTAAGCCCCTTTTCACAACATTTAAAGCTTAAACTTCATCCAATCTAGAGTTTACATACATGCCATCATATTGGTGTTGGTGGGGTTACTCTTAATTGGCAAAAACATTAATAAATTTCTTAGCTTTACATTTAACTAAATTCATGTAAGTTTGCATTCATGAAAGAAGTGTTGGAGTTTTCTTCTTGTTAAGGAATGCCCCCACTATTACAAAAACAAAGTTGAATACCTCATATCACAAGATTCATGTTTTTACAAGCTATTTGTTAATTTTCGAAACTTCAATAGCTACTACACAACTCTTCACAATATAATGCACAATATTCATTTCAATTCCCTTGATCTTGGACTTTTTTTAAAGTTTGGCCAACCAATGTAAACATGGTAATATAACCCACACTTACCTCCTTTGTCCTGAATTTGTAGTCTTGAGTGACTCAGGACATGATGATGCAACAAAATTGGGATTGGTCCAAAAACATTTGCATTTGATTTCATTGTTTAAACTATGGTCTTAAGCATTGGCTACAACCCTTAACAAGTGCTTTTGGAAACTCTATATTCATTATGTTCATTTGAAATTTGTCATAGTGTTATAATTTTATATTTCAAATATTGTTGTAAAAACAAATCACAAATTTTAGTTTAGCACTTTAAAACATGTAAAAATAAACACTAGTTATGCTTGGGATGGGTTGTGTTATTGTGACTTCACAATAACAAGTAACACCCCATCACCTTTGAAGATTATAAGTACAACTCTTGAATTGTTACAAAAAAATTTGCACATCTTGCGTTTAACAACAATGTGATTCTTCATGGATTGTCTTAAAAGTTTTTTTGTAGACCTTGGAGCAATGCAATTCTTGGATTGTCTTTCAAAAAGTTTTTGTGCACCCCAATGTAGTGTGCACATCAATGAGATTCTTCAATCCAAGCCTTCCAAGGTAAATTTCACAATACATTACAAAGTAGTGGGATTCTTGGTTTGTTTTCAAAGTTTTTGCACACCATTTGTAGCAATAGCTAATTCTTAAGTGATCTTAGAAGTTTCTACATAACTTGTGCAACAATGGAATTTTGGGGTGGGTCTCTTGGGTTGCCTTGAAAATTTCCACATAATTTGAACAACGATGCAATTTTGGAGTGTATTTTTTGGGTTCATTATTTTTTTTGGTGATGAATTTTTGTGCTATGGTAAATTCTTTTCCAAAACTAGAAACAAAAGACAAAAAAATTGGTGTTTTCAAGGGGTATTTTGCAATGTTGGGTGGTTTTTGAATCATGACCTAATTCTCGACCCAATTTTCAACCCAATTCTCATAGTGAGAACTGGTCGACATAGTTACATATGACAACCGGATTGAGAATTGACCTCAAATTCTCACATGAATGAGAATTGGTCATGAACATTATTTAGGGTTAGGGATATTGGAATTGTATAAAAACAAAACCTAAGCTTCATTTCTTCACGATGATTTTTTTTTGTCTTGTATTGTTCTTCTCTTGTTGGTTATGATCCTTTTGCATTGTATTGTTTTTTTATGTATCCTTTTCGTTCGTGATGTTTTTCTTGTGTGTTGTTCTTCTTCACATTGTGACGTTCTTACTTTTCATTGTGTTGTTTTTTTTTCTACTTTCATGTTGGTGATGTTTTTTGTGTGCTCATGTTGTTGTTTTTCTCGTGCTGGTGTTCAATTCTCCTCACATTGGTACTTGGTACAATGCTTTTCTTGCACTACTACATTGTTCTTTTTGCGATGCTATGTTATTCTTCTCACGCTCGTGCTACCTCATTAATTTACTCATATTGTTACGATGTTCTTTCTTTTCATGTTACTACATTGTTCTTCTCGCATTGCCTCCTTGCTCTTTTCATGTTGCTTCATTCTTCTCGCACTACCTTGCTTTTCTCACATTGTTTTTCTCTTTTCGCGTTGTTATGTTATCTCATTTTTCTCGTGATGTTGCAATGTTCTTTTCGCATTGCCTCACTATTCTTTTCACATTACTATGTTGTTCTTAACATGCTACTCTTTTCACATTGCCATTCCTTTCATGTTGGTGCTATCATCTTTAGGTACCTACTAATGTTGTCCAATTATCTAGTTTTAGGACAAACCTCCATATATCAACATAACAAATTTTTTGTTTAAAAAAAGATATATTTTTATAAAATTCAAGAAATTAATTGCATAAATGGTTATGTATTCAACTATTTTAATTTCCCTTTGCCAATTATGAATGAATTAGTTTTCAAATGCCGACAAATTATAAATATGTATATGGTTCGGTTATGAACACAACAACACATCTTCGGTTTTATAACTAGTGAATAAAACGACTATTGTTTATTTTTATTACAATTATAACGACAAATTCCTGTTAATGATTACTAAGTTGTAAATGACATTGTGATGTCATGTGGCATTATGGTTTTGCAATTATAGTCGATATCATGATTTGATGGTTTTTACACAAATATGAAATTTTTGAAAATGTATTTTTAATCATTCAAAATTAAGTAATAACAAAATTCCATTGATTCTTGCAACTTTTGGTGAATAATAACAATTTATGGTCATGTGATGCTGATGTGGTATGCCACATGGCAATGAAATTGACTAGTAATTACAACACCTCATGACTCGCGACACTAACTTCACATCATGATTCATGTCATTGATTTGATGAATTAATTTCATTTATTATCTGGTTGAAAATATTGTTGTCCTTTGTGATTAATAACAATTCAATCTTCCATGTGACGATGACATGACATGCCATTTGGCAACAAGGTTCACAAATTTTCATGGCAATCCATGAATTTTTGTAACACCATAAGTTTTTGTGTGTCTTAAATTTATGGCACCAATATTTGTCATGCCATGCCATAATTTTTTATGTGCCATGAAGTTTTTGAAATCATGAATTCACATGCATGTGTATGTGTACTAAACAATCTATTGTTAACTTGTAATTATGATTACAATATTAATAGTCATTTTGAAAAAGGTGACACATAACTCTTTGACTTTTTAACTACTTAACACATTAGTTTAGGTTAACATACCTATTAATTTAACCTATGTATGTAGTTTGCTTAATAAAAACCTACTTTGTAATATAGGCTACCTTGTAAGTTACTTAACTAGACATAAGAAATTTACTACATCTAGTACGTTTAAATATACTTAAAATAGGTTACCCTACTAATAGGTCAACTTAGGTAGGCTTGCCTAGGTTCCTAGCTTTAGGTTTTTTGCCAAGTCAACCTAGGTAACCTCATTACAAGATATTTTATCAAGTTTGTAACCACTTCAAGTTTGTGTAACTAGATGCAACTGTGAGTGACTAAATGCAGCTATGATGTGACTAGATGTGGTTAGATGCAACATAAGTATCCTAGGTTTTTTTTAGCCTAAAAATGCTAGAATTAACCTAGGCTAGGTTAGTAAATAATATAGGTTGACAAACTAATTCATCTTAAGTCAACATAGGGAGGTCTAAGTCTAAGCAAGGTTCATAGATAGTAGGTAGGTTGACCTAAGTCAACCTAAGGTGGCCAAGGTTAATTTAAGGCTAAAAATTTTGAGCTTTATAACTTTTTGTTAAATACAATTAGTATTATAAAAAAAATGTGGTAGTGCAATGGATGAAGACTTGAACCCCAAAGTGCAGGTGAGGGGTTCATGTCCTCATTCTTACAACCTATGATACCTAGGCCACTTGGTTTAAGTTAGGTAAATTAATCTAGGTTTCTTAGGTTAAGAGTCTGACATTTATTTTTAATCCAAGCCACCTAGCCTAGATTAGGTAACCTAGGTTGCTTAACATAGTAGTTAACTTAATTAGGTTAAAGTAGGTTGACTTTTGGCTAAGCAAACTAGGTTAGGCTAGGTTGACTTTTGATTATGCTAGTTACATGGGTTAAACTAGGTTGACTTTTGGTTATGCTAACTACATGGGTTAAACTAAGGTGACTTTTGGTCATGTGCAATGACTCATAATGTGTTTATAGATTTTTTACACATGTCATCCATGCATCAAAGCGTCTTTTGTAACATTTAGTCGAATAAAACGATTAAGTTGAAATGGCATGCATTTTACACATCATACCAAGGTTAATGATGACATGGAATTTCATTATTATAAGAAAATTAAAAAATCCTAATAATTTGCAACTAAACATCCCTTACAACTAAATGGGTGAAACAACATGGGTTTAACAATTCATTAGTCAATAGTTACATATGTCATTTTTGACTAGTATGTAATTGTAAAAGCTAGTCACAAAACCCAAAATGTGTTGTTGTGGAATGAACTAAAATTCAAATGTTGATAAACTATAAATATGTATGGAACATATGAATATTACACAAAAACTTGTAGGTGTAGTAAAACAAACATGAACAACTACCAATTCGCCCTACAAATTGAAGTAACTTGTGGGGGAATCAAACCCAAGTTCTTAAAACAAAAATTTTGCCCATTGCAGCACAAGTTATTTTCAAAAAAACAAAAACCACCCCAACACCCAAAATTTAAAAGCCAAAAATAATATCAAAAGCTTGAGCAACAACATATGATGTTAGTGAAAAGTGAAGTGTGAAGTCCATAATCCATGCATAAAACCTACGCACAACAACTAAAATCAATCATAATGATGAAAAAAATCAAAGTGCAAGTTTTGGCTAAAAAAAAGACAATAAAATAAGATACCCATTTGATTTATTTAATCATCATCAACCTCCAACTATTCAAAAAAATCAGCCTCTTCAATTAAATCATAATTTTCTTCTGTTAGAGCACATCCAACTTTCATATAATTCTTCAAAGCAATAGCAATGTGTAATTCAGCCATGGATCATCAAGCCTTGATTTTTTACAACCATGATTATCTAGTCTAAATTCTCCATTTGTAGGTGACAACACCATAAGGCTATCAACACACCAACAAGGCTAAAAACACGTTCAATTTCAATTTCGGACCTTGAAATTCCAAGGATCTACTTAGCTAAAAAACCAACATTTGGAAACTAGTTTCCATGGCATCACCACCAAGACAGAGGATCTACACATGCAGATGCAAGGATAGATAACCTCCTAAATTTAAAAAAAAATTCTAACAATAAGAGCACAAGAGGATTCTTCCATGGATGCTCTAACACCAAATATATTAGCTTTTTTTTCTTGAGATGGAGAATTGGGCACATCAATAGTAGTTGCACATGCAAAGGAGGTAGGATTCAATTGGTCAAAACAAGCCATAAGCAATGGAATTGTTGCTTTTGCATCATATTTAGAAGCAAGACAAATTGCTGCACCACATCCCACATAATTTTCTACAATTCGTAAATATTTGAAATGAGGATCCAACATAATGGCAAACATTTTGTGAAAATTATGTGGATCAAATGTTTTCAAAAACAAGAGGAAAGGTACATTCACCTTAATGACTTCTTATTGCATTTTTTTACAAGGTGAGGAGTTCTAAATGAAATTCATCTAAAATTTCAAATCTATCACCAAGTCCCACAACCTCAGCTTCCATGTTGAATGAAATATTAACAGTTGTAGTCAAAGCATCTAATAGGAGCCGATGCCATTTTGATTGATTCACTCACAACAAAGTTCAAACAAGAAGTAATTACCTTTGCAATAGCCCAAACTTGGGCCTTAGGAACTTGTTATTGTAATGTCATTGTCTTATGTTTGCCATAACAAAAAAGGATGGTTTTTTTAATTCAAATTTTTATTCAAACATAATGATTTTGCTTGCAAATCTTGTTTTAGCAAGGTCTTGAGCAACAACCCGCTTTCAACACAAGCTTTTTCCCACTCTTGCTTCCCCATCCCATATTTTTTTGTCCAAATAATTATTTTCTATAAACCTATTTGGGCATCTTTCACACTCACTTACCTTAGCACCATAGAAATTTTGTCATCATTTGTAGAATATTAACATGCTTTGGACAACACATGACTAAAAGAAGTGCCTTCATAAACCTTGGGAGGTTTAGCAACTCACAGTCAACAATGGAGCACAATGTTGTAGCCATGGAAGCCAAGTTGCTACCCTCATTTTTGACAAAAGCGAGAACTTGATGAATTAAACCAAATTTCTCAAGCAACGATTGTAATTGTTGTGCCATGCATGAGCCAGTTGTTTCATTCACCTCAAACAAGCCAATAGTAGCATGCACATGCTCCCAAGCTTCAGAGAAATAGTTAATAACCAAAGAAAATGTGTCAATCCTTCCTCTAGAAATCCATAAATCAAATGAAGTGGAAATAGTTGTTGCACCTCCAAGTTTTGGCAAAACATGAATGTCCATAGATTTGGTAACCATAATAAGCAGCATTTTTTCCACAAGATGTGAACGAGATGGAAATAAAACATGAGGGCATCGAAGTAAGACTAACCTTCTTAACTAGATATTCTCACAAGTGGATAGAGCCTTGTAATTTTTACAAATATACAAGACTATATCTTCAAGAAACTTTTGTTGCTACTCATTGTATTATTTGTAAGGATTTGAAGACCCAAAAAAAATTGTGATTGCATTGCCATTAACTCCAACCTTTTTTTTTATTGGTTGTCAAGTATGATCTAAAGGAATCACTTTAGAAAACTGCTTCTTCTTGGCAACAAGCAACTTGGGATGTGCACAATCAATGTGTGTCTTCATAGGAGTCACCCCATTACACTTGTATATTATAAGCCCCTTCCTTATAATAGAACAATTTTTGGTCAAAACATTCTCACTTGTTTGCTTAGACTTACAAATAATGCATCTCAACATTTGTGGGTTCACAATGTTAACATGGAGATTATCTTTAACAACAAAAAAACCCTAGCAAATGGATGAGTGATGGTGAGGCTTTCATAATGCAACTTGAGCTTTTATAGTTGCAAGCTACACAACCTCTATTATTGCTATCACATTACTAAATGCCAAATTACCAACTGTTATGTTCTCAACATCTAAATTGCTACAAACAATATTTGATGTTGTCAAATCAAAGAAATTGGAATCAATCTTGCCCACACTTTCAACAACATCAACACCATGCAACACCCCTTTCTATCCTTCGACCATTACACAATGAAAACCCTACACCCTACCCTGCAAGATCATAAATGGCAAAGAGGAAATACAACAACAATGGTATTATTATGATATTTGATTCCAATTGTAATTATGGCTCCTGCATAGAAAAACAATTAACAATCTTTCTTGAAATGGATCACAATGAATGGTTGAAAACATATGCAGGAACATTAGAGCAACAAAATTTCACTTCACCATACATAGGAATAACAACCTTGTGTGCAGTAGTAGCATCATGGATTAAGCTTTTAGACCTTACGAATGATTCCATCAAAACCATATTGTGTTCAATAGGAAGGCTTAAAAAAACACCTTATTCATTCTACTACAAGATCTAGGGACAAAAATCACACGTTGTTTCTTCTAAAATGAGGGTGCTTAATGTTATCAAACACATGCTTTACAAGAGGGCAGCTGAATTAGATTTTCCTTCTCACTAAATAGCAATTCCCTGATGCAATGAACATTTTCCTTGTCAAAACCATATCTAGCAAAAGACAAAACAATTAAAAGACTTACTTCCTAGGTCAAGGAAAGACTCATACAAGGATCAATGGATATTGATTTAAATTTTTGCTACAAGTCCCCAAAAATGTCATCATAGAACATATGAGTTAAATGACCACTATGAGATCCATGCATGGTAACTATTGCAACATAATAGAAGTAAATTAACAACATATGTGAGAGTTTAATAATGAGTAAAAATTGCATCAATAAAAAATAGGTATGGCTAAGCAGGATTCTACCAATTGATATTCAACCATCGACCACCCACATAATCTTCAAACCACACAATTTGCTAACAGGTTTGGTAATACCATAAGAACCAAATTGTAGTTTGATGCATACAAAAAAATTCCCTTTGATAAAAACCTAGAATACCCATATTAACCAACAAGATCAAACACTAGAAAACTTTAACATTAAGTATTTATTCTATGCTTGATGGAACAAGGGAGAAGTTGTTAACTTTTAAAACTCACCTTAGGGGTCCTTCACCCAATCTTGGTTTTGGCAGTGCCTATATTGTTGCATTTCCATTTTGTTGATGCTCACTTTCCAAACTTAACACATCACCATTTGTCTACTTCACAAGATCTACCACATTAGTCTAGGGATTTTACTGAATGCACATTCATCTTAATCTAACAAAGCTAACCAATTTCAAACCACCCAAGTTTTCTCTAGAATCAAACTTTCTCAAAGGGAGCAAAGGGACAATGAGATATGTATTAATGATGGACAAATTGATGTGTATAGAGATCCCATCCCATACACCATTGTATCAACCTAAAGGAGCTACTCCAACACTATTCCATTCACAACTAGAAAGACTTACCAGAAAGACACTAGGTATGAAACCGCATTGATCCTCACAAAAGTTAAATGGTTACACAAAAGCTGGAAAAAAACCTTGTTTCCTAGAAAATGAAATTTCATTCAAGTTTCCATAGGGCATTTTTGTCATAATTTCTTCTTTCTTTGGGAGAATTGCATACTAACCTCATGGTGCAAATTGGTCCCTTCATTAAACATGAAGAAAATTTGTTTTATAGGTGATGGCAGAGGTGGCAAGCCTTGTATCATCTACACATCCTAGTTAGTGAAACCTTGATAGCCTTAATGATGTGCATGAAGTACAATGGGAACATAGAAAAATATTACCTCCGTCTTTCAGGCTATAGGCTATCCCCTTACTAGTAAGAGATAGTAGGTCTAAATGATCAAATACATCAAAATATTGTAGCAAATTATAATAACATTCCTTAAAATCCCCTTAACATGAATCCACTTTCCACACCTGAAGTAAAGCCATGACATGAAGATCATCAAATACATTGTTGATGCAAACTGAACCACACACATTGATCATGCCTTGTGAACACAACAATACCTACTTGAAATAACAATTAGCCATCAAAAAGTCACCTATATTGAAACAAACCCACCTTATTTATTGTGTGTGGCAACTTGCCTATTGGGTCTTTAACCAAAGGATGAGAAATGGCATTTTCCCCTTTGATTACCATCCCATTCTACAAAAAGCTACAATACCACTTGTCATCAAACAACTTGCAATCCTTTAGATTGTTTAGTCAAATGTTGCAATAGAAGTTTAAGACAAGTTGAAGCCTTCAACTTGAATCACAATTGGGGGGCAAAGAGAACATGGCTCCATACATACATGTAACCCATAGTCAAGTGTAAGGTGGTCATTTGTGCATATAGCAAGAAGAACAAAACTCTTTGTTGGAATGTGTGAGACTCATGAATATAGGAAAATTGTTGCATCCAATGATTGGAAAAAATTGTGCACTCCAACAAAAAAAAAGTTCCCAATGCTGCAACATGAACAACCATATGAGTGCATGCCAACAAAATAAATTGCTTGCATTCTAACACTTTGTAATAAATTTAAATCAAGATAAAGAATTGTGTAATATCTAGCATTTGCAAAGTTAAATTTTCACTTGAGTGCCTCAAAATCTGTATTAGCCACCAAAAAAGCCCATTTGGAAATATTTCAACTATTTAAAATTTTGAGCTAAACAATGACTCCATATATAATTTTCAAAACATGGCAGTAAGGACCTCTTATCTCATGCACCCTGTCTGTAGCAAAAACAAGCTCCTATGCAAGATTAAACACATGCACCACTCTTCTAGCTACTTTGGTCTTCATGAATTTATTTGCACATTACTTCTTTGAAAATGTATTAGTGTGCAACATCATTACTTGAAAATCCAAGTAATGTTTTGAAAATTGCACTTAATGTTTTGCCAAAATCACACTTTTTCATGAAGTAATAATGGAATTAAAAAACACAACCGAATTCTGACATTAGTAGGATTGAAAGTGAATTTCACTACCACAACTTTCTCCACAATCAACAACAATGCAACCTTTTTTTGTCATTTAGGGTTTGAGACAACAAAAACTTGCAAACATTTCAGCACTCAAATGCATATCCGGACATAAACGCATATTATGACAAACATGAATATGTATCAAGTTATTGATGAACAGTAGATCGACGAATATGAATATGGATATGCATGGATAATCAGTCAATATCCATCTATTGGATATGTATATTCATATATTTAAAAATGTGACACAAATTCCAAAATATGTATATATACATATTTGCTAATTGTACATATTCATAACTGGATTGAATTGGATAACCAAACAACATTAGTACCTACTAGCCTAGCTCTTGTTGTTGTTATTTTTGCACTATTGTTATTCTTCCCATGTTGGTGTTCCTTTTGTTTCCTTGGTTGATATGGTACTTCCCCTCCCTTTCTTCCCATGTGCAAGTCAAAGTTCCGACATCAAACCTCCAAGCACCAAAGGTGAGTTTTTTTGTCCATTTTTTTCATTTTTTTGTTTTGATTTTTTTTTCATCTTCATTTTCTGTTGTTTCTTTTGATAATTTCCTAATTTTCTAATTCATTTATTTTGTTTTTTTTTTTTTAGTATTTTTTAAACTTTTTTTTAAACCTCATAATTTTTCTTTTCTTATAAATCCCATAATTTTTCCACTATAAACCCCATAACTTTTTTTGAAAGTTTATAAAATATCTCTATCTTTTTTTTATAAATGCTTAGAAGGTAGATTGCATTTTGTAATTGTTTGTAAATGTTAGTTTTTGGTTTTTGATAAATCATATAATTGTTTTTATTTATTTTTGATATATCATAGAGTTTTTTTTTTTTTTTTTCTTTTTTTTAATTTATTAATTTTTTATCTTAAATTAGACATGTGACAATTTTTTAATTTAAAATATTTGATATATCTATTAATGAATAAAGATGGAAGATAAACCTTTGTTGGAACCTACAGAAAATGGACGTCTTCCCCTCGCACGACGTCGGTCTCCCTACATGAATGATATGATAATGAAGGATAATTTTTAAAAATTGCATGC
>Ga0116231_10011164_pt1 | contig 13989 bp, 5 predicted proteins | sample S1TSphgellanicum_2_FD_89695 | JGI IMG/M metagenome (GOLD analysis project Ga0116231, IMG submission 89695) | Host-associated microbial communities from peat moss isolated from Minnesota, USA - S1T2_Fd - Sphagnum magellanicum MG | ecosystem: Host-associated > Plants > Peat moss > Unclassified... | reverse complement strand
GGGTAAAAAACAGCAAATTTTAACAATTTTTTGGGGGGGGGGTGGCTAGATATCAAATGCTATGAAAACTATACCATATTTGAAAAATGTATGATCTAGTTTGAAATGTTTGAAAAATACAAATTCGAAATATTTTCAAACTATAAGCATAAGGACTATTAGTAAGTGAACATTATTTACATGTTGTCAAGCACATATGAAACATTTAGATATAAACTGAATAACAAATGAAATATTTTTAAATACACGTAACTTAAATTGCTGGTGTCACACGACCAAAACTAGTTAAAATGGGTTTCTTTCTATTAATTGAAACTCTTAAAAATTACATACTACTTCTTGACGGGGTACCTAATTGTGAATGTGTGGCCTTTACACCTATAAGTAGGCATAAGATTCATTCCTCTTGTCGAGGAAGGAGGGATAACACTTCCAAATACTTTGTGCACTCCAAATATACTTGAAAAGTTCTTTAAGCAATTGAAGTGTAGGGTTAAAGCCTCAAGGTGGGGGGCATTAAAAAACAAATTGGGGCCTAGGATGAGGTGGTAAAGGGGAGAGGATTCTTATACTTGTAAGTAGGTGAGGATCCCTCCCTTTTTGTGTAGGAAGGGTATTTGCAAATACATGGTGTCCTCCAAATACACTAGGAAATTTCTCCCAATGCTTTATGTGTAGGTAGGTTAAAGCCCAACCAAGAAGGCTTTAAGGGCCCAATGAGGTGGAATTGAGCATGGGCCCAAACCCTCAAGGGGTTTACATAACATCAAGACCATCATGGTTTTTTATGCATTTTTTTTTCTTATGATGCCTAGTGGGCACAAGCCGAATACCGATTGGGTATCATAGGAAAAAAAAAGTAAAAAATGTTGGTAGACATTTTAAAAAATGTAATCCTTGCCTCCATGGGCACTACACATTTCAAAATACCCATTGAGCTATTACACTATGCAAGGCTACCTATAACTACACTAAAAATAAGAACATTGCATAGGTATTTACAAATGTTAGAGATTTGGTGCCCTCCAAGTACACCCCTAAAATTTCTCCAAGTGCTTTAAAAATGTTAAAGATTTTTTGATGCCCTGCACCATGAAATTTCTCATGATGGGTTATTAATATTAAATTAATTTTTTAAATTATTTATTTTGAAAGGAAATATTCTGCCAACGGAGGTGGCCCAATTGAAAGAAAATGCATGGAATTTTTTTGGAATTTAAAAAAAAAAAATTTATTTTGAAAGGAAATATTCTGCCAAGGGAGGTGACCAACTGAAAGAAAATGCCTGGATTGTTTTGGGAAAAGTTCTCTTTACTGCTGAGTAAAGGAAGTTGGGAAAGAAATCAAAGGAATGAAAGAAAGAAAGAAATTTGTGACCACCCAGTTTTCATTAGGGTTGAGTAAAGAACTTGTGAAAGAAATCAAAGGAATGAAAGAAAGAAATTTGTGCCCACCCAGTTTTCATTAGGGTTGAGTAAAGAACTTGTGAAAGAAATTAAAGAATGAAAGAAAGAAAGAACTTTGTGCCCAGCCCAGTTTTAATTAGGATTGAGCAAAGGAACTTATGAAAAGAAATCAAAGAATTCGGAAAGAAAGAAAATTGTGCCAACCAACCCAGATTGGTGTTTTTATTAGGGTTGAGTAAAGAAAGTTGCAAAAGAAATCAAAGAATCCAGAAAGAAAGAAAATTGTGCGAACCAACCCAGATTTGTTTTTTTATTAGGGTTGAGTAGAGAAAGTTGAAAAAGAAATCAAAGAATTCGGGAAGAAAGAAAATTGTGCCAACCAACCCAGATTTGTTTTTTACTAGGGTTGAGTAAAGAAAGTTGCAAAAGAAATCAAAGCCTGAAAGAAAGAAAGAAAATTGTGGCTAACCAGATTTTTGTTTTTAAATTAGGGTTGAGTAAAGAAAGTTGCAAAAGAAATCAAACAATGAAAGAAAGGATTTGGTGGTGACAAATTGGCAGTTGCAGCAAAAAACCAAGAGTGGAAAAAATCATGTCCAACAGCAAAACCAAAGCCAAGCAAAGCAAAGCAGCACAAGAGTCTTCTGTTGTGATGATGAGTAGAGAAGCAGCAGGTGAACGTTGTTGCTGCTGCTTCCTACCTTCCTTGTCTTCTCTTGTTGTTGTTGTTGTTGTTGCAGCTGCTGCTCCTGTTGCTTCAATTGTCCATTCTACACTTGCCTATACATAACTCTCATACTTGTGGCCTGCAAGGAAACCCAAACCAACAACAGCACAAGTGTTTGAGTACAGAGAAGGCCAGGTGATCCTTGCATCCTCCGGACTTCCTTTTCTTGTCTTCTTCTTTCTTGCTGTTGTTGCTTCTGCTTCTGCTGTAATTGTCCATGCCATACTTGTGGCATTTTGTTTATCGTCATTTGTTGTTGTTGCTGTAAACTTTTCTTGCTCGCTTTCTGAACAACGAGTGTAGAAAGCAAGGTTTGCTTTTATGTCCTTTGGTTGTAATCTAGGGTTTTGTTTTTTGGTTTCTTTCGTGCTTGGGAGTTTGAGACTCTTGCCAGTGCAAAGAATGCTTGGCAATTCTTTTTTTGATCCCCATTTATTGTTGCCGTAGGCTTTCCTTGCTCGCTTTCTGAACAAGGAATGTAGACAGCAACTTTTGCTTATGTCCTTTGTTGTACTCCAGGGTTTGGCTTGGTTTTGTTTTGTTTTTGCATGGGAGTTTGAGACTCTTGCAGTGCAAAGAATGTTTGATTGGGAATTCTTTGTTTAGGTCATTTGTTGTTGCTATAGGCTTTTCTTGCTCACTTTCTGAACAAGGAGTGTAGAAAGCAAGTTTTGCTTATTTTCATTGTACTCTAGGGTTTTGTGTTTTTTTCCTCGTGAGTTTGAGACTCTTGTGGTGCAAAGCTTGGATTACCTGTTTGTGTTGTGGAGAGGATTTCTTTGATAGGGAGAGAGTGTATGTGTGCAAAGGCAGCTGGGTGTGGAGGAGAATATGAGGTTTGAGGGGTAGTCAATGTGAGAAGAGAATTCAGTTTTGGTTTTGTTGGTGTTTGTTAGGGTTTTCTCTGTAATAAGGGGGGTTTGGTTTTTAGTGGCCTTTTTGTCTTTGAGATGGAAGTTCTTGTAGATCGGTATCAGCCGATTCAGGAAGCAGCAAAGACGGGTATTGATAATGCTAGGAAGTTGCTGGAGATTCTGAGGCAACAGCCGCAAGTGCTGCTGGATGAGCAGCAACAGGATGCAGTGGCTGGAATGGCTATATCCAAGTTGCAGAAGGTTGTTTCTCTTCTCAGTCGGACAGGCCATGCGAGATTCAGGAAGAGCCCTCAGAGTCCCTTTTTGGCACGTTATGCTTCAGATTTCCCTGAGGGTAATGGTTCTTGCAAAGGTGGCAGCAGCGGCAATGAGGTGAAGAAGTTGATAAGCTTGGATGTTTACCTCCCATTGCAAACCTCAGTGAGTAGTACTGTAGCTGACTTAGGTGCTGGTGGTCATGGTGATGGCAAAGCCTTGCATCAAGCTTTACTGCAGCAAAGTGTGGATGATCAACTCCAAAGACATCAACAACTGCCACAACATCAGCAACAGCTCCTCCAAAAGCAGCTGCAAATCCAGCATCAGATGCAACAGCAACTGCATTGGCAGGCTCAGCAGCAACTTCAGGGCATGCCTGGAGTGATGCGAAGTTTGGCCAGCCTCAATAACTCCTTGAGTTCAGGACCTCCACTTTCCACTTCCTCAAAACCTTATTCAGTTGTCAGCATGGATGGGAGCAGGTGTACAGACAAGCAAGAGCACTCGTCACTGCCCCCATCCCATCGTCAGCGCTTGCAACTTTCTGGAAGCAGAAAATGCTCAGGAAAGGCTGATGGTGTCAAATGCTCTGCTCTTGGTCGCTGCCATTGTTCTAAACGCAGGTATTATCTCAATTTCACATTTAGAGATGATCAAGAGCAAAGTGTAGACAAACAAGTATTCAGAAGGAAATGCAATGGCAGAGCAGTGTCCTTGGGGAGAAAATTGTGATAGGAGGGAAGAACTGCAAATACAATTCCAGCCTTAGATGATAGCTCTCAAAAGAATATACTGTTTTTTGTGGCAACCAGTGTATCATATGAAGCTAGCTGAGAGGAGATCTTGAGCTGTCAAATAGATCTGTTTGTGTGCAATTGCAATCCATCTGTATTGGGTCACCAGATTTGTGATGACTCAATTCTCTTTCCCATATCTGAATGCAGCTTGTTGGATGCTTGAAAATTTTGCAGGAAGTTGAGGGTGAAGAAGACAATTAGAGTCCCCGCCATAAGCAGCAAGCAAGCGGACATCCCACCTATGACTACTCATGGCGCAAGTATGGCCAGAAGCCCATCAAGGGCTCCCCCCATCCCAGGTTCACCACTTTCCTTCTGGCACTTCTTCTACAGGAGCAAGCTAACCATGTCAGAGAGGCAGGATCTATGTGTGCAGTATAGTTTCAGTAAGGATAAAAGGAGCCAGCTGATGGAAAGACTATCATACAGAGCTGCCAGCTTGAACCCTTAAAAGTTTTAGTGATAAGTTTTCTGGATGACTTTGCAAAATTGGAATGAATGCAAAAGGGGTCAATCAATTTTCAGGGAACACAAGGGTATCAGTGTCATCACATGAGGAAATGATGGAAAGTTTGAATCACAGCAACATCCATTGGGCTGTGAATGTTTTGGTGGGAGATCAGGAACAGTCTACTGTGGTTTGCTCCTCCACAAAAGTAGCAATCCCAATTTTTCCATCTTCCTCATAATGGACTACTTTCTTTGCCCCGCAGTCTTGCTCTGTCCAAACTGTGTGTGGATTGTGTGGAGGAAAGCCTATGGCAAAGTGAAAAATTTCAGTTCTAATTGATCAAGTTGCTTAAAGGCCAATTAAAACCTGCCTGTAGAGTTGTCCCATTCATCTTCTAGTTATTTGAGCTATCAACTTGGAGCTGAATGTTGGGAGATGGGTTCTGTTCTGAGGTGTGCAGAGGTTATTACAAGTGCAGCAGCATGAGGGGTTGCCCTGCCAGGAAGCACGTGGAGCGGTTTCTAGAAGATCCCTCCATGCTCATTGTCACTTATGAAGGCGAACACAACCATACTCTCTCAACCTCTGCAAACACTCATGCGCTTGTTGTCCACTAGCAACACCTGTTAGCATTCTTTCCTCAAAACTCGAATGTACAGAGTGAATTTTTTTTTCTCTCAAAAGGCAAAAACTCTCTTCCTGGGTCAACACCTTATTATTTGAGAGCCAAAGCAATGAGACATCTGCCCATTAAGAACAACATCGATCAACCCTGTGTGTATGGTCTGGTGTCTTCTGTGACTTACCAGGTTGGGTCATCACTGGTCATCATTTGGCACAGTGTATCATGATACGTAGTTTGCACTTTAATATGATCACATATTTCACTTTGAAAGTCTTCTGATCCCATCCTAGATCACAGTAGATGCGGAAAAACCAACCATAGTATATCCCTCTACCAATCCCAAGTTCCAATTTCACTATCTCAAATGCAGGACATACTTTTTTCAAGAGAGATATAGCAGAGTCGCCAAGAATTTTTTCTCAAGCTCTCTTCCAAGGTCATGAAAGGTCACAAGTTCTAGTTTGTTAATGCATACTCAAAATCTATGATGAGGGGTCAATAGTTGTTGGATTTTACTTTTTATCTTGGCCTTGACTCCTAGTGTAAAACCCTTGGGACCCTTCAGTGGCTTGGCTTATTATAGCAATTGCTCAATTTGAGCTCAATCTTTCCTTCACTTTGGATGCTTACTTTCCCCACCATCAATCTAACCATGATGCAGGTATATCATTGTAGTTATTCCAGTTGGTTCCAAGTTCTGCTGGGATTTTTTTATGTATCAGTTGGGTAAGGACATTGGTTCACACTAGCCAAGACAATGTGAGTGAATACATTTTCAATTTGCTATCTTTCTGATCTTTCTGGTTCTACTTGTGTTTAAAATTTTAACTGCATTTCAGAAGAGTTGAAGATGTGGTATGTTCTTGCCCTAAGGTAAATGTCTGGAGGAGTTAACTCAAGGTATTTCCAGTCTCTGCTTTCTAGCTTGTTCATAATATATGAGGTACTCTGGTTGGGCTACTCTGGCTTGACTTACCTATATGAAGACATTAATTGAGGATGTAGTGATACAAGGTGATACCATACCTCCAGTTAGGTCAATCCTGTGTTCCAAAACTGATAGTCTCAATCTAGCACAGTGCACTTTTGGGATGTCTTGTATCAAAAGTCAGTTGCTGGTTTGACAATCATTTGATATTTTTCTTGCTGGATACAAAGGAAATAAGACATGATGCAGTGTTAAGTTAATGCATTCAGAGGTCAGGGTTTAGGAAAATAACCTCCAGTTTAGCTCTTGCCCTAATGGCTTAGATGTATTTGCATTTGCATCCTCATGTCAGCAATTGTTACCTACAAGCTTGATCTACACAAAAACCATGATAATCAAGTGCCAACTCTTAGTGTGTAGCAGTCTAACTAAAGCACAAAGCATTGAAAAAGGTTTAGGGTTCACTCATGAAGTACAAAATTCCAACATACAAGGTCGAAGGTCTTGATTGTTTCTAGGGAACATTAGAGCTATCTGTAAAGTTAAACCCTGTTTGGGGCTGCCTCTGGGCCTCCTTTTGTCCTTGAGCCCCTCTGATAAGCTATCCTTCAAGTCACCCAAAGGTTTGGCTGAAACAGGGCATTAATGTCAAAAGGATGCCCTTCTCATGAACACTAGAAACTGGGCTCCATCCCCTATTTTGACACTCATGTCCTGTTTCAGCCAAACCCAGGATGGAACCCCCTAGTGTGCCCACTTTTCAGATAACTGCATTGGTGATTATAAAAACTCACGCCCAGCTATGAAATGAGGGATTACTCTTCAATGAAAAAATAGGCACATTAGAGTTGTCTGGACAGTAACGGTGTCTTCATCCTGTCTTTGGGCTTCCTTTCACCCCCTATGCCCTCTTTCATAGTATCTGTAAAGACATTTTAATAAGTCTCCGTATGAAATGTTGATACTCAGCATTTAATGCACAAGGTTCGAGACTAATTATAGCAGTTGCATAGTCGGAAGCAGTGAAAATATATGTAGCAGCAGTGGAGGCACTCAGGAAAAAGGAAAGACAGGATGAAACTCAGTTTACCACCAAAACTGATGGTTTTACAGGTTTTTTTTGAAACTCACCTTGCTTATGACCAAACTCAGGGTTCTGGTGCTGTGTTTTTCTTACTTTACGGATAACTCTATTGAATTCAATCACTTCAAATGTCTAAAGACATTGCTTGAGAAAATAGAAGGCAGACACAAAGGAAAGTGATATGAAAGTACCCCAAGAAGTGCAATGCGAATTTGATTCCCAGCTCCCAATCTTTCCACTTGATGCAATTGGTACTCATTTCTAAAACATTGAAATTAAACCAACATGCTTGATTTAGGAGGAGTAGATGGACCTTACAAATCTTGGAACAAGAAGGCCCAGGTGGGGTTTTTAGAAAAACTAACCATTGCTTGCACATTGTGTATATCTTAATTAGATTAAAGAAAGCTTTGGAGGATAGCAATGGAAACTGAGAGCTCTAGACACCCATTGCTTGCAACCTTCCACACATTTGATTTGGGTGATGAAATGCTTAGGCACATAGCAAAAGACTAAACTGAGAGCTCTAGAACACACATTGTTTGCACAGGTTCATGCACACAATTTACTTAGGTGAAGAAAGCAAAAGAAACTGAGAGAGCTCTAGAACCCATTCCTTGCAAGCATACATTTTGCTTGGGTGAGGAAAGCTTAGAAGGATGGATCACAGTAAAAGAAACTGAGAGAGCTCTAGAGCACAATGTTTGCACCTTTGAAGCTTGCACAAAAATTCAGTTGGGAGGAGTAGACAAGCTTAGGAGAATAGCAAAAGAAAATTAGGTCACGAGAGCTCTACCACCTTGAATACTGCTACAGGTGTAATGTACGTCCTGCATTGTTTTCTTTGCAAACAATGCAGGTTTCCATTGTCAGCCTTACCAGAAAACATGGAAACCCATTGCAGATATAATAATCCTGTGCACGCTCATGTACTCTTGCATTCATCATTTGCATGCTGCCCACGCACATCTTGACGTGCTGCATCTCCAAGATTGAATGGCTTCATGTGAGTTCGACGAATCTGTCACGCACCTGGTCTAGTCTTAAGCCTACTAGTCCAGCTGAAGCTGGAAGTACATGCATTCTCTCGATCGGACTTCTCCCAGCTGAGTATGTGCACAAGAAACTCCTAGCCTAGTGCAATTAGCTCGATCCTTACTTTTTCCAGTGTATTGTAATCTAGAGAGTTGTGCTCACATGATCTCATGCACTTCTTCTGTGTAATTAACAGCTTCCGAGTGCAAAATTATACATTGTGAAAATTCTTCAGATTATCTAGCTACCACAATAGCAGCAGAGCAGCAAGTGACGATTCCGAGCTCTCTCTCAACAGGTGCGTAACAGATTCGCAGTGACCGACAAATGTGAAGATGCAGTACTCCAAGATGGGTGAGGGAAACATGCATGGAACTGGATTGAATCTGCCTCCAACGTCGTAAATCCGTGAACTGCTCGACCAGATGCGTTGTACACACGGTGAGAAAGTTGCATTCAGGTCAGACCTGCAAGGCGGGGGGGGGACACGACTATTGGAAGTGATCATCGAAGAAATTCGCAGAAAAAAAATGGCGAAATCAGCAAATGTACGCGAGAATGAATTCATTCGAGAGGAGTTGGAGGTGCCAGCAGCAGGAGAAGAGGAAGAGGAGGAAGAAGAAGAATGATGCTAAGTGCAACATGGGATTGAGGAAGGTGGGGCGCGGCAGCAATATAAAGGGAGCAATGAGATGACGCTCCGGAGTTGTTTTTTTTTCTGACACCCACTACTACAACAACCAACACGAATCCGGAAAATGTGGAACTTGATCTCTGCAATGCAAGGAAGGCCACTGCATCCAGAAGCTTCTGTGGTCAATCGAAGAATTTGCAGCTCTTCATTCATTCACGGCGCTGCACGCACCATCCTGATCGGATCGGCAGCTGCAGGAAAGTCATGCCACTCCCATGATCCATCCTATTTGCGCACGCACGCACTCTCACTCACTCTCATCCTCATCATCACTCCACTTCCTCCGATTTCCACACGCACGCAATCACTCGTCACGTTCGCCGCCATCTTTCTTCTCAACAGCAAATCTCGCTAACACTCTTCGTCGTCCGCTGTTGGCAACGTGCAAGTCACGTGAATCCCAGCGCCAGCCCCGGGGGTAGGTAGTAGGTACTAAAATTACAAAGGCTCTAACTGGCCTCTATGGTGGGGACCAGTGTTTGTTTTTCAAAATTTTTGTCAAATATTTCGCGAAATTTCACAAAAAAATATTTGCAAATTATTCGAAATTACACTAGGAAAAAAAAATTCCAAAAATTCCCCAACTTCTTTGTCAAAAATTGACGAAATTTCTCCAGAAAAAAAAAGAGTAGTTGGGACATTCTCAAAATAAGGGGCCTAGAAGAAGATTACAGTTAATAGCCTGACCTCTAGTTTGGTGATAGGTAAAGCCCAAGGCTGTGGGCTTTACCAGAATAAGGTGGTCCAATTGAGGTGGAGCCAAGTGCAGGCCCAATTGAGGCAAAGTTGAGTGCAGGCCCAATTGAGGCAGAGCTGAGCATGGGCCTGATTGAGGCATGATACAAAAATTACCTACGGCAGGAGGCTAGCATGGACCCAATTGAGGCAAAGTGAATTGTGAGCTTAATTGAGGTGAAGCTCATTAGGGCCTGACTCACCCTTTGTGGACAAACCTTTGTGAAGGAACCCTTAGGTTTTTGAGGCATTGGATTCTCACCAATGTTTGCATGACTCAAGTCAACATTCTCATTTTTGCTTTTGTGAGCCCAGTTCAGGCAGAGCTGAGAATGGGCTTGATTGAGGTGGAGCCAAGCAAAAGCTCAATTCTACTAAAACATGTTGTCAAGGGCTTTATGGGTTGTAAAACTTTGCATTTAAATTTTTCTGATAAGTGTCAATTATCATGAGAAAAAAAAGAAAATGAGGGGCATTTCAAAATTTGGAATGCCTATAAAAACAAAAATGAAGCGACAAATATGATGGTTTAAAATCCATGAGTGGGGGACATTCCCAAATAGGTAGGTTATTAGCTTCAAATAGCGAAAGAGATAGGTTACAACATCAACTATGTATGTATTTGCCACCTTTCACATGAGTACAGGCTATAGCAGAGGCTATCAACCTAGTCTTGACAATCCCACACCTAGACTACTAAACTAGACGAGACCAGGATTTTTATGGCCTGCTACAACCTGAGGCCAGGCTCAAGGTAAGGAACACAAAGTCAACACATCCACTAACGGTTTTCCCTCCCCTTTTGCAAATTCCTTGCCCTCACAAGATAGGAGTGGACCCTAAACACCACCCCCTACCCCCCCTCCATTGACCAGCAAAACAACAAAATTAGGTGGAGTATCCCACCAAATCACAAGGGATTGACTTAGAGCGAAGACAAATTGATTCTCAATCCTATCATAAGTTTTTAGGCAAGCCTGAAATGAGACACAGCATCTGGATGATTCCAATTGGCAGATCTCTGGGAGGCATGTTATGAAAAAGTCCCAATGACAACTTGGTGTCTTCAAGATTTGTTATGTTCATGTCCTTGGGCTCATTGTGATTTGACTTGCAAATGCATCATCCTTATGAGGAGGAACCCTGCACTAGGCAAGAAGAAACATGGTGGGGGATCAGCACAGCACACCATTTATTCTGCTTGAAAGTATGGGCGGCTAGACAACAAGGTCTACAAACAAATTTTTCTGAACTGTCACCTTTCTGCACCACTGAAATGGGTGCAAGGAAGCAAAGGGTAGTCAATAACAATTAAAGCCGGGGTATTGAGTATTGACATTCCAAGATTAGGAGCATATATAGCATGAACCAGTTTCTGATCACCTTGTGATGAAACTGTTTTTAGAAAGGAAAAACTCTTTCCAAACCCAAACCAATTTTTTTTGTTAAAAACATACAGCAAACAACAATACACTCCTTCCAAATCCAACCCAAATTATTGAAAAAAACCTAAAGTAAACAACAACGTGCACTCCTTCCAAATCCAACCCAAATATTTAAAACCTAAAGCTAATAACAATAAGAACTCCACCACAAATTAAAATTTTAAAGTGTAAGGTTATGCCAAGGAGCAGCGCATTACCAGTTGCAGAATTTTATTTTATTTTCATTTGTACCCACCAGGTATCACAAGAAAAAAAAGAAAAAACAATGTGGGGCATTTTGAAAAATGGGAAACACTTAAACTGGCATTAGGAGTGGATGTTAGGAGGGTGTGTTCCATTTTTTAAAATGCCCCACAAATTTTTATGCTCCATAACATGACCTGCAAATACACCAGAATTTTCTGCCGAATGCTTGCTTTACACTAAGTTAAGCCCTTGGGACTAATTTGAGCAGCTGCATCAATAGAATTGCTGGATTTGGGTTCAACCTTCTGCCTCGACTGCTTGTGTAAAGTGTGGGCGTTGGAACAATCTGGGGAGTTGGGTGGGAAAATTATGGGTAGTGTTGGAGCTGCAATGGTGCATTGAGGAAGTAGTGTGGCCTAAATCAAGGGTGATGCCAATAACAGCAGCCAGCAATCCGCATGGTGGATGATAGTGGGAGGAGCAAAGTGAAGAAAGTGGGGGTGATAAGGCAATTAAAGTGGTGGTTATCAACACCGCACGATTCCCCAGTGAGGGCACGTTTTGCAGCTCAGCAATCCTACTGGGTACCTAGTAGGTACCCATTTTCGTCCCTGGCACTATATTTTAACTGTCTCATCCGAGGCGCCTTATATGGGCGAGTGCTCTCCCCATCTTGGGACCTTACCCTCCAGTTCCAATTTGGATCCCATGGAAAATTTTGACATCCTACGCCTCATCATAGGCCCCTCATTCGGGAATCCCCCCATCTTCAGACCTTAACCTACACGAAGATTTTTCCATCCCAAATTGGAGATTTCAGACAATGGTGAGTCCTCACCTCATGGTTGGTGCCTAAAAGGTGGGAGAGAACAGTTTGGCTAGGGTCCATTATAGCTCCTAGCAGGTCTGTAGGGCAGCCTGTCAAGGCGACCATATTTGGATTTGGAAATAGAAATTTCATGCAGCCAATGAGAAGGTTCAGCACGCACTCATAAGAGGCCTAATTTTTTCCTTTTGGGGGTTGGGTGGGGGGAGTTATTTTTTGTTTTTTCCTTGTTCCCAATGTGTTCCTGATGTGTTCTCATCATGTTCCCCAAGTTGTTCCCCAAGACATTCCCAATCGCACCTAATTTTATCCCATATGATTTGCCCAAAGTTCAATTCTCATATATATAAACTGAAGAGATGGGCTAAAGAGAAAGTCCTATATATATATATATATAAACAAGGATGGAAATCCATCCAAAAAAAGTACAAGGCATGTCGAAGCAAATGTAAACACACGAAAGGAAAACCAAGACCAATTAATCTATAGTAATGAAGTGGAAGATGTAATGCTAAAAGGGCATCCTCTGCCACAAATCAACTAGTGATGGAGGTGCACTAATTGGTATGAGTGGAAGAGATGAAAAACTGTGACTAAGCATGGTAACTTGTTGAAGAATCACAATGGCTTGTGCACAATGTAAAGTTATTGATACTCGTTGCTTATAATGAGATATAAGCATCGAAGGTACCAAAACGAACTATACTGGCATGTACACAAGGAATCAAAATGAAGATGGAGACAACCGTAGGTCTCTATGGCAAGGGGAATGAAATCATCTCATGGCACTTGCTTTGTCTAGGATCGTGTTTTGTCTTGAATGGCAACTATTGTTGCATGCGCTATTGTAATTGAAGCACACTGCATCAAATTTGTACAAGTTAGATCGACAATGATACTGTTCACCGGGGTTTGAAAATCATCTTTAATGACGACAATATCCACTTGTCTTTGTGTGTAGTAAGGGAAAAGGTGAGAAACCTCTTTTTGTACGTGAATTCCATTCTCCAATGTGATAATTGGTGATGGAAATACAATTGTTATAAGTAGTTCGACCATTGAGCATAATAAAGCAAAAACATTGCAAAAGTTATTTGAGGATATGCAAGCATAAGAAAACTAACGGTCATGTTGAGGTCCTATTAGAGCGCTTTTAATACAAAGGACTCCACAAAATGACAAAGAGCCCACCGGAACACCTAGAATATGAAGATCGAATTCAAATGCAAGAAAACTTGGAAGAAGTGATATAGATTGGTCTAACCCACGTGGAGACCAAGCTACACACTTCGTTGGTTACATTGAAAGTCCTAATGCTCCAAACTCCTTTTGTAACCACAAAAAAACAAGTAACATGTTCAATGCAAGACCAACTATGTGCGAATCATCTTCCAATGAAGGGAAAACACAATTAGGGTGGGCTACTGCAATAAGATGGAGAGCATGAAGATGAGTTAATGCAAACAAAATTCCTCCCAAAGGATCCCCCTATAAAGTACCAAACTTGGATGAAATGATAATGAGATCTTCATGCCTAAAAGATTCTAAGAAATATAATGAAAATGGGCATGCATAAAACTAACAAACAAATGGGAAAAATTGATTCAAAGTGCCGATACAAGATCGCAATTTTTTAAAAATGGTTGTTCAAAATAAATTATACACGTTATGAACATCCCTTGTAATACTGTTAACAAATAGGAGATCTACTCAAGTGCAAACATAAATATTTATTGAAAGGAAACTACAACATAATGCTCCCAACACAAAACACAACATCAAGAACTTTCCAAAGTTCTTGTCACAAGAAATACACAAACTTGTGTAATGAAGAAAAGAGAAGCAAACCATCAACACCAAGGTATTTAACTACAAGACCAAACCACAAATAACCAAACTAAAATAAGTAACGAAAGT
>Ga0116231_10011163_pt1 | contig 13989 bp, 8 predicted proteins | sample S1TSphgellanicum_2_FD_89695 | JGI IMG/M metagenome (GOLD analysis project Ga0116231, IMG submission 89695) | Host-associated microbial communities from peat moss isolated from Minnesota, USA - S1T2_Fd - Sphagnum magellanicum MG | ecosystem: Host-associated > Plants > Peat moss > Unclassified... | reverse complement strand
TGCTTCCGGAAAGACAAGTGAGCCAGCACTCGCCACTGCGGGTAGAGGATGACGATGAAACGCAAATCCGTACCCATGTTCCTGATGATGATGGCAGTACTGTTGGCCGGCCTCTACGCACCGGCACAAACACCAGGTGCTTCTCCAGTCAAGCCTGCTCCGAAGGTTCCGCTGGACAACTTCAACTACATCATCGGTACACAAGTGATGGGCAGCTACTACCAGTTCACGGATGAGTCCCTGCTGAAAGAGGGAGGCGACCAGGTGCAGGCGATGGGCTCCAACATGATAAAGATTGCGGTCGGCCCCAGTTATGTAAAGGACCGTTATCTGAAGGAGAATGATCCAAACATCCACTCCATAACCGATCTTGCGAAGCGGCCAGAGTTCCAAAGCATCTTCCACATGCCGTTCAGCCGCTACATCATGTGGACGTATTGTTTCTCAACATACGGCCAGGTTACACCGTTCCACGGACACATGAAGCCGGAGTTGGCTGCGAAGGAGTATCAGGAGATGTATGACTTTACGAAGTATCTCCTGACCACCTACAACGGCACTGGCAAGATCTTCTACCTCGGCAACTGGGAGGGCGATTGGCACCTGCTCTCCGGATCGCCGGTGAAGAAGAACAAGTGGGAAGAGGAGGTGAATCCAGACGCACCGGTTGGGATGATCGACTGGCTTTCTGCCCGTCAGCGTGGCATTGACGATGCCAAGAAGAACACGCCGCACCAGAACGTGAACGTCTTCTTCTATGTGGAGACAAACCTGGTCCAGAAGTCGATCAAGAAGGGACAGGTTACGCTCTCCAGCGCTGTGCTGCATGACGTGAATCCCGACTTCGTATCCTATTCCAGCCACGACAGCACCAATCCTGGTACAGACCTGCACCATGACCTTCCGGCCGCTCTGGACTATATGCAATCCAAGTTGACACCTAAGCCGGGCCTGCCGGAGAAGCGTGTCTTTATTGGAGAATTCTCTGCCAAGGGGCGCATCTTTACTCCAGCCGAGCAGGATGCCTATGTTCGGGACCAGATTGCTACCTCAATCAAATGGGGAACGCCGTTCGCATTCTACTGGGCGCTCTACTGTACTTCTCCAAATGACGGTTGTTGGATGATCGACGACAAGGGCGTCAAAGAACCGATCTATTACACCTACCAGCACTACTATGCGGATGCGCGGGCGTATGTTGCGGATTTTGAGAAGAAGAACAAGCGCAAGCCGAATGACAAAGAGTTTCAGGCGTATGCCTACAAATGGTTCACCACGCCTGAGAAGGCCACCGAAGGGAAGGGACAATGAACAATAACAAACGATACAGGGGGATTCTGCTCATAGCTTTGCTGGGCGTATCGGTTAGTGTGGGTGCACAGGATAGTACGACAAAGCTGAAGCCACTCTCGAAGATTGACCGCTTCAACTATATCGTTGGCACGGAGGTGATCGGCGGCTTCCACCAAAACAAGCCGTTCGATGGTCCACCGCTGGTGGACGGTGCGCAGAAGGTGCTGGATATGGGCTCGCCCATTCTAAAGTTGGTGGTCTCGCCCCGCTATGCGCAGAACGGTTATGCCGATAAGGCTGATCCTGCCATCAAGTCGCTCACGCAGCTTGCACAGGTGGATTACTACAAGCAGGTGTTCGCTATGCCGTTCTCGCAGTACATCATGTGGACCTACGCCTTCAGCACAGACGGCCAGCTATGGCCCTGGCACGGGCACATGAAACAGGAGACCATCGACGCAGAGTACAAGGAGATGTACGAGTTCACGAAGTATCTGCTGACAACCTACAACGATACCGGCAAGACCTTCTATCTCGGCAACTGGGAGGGCGACTGGCACCTGATCGACGGCTCTCCTGCGGCGAAGTACAAGTGGCTTCGAGATCCAAATCCGGACGCGGTGCCTGGGATGATTGATTGGCTCAAGACGCGGCAGCGAGCCATTGATGATGCCAAGCGCGATACGCCACACAAGGACGTGCAGGTCTACTTCTATGTCGAGACAAATCTGGTGCAGAAGACAATCAAGGAGGGCAAGGTCACTGTCACCAGTGCTGTGTTGCACGATGTGAACCCGGACTTTGTCTCGTACTCAAGCTACGACAGCACGAACCCGGACAAAGACCTGCACCATGACCTGCCTGTAGCGCTCGATTTTATGCAATCCAAGCTGACTCCCAAGCCGGGACTGCCTAAGAAGCGAGTGTTTATCGGCGAGTACTCTTCGCTCGCGCGAGTATTTGATCCACAGAAGCAGGACGCCTTCATGCGTGACATCATCGCAACGTCTATTAAGTGGGGCACACCGCTGGTCCTGTACTGGGGACTGTATACGAACTCGGTCAAAGACAAGTGTTGGCTCATTGATATGGACGGCGTGAAGCAGCCTGTCTACTACACCTACGTACACTTCGATGCAGACGCCCGCGCCTATGTCGCCAGTTACCTGAAGAAGCACAAGCATGTTCCCAGCGACACTGAGTTCCAGACCTTTGCGTACCAATGGTTCACTAAACCAGTAAAGTCATAAGTCCGAAGAGAGAATCGATGAACCCACATTTAAAAATGAATACTAAACTGACGCTGGGTATGCTGGTTATCGCATCGCACGCTACCTTGGCACAGAAGCAGACTGCTCCTGTAACGGCGCAGATGAGGATGCTCTCGCCGGTCGACCGCTTTGACTACATCGCCAGTGTGCAGCACATGGGATCGCAAAACCAGATCGACTACCACCCGGAAGAGGGCGGCTTGGTCGAAGGTGCGCGGCAGATAGAGGCCATGGGCACGAGTGTCATCAAGATCACGATGGGACCGAGCTTTGCCAAGCATGGTTATATGCCGCCAAATCAGCCAGTTCCGAAGGTCGCAACACTCACGGAGATGGCGCAGCTGCCCAGCTACAAGCAGGTCTTCGCAATGCCTTTCGCTGACTACCTGATGTGGACGAATGCTCTGACTACGGACGGGAAGGTCACACCCTTCCACGGCCACATGAAGCCTGAGGTGCTTGCGGCTGAGTATAAAGAGATCTATGACCTCACAGCCTATTTCCTGACGACGTACAGCGGTACGGGCAAGACGTTTTACCTCGGCAACTGGGAGGGCGACTGGGGCCTGCTCTCCGGCGCTCCCAAGAAGGAGAAGAAGTGGGAGGAGGACGTAAACCCCGATGCACCGCAGGGCATGATCGACTACATGACGATACGCCAGCGCGCCATTGACGACGCGAAGGCTCACACCCCGCACCATGACGTGCAGGTGTACTTCTACATCGAGTGCAACCTGGTACAGAAGTCCATCCATGAAAAGAAACTGAGCGTGGCACAGAATGTGCTGCCATATGTGAATCCGGACTTCGTCTCCTACTCTAGCTATGACAGCACCAACCCTGGTAAAGATCTGCATCACGATCTTCCAGCCGCACTTGACTATATGCAGTCGCAACTTAAACCGAAGCCGGGCCTGCCCGAGAAGCGGGTTTTTGTCGGTGAATACACCTCATTGTCCTATAACCAGACGGCCCAGGAGCAGGACGAACACATGCGCGACATCATCGCGACCGCTATCCAGTGGGGAACTCCCTTTGTCCTCTATTGGGAGCTTTATAACAATGTACTTAATGCTGATGGAACACCGCAGGGCTGCTGGCTGATCGACCAGCATGGTGTAAAGCAGCCAGTCTACTTCACTTATCTTCACTTCGACCAGGACGCACGCGCGTATGTCGCAGCGACGCTCAAGAAGACGGGCAGTGTGCCTTCACAGGCAGCCTTTCAGGCCTTCGCATACAAATGGTTTTCTGCACCCGTAACCAAGGCCAATGCAAACAGCAAGATGTGATCAGGAGAGGAGAAACAAGATGAAGTGTCCACTATGTTCAGGATGTAACTCTATTGCATTGGCATTGCTTGCCTGGGTCGTTGTTGGCTTGAGCGGCCAGACTCCGTCTGCGAAGCTGTCTCCTGTCGACCGCTATGACTACATCGTCAGCACACAAGTGATCGGCCCCTTTCATCAGCTGAATCCTTCCCCCAAACCCGAGTTGGTGGACGGCGGCGAGCAGGTGCTTGGGATGGGGTCAAACATCATCAAATTTTCTATCTCACCCCGATATGCAGAGAACGCCTATGCCAAAGAGAAGGACCCCAAGGTCACGTCGTTGATGCAACTCGCGCAGCAGCCTGCGTATAAGCCATTGTTTGATATGCCCTTCGCAACGTACGTGATGTGGACGTATACCTTTGCCACCGACAAGAAGTTGTGGCCGTGGCACGGACACATGAAGCAGGATGTACTCGACGCAGAGTACAAGGAGATGTATGAGTTTACGAAGTACCTACTGACCACCTACAACGGAACAGGGAAGACTTTCTATTTAGGCAACTGGGAGGGCGACTGGCACCTGATCGAAGGTGCGCCTCGCGCAAAGTACAAGTGGGAGACCGACCCACTGCCCGATGCGCCGCAAGGGATGATCGATTGGTTGAATGTAAGGCAGAAGGCCATTGACGACGCCAAGCGCGACACGCCTCACAGGGACGTGCAGGTCTACTTCTATGTCGAGTGTAATCTGGTGCAGAAGTCGATTAAGCAACGCAGAATGAGCGTGGCACAGGATGTGCTGCCGTTCGTAAACCCGGACTTTGTCTCCTACTCCAGCTATGACAGCACCAACCCAGACAAAGACCTGCATCATGACCTACCCGCCGCACTGGATTACATGCAATCCAAGCTGAAGCCGAAGCCGGGCCTACCGGAAAAGCGTGTCTTCGTGGGTGAGTACACAAGTACGCGCGAGGACTTTCCGCCGCTCCAGCAAGATATGCACATGCGTGACATCATCGCGACGTCCATCAAGTGGGGAACGCCCTTCGTCCTCTATTGGGAGTTGTACAACAACGTCATTGACCCGGACGGAACCATACAGGGGTGCTGGCTGATTGATGACCACGACGTCAAGCAACCGGCTTACTACACCTACCAGAGCTTCGACAGAGATGCCCGCAACTACGTTGCAGCTTGGTTGAAAAAGAACGGAAGCGTACCTTCTAGCGCCGACTTTCAGGCCTTTGCCTACAAGTGGTTTACCAACCCTAATACTCTCCCGAAAGCAGTTTCAACGGTCAAGCCATGAGCCATACCAGTCGTCGTCAGTTCCTCACACGTTCTGCCCTAGCCGGCCTTGGAGCCCGTTACTCGGGTATGCCACTGTTAGCCGAGAAGCATAAAAACGATCTCACCTGCGACGTGTTAATCTGCGCTGCAACTCCCGGAGGAATCTCCGCAGCAGTCACAGCGGCACGGCTCGGGCACAAAGTCATCGTCACCGAGCTTGAAGATCACATCGGTGGCATCATCTCCAACGGTCTTACCAACACTGACCTATATCCAGAAAAGCGCAACGCCGTCGGCGGCTTCTTTAATGAGTATTCGGCCAAGGTACTTAAGCACTACACCGAGGCTGACCCCGGTGGCCCCGGTTCGCCAAACGTGAAGCTCTGCCGCGCAGGCTTCTCCTATGAAGCTAAGATTTCCGAGCAGATATTTGGCGAGATGCTCAAGGCGGAGCCCAACATCACTGTGCTGCTACAACATGAACTGGTTTCTGTGAACAGCCACGGGCAGACAGTCCAAAGCGCGGTCTTTCGTAAGGTCAACAGCAATGCACAGATAACTATCAGCGCCAAGGTCTTCATCGATACAACCTATGAAGGCGACCTCGCCGCACGGGCCGGACTGCCATACCGCGTAGGCCGCGAGTCACGCTCGAAGTACGGAGAGCCCCATGCCGGACGCATCTACATGCGCTTCGGCACAAAGGAGCTATTGCCTGGTTCTACCGGCGAGGGTGACAGTGCAATCCAGGCCTTCTGCTTCCGTTTTCTTGTCACGAAGAAGGAGGCCAAACGCGCACCCATTCTGAAGCCTTCCACATATAACCGCGACGACTATCACTACCTGCTGGAGGACATCCGTGCCGGCAAGATCACAAAGTTTGAACAGGTCTTCGGGATATTCCCCCTACCCAACGAAAAGATACAGCTGAACAGTCTACATCCGCTTCCTACGACCGGTGTTCCTAGTGAGTCACTTGATCTCGCGGAAGAGAACTGGGCGTGGCCGGACGCCTCAACCAAGGAACGCCACAATATCTATCTCCGTTACCGTGACCATAACGTGGGGCTGCTCTGGATGTTGCAGAATGACGCCGAGTTGCCGGTCTCGCTGCTCGATAGTGCAAGGCAATATGGCTGGTGCCGCGACGAATGGGTAATGAATGGGAATATCCCGCGCCAGGTTTATATGCGTGAGGCGCGCCGTATTGATGGCCTCTACAACGTCACCGAGCATGACGGCGAACTCGACCCTGTCATCCAACGCACTGCGTTGCGGCCGGACTCAGTGGCTGTCATACAGTGGGAATTCGACTCCCATGCTTGCCATAAGTTCGACCCACGGTGGCCGGGTGTGCGCGAAGGCTATACCTTCGTTCCGCATCCTCCGCTACAGGTCCCGTATGGAACGATTGTGCCGCAGAAGAGCAGCAACGTACTGGTGCCTGTGGCTTGCTCCACATCACACGTTGCCTACAACGCCCTTCGCATGGAGCCTGTCTTCATGGCGCTTGGTCAGGCTTCGGGAATCGCTGCACACCTGGCCATAGCAGGGGGCAGCTCTGTCGCTGACGTTAAGACCGCCGACTTACAGCAGCAGATTGTGGAGCAGCGGGGTGTCGTGACCTATATCGAAGACGTAAAGTTCAGTGATCCCGATTTTGCGGCGTTCCAGTGGCTTGGCGCGCGGGGGTTCAATCAAGGGTATGTTGCGAAACCCGAGCAAAGTCTTTCCACCGAGGAAGCCGCCGGAGCGTTCCAGCGTGTGATGTTGGCGTCAGGAAAGAGCTGGAAGCCCCCCGTGAACGTTGACGGCCAGATGAGCGGTCATGCTCTACAAAAGTGGTTGCTTGATGCTGGTTACTCTTTGTCGGGTGAGAAGGCCTTCGGTTCTGGCGAGTTCACAGTCCGACAAATGGCCGCTGTTTTATTTTCCGTGATGACCGCTGCTCACACAACGAAGTCCAGTTAGTTACTCAATAATTCAAAGTGCAAGAAAGACTCCCATGACCGATACAACTTTCGCAACTCCGGCACGCAGGCCAGGACTTCTCCTGCTGATGTTCTGCTCCTACTTTATGTTTGGCATGGTGATGAACGTTCTTGGCGTCGTCATTCCGTTGGTCATCACCCAGTACCGTGTCAGTCTCTTCGTTGGTGGTCTTCTCGCATTTGCGTTTTACATCGCGATTGGGCTGCTCTCTGTACCTGCGGGCATCCTTGCCGACCGTTTTGGATCAAGGAGAGTTGTCCTGATCGGGATAGGTCTGATGACAGCCAGCTGTGCGGGGATTGCATGGATACATCTCTTCCCTGTGATGGCACTGCTCACCTTCGGTATCGGTGCTGGAGTTGCGTTTCTTCAGACTGCGGGAAATCCGCTGATCATTCTGCTGGATGTCCCTGAGCACTACCACCGCAACCTTAGCCTGACGATCGGATTCTGCGGAGTGGGTGCTTTTATCGGGCCGTTTATTCTTTCGTACGTGCAGGGTTCAGGCCATCCGTGGCAGTTCACCTATGCCATCTTTGCTGCGTTGTGTGGCTTCCTCTTCTTGGCTCTGACTTTGATGTCATTCCCGCGTACGGGTGAAGTGATGCAACAGTTCAAGCTTTCGAGCGTAGGAGAGTTGCTGACCCATCCGATTGTGATTACCTACTCTCTCGGAATCTTCTTTTATGTCGGGGCAGAGGTGGGTACGGCTTCATGGATTGTGAAGTTCTTTGAGCAGGTCCATGGTATCGGCCAGCAAAGTACGTCGTCCGCGCACACACTTGCTCGTTTTGCCCCATCATTACCAGCGTTGACGGTGGCGCTTTTCTGGGGGCTTCAGGGACTGGGTCGGTTGGTGAGCAGCTATGGCATCCAAAAACTTGGGGGGAAAAGAGTCCTGCGATCATATTCGATTCTTGCAATGGGCTGTCTGCTGCTTGCAATCTACGGGCCAGTCTCAGTTGTGGCATGGGCCTTTGCGGCGTGCGGCTTCTTCACTTCCGTGCTGTTCACGCTTCTCTTCAGCGGGGCCGTTCAGAGTTTCACTTGGTCACAGTCCACCATATCCGGGATTCTGTGTGCATCCTCCATCGGAGGTGCCTTTGTACCACCGTTGGTTGGTTTGGTGGCCGAACATGCAGGAATGCAGACGGCGATGTTGATCCCAGCTGCCTGCTTTCTGATAGTGGTTACTATTGCCTTCGCGGGCAAAGCACGTTTTGAATAGGGAGTGCTTACTGAGCCGGGATGATGCGCACTGAGACAATCGTAGCTATGGTAGGTGCTCCAGCTACGGTACTGGATTTGAGCAAGACCTCAAAGTATGGGGAGTCGTTCGGGGCTCCCTTGCTATGGAGTAAGTTTCTAAGCGTTTCACGGGAGGACGTGTCATCCAGAAATCTTCCTGCCGCCTCGGTGCCCTCTTGCTGCATTCCCTGAATGATCAGCACATTGCCACGGCCATTCTGTGATGGCAGCAACGCTATGTCAGCATATTCTTCGCCGCTGGATCCGGTCGATTCCAGGCCTTGATACGACGCCTGCTCCCCCGGCTGAGGGTGCTTATTCAGCCATACCGTTCTTCTGGTAACCGGGTCTTGTGTTAGTTGGAAGTTCAGCCTGTTCTCAAACAAAGAAACCCATGGGTCGGAGGCCGAGCTTCCCAACAGGACGTAGTTGCCGTCTTCAAAATCACGCAGGTGCATCTCACGCGCCAGCCGTACCTCTACATGGGACTTCTGCTCGGCGGCGAGCGAAGAGAGTGTTGAAACAACATAAGCATCGGCATAAGATGTCAGATTCGAGGTCTTGACGTAACGCAACATCTGAGCGATGCGGCCGGACGGATCTGAGGATGGAACGGACAACGTGGGCGACGAGTCATCCAGATACTGAGCAAGTGTACTTTGTTTTCCAGCCAGCATATCGCTGATACCAAGATTGGCATCACCCACGATGATGGGCGTCACCGCTTGCGGCGAGAAGACAGCATTCAAAGGCCAATCGGAGCCTTTCAGCGGCTGAACAGCATGAAGTCTGTACGCAAGCGTTACGCACAAGACTGCCAGAAGAGTACAACCCAGAGTAAGCAATGGAAGTAGCGCACTCCTCCAGCGCGAACTGGCCTGCGCTGGCGTGGTCGGAGGAGTAGAAATGTCAAACGTCCTTTGCGTTGCTGGACGGAAGACGGGCACAAAACCACCCTTGGGAATTTCTACGATCAGCGGCTCATTGCGCCCGTCAGAGTCAAAGTATTCGTGTAGCTTCAGCCTTAGCTGGCGAACATGGACGCGAACGGTGCTGTCCTCTACTGTGCTGTAGTCAGCTGGACGCTCAAAGACGCGTATACCAATCTTCGTCTCCGTGAAATCTGCCGGCGTTCCGTAGAGGGAGCGGTCCGTGAGATAACGGAGCAACGCACGGAACCTCTGCGACTTCTGAAATGGGGCCGTTGAGATGATGCGTTCGATCAGCTGGATCCGTTCATCCTGCTCAGGTGAGGCGCTCGCCGGAGCCTCGGATTTTTCCACCAAAGTTTCGTAGTCTGCCAACATTCTCCATCCCTCAGCGAGCGAAAAGAACACGCTCTGAAATCGGAGTGATTGTAGCAGCGACAAAGAACGGCTGACAACGGCAGCTTATGCCGCTGTTTCTACATGATGTTTCACGAAATCTCCTTGATTCTCGCCGTAAATCACTTTACAGGCGCGGGTTTGAAGCAGAAGTTGTTTAGCGGCTATGTGAGCAAGCTTCTGCGGTAGGGAAACGGTGTGATCTCCGGCTCCGACCCAAGGGCAGGTGCATTTGGCCAGAAATGGATGGTTTGTCCAAGTGTCTGTCAGCAAAGACCGAGTGAGTCGTAGAGAATTCATTGAGCTGGGTAGCTTGAGTGCCCTTGCTGCGGGTCTCCCGCAAGCGGCACATGCGCTTTCCTTCCGGGGTGTAGCTGCAAAAGCCGCTTCCGGGATAGTTACTTCGGCGCAACGGGTACAGAGCCATGACCTTGGCAAACTGGATTGGATTGTCTCCTCATTTGTGCCCAATCTGGAGAAGGTGGAGAAGTTCACTGATATTCGCACGAAGATGGATGCCGAGATCATCTTGATTCCGGCGATCGTTCCTGGCTCCGTGCAGATGGCCCTGCTGAAGGCCGGCGTCATCCAGGACTGGAACGTCGGCTTGAACGCTCGAGACATGGAGTGGGTCGAAAACCGTGATTGGGTGTACCAGACGTCATTGCCGGATGCATGGGTCGGTTCCGGTAAGAAGCTTCTTCTTAACTGCGAGGGACTGGACTACTCCGGCGAGATCATGCTGAATGGCCGACGCGTGGGGCAGTTTAGCTGTACGTTTACGCCTTATGCAGTGGATTTGGCGCCCCTGCTTCAGCCGACGGGCAACCTTCTCCAAATACGCTTTGCCCCGCCCCCCCGTTATCAGGGGCAATATGGCAATACGTCTTTGGATAAAGCCTGGAAGCCTAGGTTTTATTACTGGTGGGACTGGACGAGCCGCATGGTACAGACAGGGATATGGGACAAGATATCCCTTGAAGTCATCCAAGCCAACCGGATAGCGAGCCTAAGGTGTACTACCACGGTGGACAACGATCTACGGCATGGAGGTCTGGAACTCCATGCCCTGACAGATGGGCCGGGGAAGGCAAGGATCAGCCTTTCCCGTAACGGCCATCTTTTGCGGACCGAAGAGGTGGACGTAGCGAACCTCAGCAAGGACGGGATACGCTGGGAGAATATTCCGGTGGAATTGTGGTGGCCGAACGGTATGGGAGAGCAGCCGCTCTACGAGGTGGTCTGCGAGCTTCTCGACGATCAAGGCAAAATCGTGGACAGAAAAGCTCGTCGTGTTGGCTTCAAGCATGTCGAGTGGCGGCTCACCCCGGGAGCTCCGAAGGACGCTGAGCCGTATCTCTGCGTCGTGAACGGCAAGGAGTTCTTTCTGTTCGGTATCGACTGGGCACCCATCCGGCCCAACTTCGCCGATCTGGTTGAGGAGGACTACCGTTCGCGACTCAGTGTCTATCGCGACTGCCAGATGAACATCATTCGCGTATGGGGGGGCGGGTTCATCGAGAAACAGTGGATGTATGACCTGTGCGATGAGATGGGTCTGCTTGTCTGGCAGGAATTTCCGCTCTCCAGCTCCGGTCTGGACAACTACCCGCCGGATGATCCTGAGAGTGTCAGCCAGCTAGCGGCCATTGCAGAGTCATACATCGAGCGCTTGCAGCACCATGCAAGCCTATTGCTATGGTGCGGCGGAAACGAGATTGCAGACGATAAGGTCGGTGCCGTGAGTCCGCATCCTGCGCTTACCATCAAGAACCATCCTGTCATTGTGCGGTTTCGGGAGATCATCCAGCGCAAGGACCCAGGCAGAAAATTCCTCGTTACCAGCCCGTATGGCCCCACTGGCTACTATGAGATCGCTGATGCCGGTAAGGGTGTTTATTGGGACGCACATGGTCCGTGGGACTTCGATGGACCTGTTGACGGCGACTGGAAGAAGCTCTGGGAGAGTAGCGATGCCATGATCCATTCGGAGATGGGCGCTCCCGCAGCAAGTTCCGTGGCCCTGATCCGAAAGTACAAGGGCGATTGCAAGGAGGTTCCCGGAACGCATGACAATCCGCTCTGGAACCGGCAGCCATGGTGGATCGACTGGCCAAAGTTTGTGCTGGAGAAGAAGCGGGAGCCGGCTGATCTCGAAGAGTTTGTGGCATGGAGCCAACAACGGCAGAGCGAGGCGTTAGTTTTAGCTGCTAGACTTCTGCGCGCAAAGTTTCCGGCCTGTGCGGGGCTCATCATCTGGATGGGGCATGATTCCTTCCCATGTACGGCAGCTCCTTCACTGATGGAGTTCGACGGAACACCCCGCCCCGCACTTCTGGCGCTGGGCAAGCTGATGAAAGAGATCAACGCATGAGCTATGGCAACAACACGACGAAGCACGGCGGAATTACCCACTGTGTCAGGCAGCAAGCGAAGGTCAACAGGGAACTTAATCCCCGTTGTTTTTGTATCGAGGGTCTCATGAAAAAATTATTTCCATTCCGGTTACTTTCCATTGCGGCAATATCTGTGCTTGGTTCTCTGTGTTGTATTGGCAATGCCCAGCGCATTGCGCTTACGCCGGGCTATATGAGTACGGTTGCCGGCACGATCAGCAGTTCATGCACCAGTGCGGTTACCTGCAACGACGGTGGAGTGGCCACTAGCGCTAAGTTTGGGGCTACCAGCGTCTTCGGGGCCCGTGTGGACAGCAGCAACGACATCTTTGTGCTGGACAGCGTCAACGACGTAATCAAGGTGGTGTATGCAGGCGGCTCGTTTGCGTCTTCATTGATCGTCGCTGCTGGAACGGCGTCGCCAGTGGTTGGAAATATCTATGTCATCGCTGGCACTTACGGCACAGCGACGGAGGCTGGTGACAACGGAGCGGCGCACTCCGCGACTCTCAACGTGCCGCGGGGCTTGTTCGTTGACTCCTTCAACAATGTCTGGTTTTCAGACACTGGCAACAACCGCGTTCGGGTCATCTACGCGGGCGGGACAAGTAATCCGGTTGCGGCGTTAATCTTTGCAGTCGATGCCCAAACAGCGGTTCAGGGCAACATCTATAACATCGCCGGTGGGGGAACCGGTGCCACCGGCACTCTGGCAAACAATCAGGCCCTCAATAGTCCGCGTGGAATCTGGGTGTCGAGCTCAGGCGATCTCTACATTACTGACCTCTCCAATGATGTGATTCGCGTCGTTTACAACGGCGGTGCCGTTGCCAAGCAGTATATTGTGACGGAAGCGGCTGTGACTTCGCCTGTAGTAGGCGATATGTATATCGTTGCCGGCGTCAAGGGTGTTGTGAGCACAGGCTCCTCTGGTAGCTATTCAAATAATGATGGTGCCCTTGCGACGACCTCAGATATCAATACTCCACACGCCGTTGGCCTGGATGATGCAGGAAATATGTATATCGGAGAGTATGGGGGTGCTCGTATCCGCAAGGTTACCCTTTATACGGGTAATATCTCCACCATCGCAGGCGCTCCTGTTACGAGTACTAGCCTGTCCACTGTATGTACATCGGCAGCAAATACCCAAACCACTTATAACGTCTTTCAGGTCAGTACTGTATGTGGAGACGGCGGCCTTGCGACAGGCTCATTGCTAGGCACAAGTTCAATACGAAGCCTCTGGGTGGACGACGGAGGAAACATCTACTTTGCTGACAGCGCCCTGAGTCGTATTCGAAAGATCGACGTGAATGGATATATCAGTACCATCATCGGTAACGGAGTGGGTGCGGCCAGTACAGACCCAGGATACGCGATCAATAGTCTCTACCAACCGTATGACGTAACGATGGACTCTAGCGGCAACCTTTATGTGGCAGATGTTTCCAGTGATAGAGTGCGCTTCATCAATGTCAGCACCACGACCTTCACTTATGGTGGCGCTGGTGGTGTGGGTATAGGCGGTATCGCCTATGAACTCGCGGTGGTCTATAACAATAGCGCTACTTCGCTCTCCTTGACTGGACTCTCGACACCGGCTGCCCCTTTCGCACAGCAACCCAGCGGGGGCACGGACTGCAGCACCTCCAGCATCATCAATCCAGGAATGAGCTGCAATCTCCTTATCTCCGCAGCACCCACATTGACCACAACACAAACCGGGACAGAATCAATCTCCAGTAACGGGACAAACAATAGCGGTGGAGCACTGATCAATCTATCGGCGTCGGAAAAGTCAACAGCCGATTCAGGTACGGTGACCTCTGTTGTGGCTTCGGCATATAACATCGTTACCGGCCAGAGCATTACCTTCACCTCGACTACCCAGAAC
>Ga0116231_10011162_pt1 | contig 13991 bp, 13 predicted proteins | sample S1TSphgellanicum_2_FD_89695 | JGI IMG/M metagenome (GOLD analysis project Ga0116231, IMG submission 89695) | Host-associated microbial communities from peat moss isolated from Minnesota, USA - S1T2_Fd - Sphagnum magellanicum MG | ecosystem: Host-associated > Plants > Peat moss > Unclassified... | reverse complement strand
GAAACAAGTCGGCCATGCATTCCCATGCAACAATGATGGGGCGCCGTCACAACAAGACGGTTGATACAATTATGCCAAAAATCCAGGATTAGATCAGATTGCACAATAAGTAGACAGCCCCCCTTTTCACATTACACCCCCTCAACTTTGGGGGACCAGAACTTTCTCAATTCTATTCCATTTTTTACGATTGTTAGTGCCCCAAAAGTGCCAATAGGAGGGGTTCAAGTTTTGTTAGGACATTAAAAACAATGGAACCTTTCCCTTGGATCTAACCTACCTTGAATGCTTAAGTGTTATAGTTGCAACTCAATTGCAACTTAATTTGTAACTAAAAAACAACTAAAAGATTTAACCCATAGGGTGCAAATGGGATAACACGAATCACACCTGCATGTTTTTAAACTACCTTTGTGACTATTTTTGGGGAAATATTCTTAAAATATTCTTGGAATATTTTTGAAATATTCTTTAAAAAAGTTTTGAAATTTTTTGAAATTTTTTTTTAATTTTTAAATTCAATTTCACATTATTTTATTAAGATTCATATTAAAATTTTGGCAAAATTTTCATTTTCAAAAAAATTGAATTCCATTTACAAGTTCTTTTATTGCTTAAAACAAGCATTACAATGTTTAATGAATGTTTTTGTTAACTTTTTATTTATTGGATTAATTTTGAATTCATTCACATGTTCCCATGATATATTAAAAATATAACTATATAAACAAATCTTGTAATTTCAACATCAAATTAAATTACAACTTTACAGCATGAAAAAACCAAGCAAACATTACATTTTCTATGGTATGTGTTATTGTGACTACACCTCATATGTTTTGTTTTCGAATACCATGTTACAAACTATCTAAAAAAAAGTTTGTTATTTCATATTCTCACATTAAAATACAAATGTCATTTTAGGATGGGCTCAAAAAAACTTAACTTAAAAGCAAACATAAATTTTTTAAAAAAAATTCATGGCTATTCTTCAATTCACTTAGACTTGTGCTTTCCTACATACTTACCTACCTATGTAAATAAATAGGTCTTATTTTTCTACTTACATATGTAAGTAGGTAGGTCCTAGTTAAATACATAAGTATGTAGGTGTTAAGACCTACCAACCTACCTACCTATGGTTATGTATGACCTACCTAAATACTAAAATAAATATTTTTATTTTTATTTTTAAAAATATAATTAATATACCATGTGGCAATTTTTTCATTGTGCCATGTGTCATAATTTTGAACCATCATTAACAATCATAATGAACAATGAAAATCAATATTTGAAATAAAAATCATTTTTATGTCCAAAAAATTTCATAGTGCCACATGTCATATTTTAATAGATGGATGACAATCAATGACATTAGCATGACATCATGGGTGCAATTATAATGGAATTGCATAGTAGTTGAAAATGAGTTGTTTTGATTGAATTGTAATGAGTTGCACCATATATTCCTTGAATTGTAACTTTATAACTCATGTAATTTGTCTATTACCATTCATGACGTATAAATACAATGAATTGCAAATGTTCTCTATAACTTAAAATTTGAGTTGCAAGGCTAGTTGGCAAACACCCTTTTTTCTTATAGTGAATCCAAGTTTCCAAACATAAAATAATAAAACAATAAGAAATGCAATGGAAATAAACAATAGGAATTCCGTCTTCTTGAATAAACAAACACAATTCCAGCAGATGGATAATTATTCATTAAATACAATAAATGGGTTTTTTTATAAATAATGTAGGAATAGGTTTTAATATAGTCAACAAATGTTTTGGTTCCTTTAATTGTGACTACACTCCTATGTGCTTAAAATTTAGGGAAGAAATTACAAACCCACGAACCTTAGTCAAATTTTTAATTGATGACAATTTTGAAGTTATTCTTGATTTGGCTTTTCTTGCTTTCAACATTAAAAAGGAAGTATGTGGTGTTCTAGAATCTTTCCTTTCTTTTTAAGAAGATATGAAGAAAGAAAAAATCACAACATGCAAATTTAGATGAGTTATTAAGAGCCACTTTAATCATAACCAATGTTTTTTTTGACATGTTCACAAGTATCGTAAACTAAAATAATGTAAGAAATTTGTGCTATATTTGTGCCTTACCCTTTCTAGTATATCAATTTAACATTCAAATCAATTTGAATTGAATGAATATGAAATATGTTTTAGCACATTTAAAACTCTATAAACAATGTTTTTCATATTTTAAAAAAGTATAAAACAATGTAAAAACAAAGTTTAAGCACACTTGTTCAACAATATTTCAAGACTATTTGACTAATCTTGTGCTACCACATCATCTTTTTAGGACTAATCACAACTTAAAAGGGAAAATTTGATTTTTATTATCTTAGTTGCACCCATGCAATCTTTGATGTTAAACCTTAAGTTTAAAACCCTTCATCTATTTTTTAAAAAATTAGCAATGAAGAAAGTGTGACTATTGTTAAAGATTACCATGAAAAATCCTTATATTATATGTTTTTGAATGTTACCATCATTTACATCTAGTCAAAATTTAAAATTGGATGTGTAGAGCAAGTAGTTGATGAAAACTGAAGCATGGATTTTTTTTAACAAACTAATAGCATAAGTGAATCAACAAAAGAAATTGTCATTAAAAAATTATTGAGTTTTAAACACTACCAAATGGATCCCAAAAAAATCAAATGTCTTCTTTAATGGTGGGGGAAACATAAAGCCACATTTTCCTATTGTTGGTATTTTAGCCCACCAAATCTTAAGCATTGTAAGATCACAAATTAAAATGGAGAGGATTTTTTCTTAACAAGCATACTTGCTCACCTAAAGAAATTTTAATTACAATTCAAAAAATTTAAAAAGTTGATTTTCGTGAAAAAAAAATGGCCAAATTATCTTAGGGTTGGTTGTAAACCACTTTTCAATTTGGTGGAGTTAATTGAAAAGAATCTAAACTTGTAAAAGAAATTAAAGGAATTCAAAGGTTCATTTGAATGGGATGAAGATGTGAACATGTAATATGTTGGAAGAAAAGATAATCTTTACATTTGTTTCATTCTTTGCTTATATATATATATATTGGTAATTTTGATAATAAATTTTTTTAAAAAAAATTCTTGAAATAATTGAACTTTTGATAACCAATTTGTGAAAGCCACCTTTGAAAATTGACTAATATGAAATGTGTTAGAACTAGCACTTTGAAAATTGGCTAATTTTATTTTTCCCAAAATTTTGGAAGCCTTTCTAGATAGTTTTCTTGAAGATGAAATTAAGGGAAAAAAGATCCAAAGCAATTTTTACGAGCTCTTCTAAAACTTGGACCCAACAAATCTAAAAATAAACTTAAAAACCACTCAACCCTAATTTATGCATAGGACCTATTTCCTCTAAACAAGTAAAACATGATTAGATGCCATATTTCCCAACGAGATTAAGCAAGATATGATATGATCACATGCTTGAGCACCTCCCAAGATGAACCTAAAAGAAGCTAATGCCTCTTGCCATTCAAATGTGAGGTGTCTTGGATGATGCTTTCAATATGGGATAATTATGAATTCATTAGAACTTAAGATAAAATTGGATTTGAGGTTGTAAGGATTAAGGTGTGAATATTACATTATTCGCATAAAGCCCTTTGAAGGTTGGGCACATATTTTCAAAACAATTCATTATTTCATTTGTATGCACACTAATATCAAGCTCCTGGCAACAACACATGGTTTGAAACTTGCCACAAAATAATATTCACATACACTACTATAAGCAGTTCTTTGAGTCCCTCTTTTTTTGGGCTCCCCATGAAAAGTTTTTAACTTTCCAGGGACCGACCAGAAAAAAAGATTATGGGGTCAAAGAACTCTTTTGAAATTTTTCAGGCAGCCCCATAATATCCATAGCACAGTGGGTATAGGGATGGATGAAGTAAATGACTTAAACTAGTGTAGTAGGAACATGTGAATTTTTTTGAGTACAATTGTAACCCATTTCCTTATTAATGTCCAAATGATTGAAAAGGGTGAGGTTGAACTTATTAGGATATCAAAGACAAGGGCTTGTTTGTGCATGAAACTTAATGTGTATAGACTCTACTAGAGCTACCTAAACCAATTCTTTGGCCTTTTCTAGACTTGGCACTCTTTTAAGTTTAATGCACATTTTCTTGTCAGATTTGACCATTGAGAGGTTTAAGACATAGGTTTTCTTTTGGGTTAATCGCCTTTGTGCTTTTGTGCTGATGGGTGCTATCTATTAGAGGGACATTGGTCCTCTCTTTTCGTTCCTCCCTTTCCCCCTTCAGGGTGAGTGTTTTTACTTTTATTAAGGTTGGCAAGGTTTCATCACAAAAGACAAGCCTTGTGCTTGCCAATTTTAATCAGTCTTCACATATGCTACTTTTGTGGCTAGGATATGTGAAGACTGATTAAACTAGAGTTTTGTATTTTCAAATAAGCCAATACGAAAGTTCAATAGCCAATATCATTTATCTGACCAATAAATAATGTGTGATATATAACATATTACTTCCAATAGTCATTACACATTGTTGTTGTTGTTTGTCCATGTGTTGCTAGTATGAGTTGGATGCCACACATTAAGAATTTTTGTGGTGGGTCTTTACAGATTTTTTAATGTTGAAACATGTGTTTAAAAAGGTCATTTATTTTGATGCAGACTACTTTTAGATTTCATTAGATAACATTGTTTCTTTAGTTTCAAAGGATTGCTTATTGTTATTGATTTTAAGGTGAAATCAATCACATTTTAACTTAATGAGTTTATCACATAACATTATGTTCAATGCTTGTTAATAGTGTTTTTGCATTCCAAATTTGTGAAGTAGGTGGTTGGTGATCATGGACTAAGGATGTAAGCAAATTTGGCAAGAGGTTAGAGAGGGAAGTAAAAAACATTACGATTCCTTCTTAATTTGGAGACTTGTTTGAACTTGTTCTGTAAACATGGAGTGTTGTTAAATGACAAAAGAAATCGTTGGAGTGCAGGGATATGTTGGAGAGAAAAAATTGTCAATAAGATGGTCTACAGAGTGGAAGAAATCTTCCAACTTGTATAAGAGCTTTTAACCAGCTTTGTCCAAACATCCTTGCCATGCACTATCCAATTTTACACAAGGGTTGACTAATGTCCTTAAAAATTTAAATTAAAAAATTAAAAAATGATGTTTTAAACACCAAGTAGTAGGCAAGCGATAAATATTAATTCATACTTTACTAATCACACGGATTCAAGCTCAACAAGAAATAGCCAAAATAAGCTCCCAACAAAGCCCATTGACAGCATTTGCCGTCTCTCTTGAAATATTGGACTTGACAAATGGTCATCAAATAACAAAGGGCAAAAAACAAAGGCAATCCTTTGCAGATGTGAAAGCTAAACTTTGTGCACATAAGTTATTCAAAAGTAAACCCTATTATCCACCTGTGAGCCTCTCATCAGAATACTCCCCCTAGCATAGAAAAGAAAGAAGGAAAGAAAATGGTCCCAAAAAAAATTCTTGAAGAAATTTAACTGGTGTAACTTTTCTTTATTTCCTTTTATTCTTTTGGACTACTAGGCTACCTTACTCTAAGGTCAGTTTTGTCATTAAATTAAATCCTCAAAATAGTGAAATGAAATTTTGTGAAAATATGAAGTTGACATGTTCAAAATCATCATAATTTATCATAGGCTACATTCTGAATAATTTCACTACTCATATCACAATATTATAATAAATTATGAAAAAAAAATCAAAATTTAAAAACGAATTCATTTTTTGGAAAATATATATATATTATTATTATTCGTTTTGTCAATGTGGAGAACTGACCCTACACTTGGGTAATATACTAAGCTATATTTGTAAAGGAATTAGGTAGGAGCTTGGAACTTATTAACTTTTGGTTAATAATTGATTTACAATTGTCCACGAACAGACAAGGTGGATTCTAAATTCGGAATCTGCAGTTTCTAAGGAAGGTACGCCCTGTCGGATCCCCAACACGTGGCGGAACGCACGTACCCGATTCCGATCGGAATCTGCATCACAGAACGCCGGAAACTGTTATAGACACCACCGGTTCCCGCCTTCCCCTTCGCATTCCACGTGACCGTAATTTCCCTTCGTCGCCGCTCGGCCGCACCGAGCGAGCTTTGCGCGCGGTCGAGGAAGGATCCCGTGGGATGCATTTGTGGGGACGCGAGCTTCCAGCTTTGCCGAAGTGTGCCGCCGAGCGTGCCTTTTCCTCTCTCTCTCTCTCTCTTAAACAAGCTTAAATGCGTTTACTATGGACTGTAGCGGCGATTGATGCATTCCCAAAAGCACTTCCTCGAACTCCAGCTTTTCATTCTAACAATAATATCAAGATGCCGCATGCAACTGAAAGAAGTCTTGCAGCAGATGGAGCTCTAGCTTCAACTTTGCATTGCAGGAAATCATGCACACAGATATGGCTGCACTAGTGGGTGAATCCTCAGTGATCAGAAGACTTGACGCGTTAATTTGAGACGTGGAGTCGAGACGAGATTACTGGAGAGAGGTCGGCGCTGCTGCTGCTGCTGGCGGCGGCGGAGATGGAACCGTATATGATCCGGAGTAGCTATAAAGGAGGAGTAGGAGTAGGAGGAGGATTGGGACCGATCTGTTGGACGTGGCGAGCAAAGTCGTCGTTGCTGATCCTGACGGCTATGGTACTTAGCATGATGTTTCTAATGGGTTGGGAAGCTGCGCCTCTTTCGATCCTCTTGTTCGGAATTCCGGCGCGTGCTGAAGACTCGATTCCAGCTGCTGCTGTTGCTGCTTCTTCTTCCCTCGGTGGGTAAATTCTCTCTTGTTCATTTGAATATAAATGCTTCTTGAGAATGCTGTCTCAGATGGTGAAGGTTTTTTTTCCGAACTGTGGACGTCGAGACCCTGGCCGCAGAGAATATAAGGAAATTAGTTTCGTGGTGCGTTGATAAACATAACTCAGAGATGAATACGAGACGGTAGTTTAATCTTCGTCGGCGGAGGAGTTCTTAGAGGGCTCGTAGAGATCCTTGGTAACTCTATACCAAGCCGCTAGCCAGCTCTATCTTGGGCAAACCGAATCCTCAAGAAGGTTCAGAATGTATAAGATCTAAACAGCAGCTGGTGAGTCTCGATCGTCGACCCTGATGAAAGGGAAACACAACGCATTGCACTAGATCACGAAGATCTGAACCTGTTGGTTCCTGACAAGATCATGATGCAATAAAACTGTAGATTTACTGTCAATGTCTGGATGGGTGCCTTCCTGCAGCAGCTGTTGATGCTGCAACAACGTCACAATTAGCTGCAACTGCAGGAGGTCCAGTCTCCTGTGATTACTCTTCAGGAAAGTGGGTACCAGCTGATGATGCAGCAGCAGCAGGCCCCCGTCCGCTCTACTCTGGCAAAGAGTGCTCTGAGAGGTGGTCATGGCTTACGCCTGAATGGGCATGTGAACTGAACAACCGTCCTGACCTTGGCTATGAGCAATTCCGCTGGCAACCATCAAATTATGCCCAAGGCTGCGACTTGACTCCATTCCATGCTCATACTTTCCTTGAAAGGTATGTCACTCTAGACTATTCTCATGTCTAGACTACTAAGAACTTCTCCAGTCTATACATACATGAAAAGACACATGTTAATTTGTTTTTTTTTTAATTTTCATGTTGGTGGGTAGAGGAAAAGAATGAGCACATAGTTAAGTTTTCATATGATCCTTCACATTTCAGTTAGCTAGAATTGTCAATGGACGAGCCATTCAAAAGATTATGCAAAATCCTCACACACACACACACACACACACAAGATCAGATCAGACAAGATCAACTATGGTGAGAATATATTCATATTCTCACCATAGTTGATCTTGTCTGATCTGATCTTAGACTAATTCTTTGCAATAGACTCTCTCCAGGTCTAAATATTCAGCAATCATATTCATTTTATTAGTGCAGTTTCTTTAGCATCTGAACAGCAATAATATCAATTTTTGTTAGTGTGGTTTCTCATTTTAAAGGTGTTTGACTTGTTTTTATCTTGTCTTTTATGTTAGCATCATGTAATCTCCAGAAGAACATAATATTTTTGATTTTTTTTTTTTTAATATTGACATGGTTGAAGTTCAAAAACACCACTTTCAGCAGAAAACAAGCAGTATTGGTCATTGGCTTCTGAGCAGCCTTTTTTTCATAATTGGCAAAATTTCACCAAAAGGCGAAACTGAAAATTAAAGAATGTGAAAATGAAATGATGTTGGAGTGCTTTCAATCACCAGAAGTGATTTGGTTTTGAGTGTGTAACCAAAAATATAAAAGGATGATTAAAGAGTAACTGTACTTCATATTTGGTTTATAGCCAAATTGCCTACTTTATCTTCCTAATGTTTATTGCCACTTTTTCTACATGTTTCATGGATGATCTCCACTAGATTGACTGCAAGCAAAAATTCCTAAAAATATAACACTGCAAGTTCTAAGTGTAGTTTGTTTACTAAATGACTTCTTCATGTTTTGGGTTGCCATATTATGGAATTCAACTTCGTGAAATTTTCTATTAATTTATTGGCAATGTGGTTTGAAGTTCAAAAAGCATCACATAATTCTGAAAAATAGTATAATATTTGTGCCAGTATATTTTGTTCACCCTAGTAGTGTGCTTAATTCAGCTGTTTCACAATTCTGTATGTTGGGTTTTGTGCAGGCTGAGAAACAAGGTGCTGGCATTTGTGGGGGATTCACTTGCACGGCAGCAGTACCAGTCACTGATGTGCATGATCACAGCAGGAGGCAAGGATGATCAGATCAACATGGTGGTAGAAGATGTGGGACCTGATTATGGATTTCAAAGAGCTAATGAGACAAGAAGAGCAGCTGGGGTAGCAAATCACTTCAAAGCAACCAACACAACAATCATCTTCTACTGGTCTGTCACTCTTTGCCATGAGGAGACGTTACAAATTGAACTCACGAAAACCAAGCGGAAGGCCTTGAGCTTGTCATCAGCAACAGCTGGCTCAGTTGCATTGCACCTGGATCAACCTGTGTCCTTCATAAGGGACTACTTTGCAAAATTTGATGTTCTGGTGCTGAATTCTGGACATCACTGGAACAATGGCAAAAAGCAACTCAATAAATGGCAACCTTATGTCAATGGCCATCCTGTAACTCCAACTGATGATTTGAATGTCATTTCCAATGCATACAAATTTGCTATGAATGCAACAGTGAGATGGGTAAGTGAGAGAATTGATAACACCACTAATCATAAGCAGGTGTTTTACCGCACAATTTCACCAAGACACTTTCGCAATGGGGATTGGAATACAGGAGGAACATGTGATAGCATCAGCTTCGAGGCCGACAAAAATGTTACTGTTCCTCGACAAGGGGTTATTGTCAGAGATTTGGTTGCGGAGAATGCAGTTGTGGGAACCAATGTACAATTGCTCAATATCACATTTCTGTCCCAATCGCGTGGTGAGGCACACATTTCCAAGTATGGAAGAAGCAACCATGCTACTCAAGATTGTTTACATTGGTGCTTACCTGGTATTCCAGACACATGGAATGAAATTTTATTCACCCAAATCTCTGATAAATACCAAGATCTTGCTAATTATACCTTTAATGATCTTGATAGCTCTAGAAGTTGAGAAGAAATCCACCAAGTCTAGATCATAAAATTCATGTAGTTCTAAGATTCTTTTCTTTTTTTTCTCTCTAGTCCCAGTAGTAAAATTGAACACAATGTGTCCCTTCAAGAAAAAGGGTTTAGGGGTGCAATCCCAATTTGGGTTGCACAAATCATGACAATTTTTGACAATTTGTGTTTGGACCAGCTGCTATTTCAAATAAGCTGATGCTTCCCTAAAAAACGTTAGGGGCATTTTATATGACCAACCCGCATGACGGAGTTTATGAATATAATTTTTGAACATTCCAGCAGGCATTTGGAATAAATCCAGTAATATGTCCCAAGTTCAAAAAATTAGTAATCGGAATTTTTGGGTTGGATGAGGGTGAAATAAATTCACAGCCAAGACTTTTAGTGTAAATTCAGGAGAAGTAAGGAAAATGTTAGTGATAATGGGAATTTTTTCTGCATGTTTTGCGTGCTTGAGCTCAACATCATTTCTGAGATGCTGCAACTTGGTTTCACAAACTTGTATGGCACAACTTTCTGATCACATGTCAATATCATTTCTCTTCACAACTCTCTTTGGATTGTCCCTGTACTTTCAAGTAATGAGAAATCTGGAAAACATGAGCAAAAATGAGAACTACATTATGGAGACATCGAATGAATGATCAAAAACCTTGAGAAAACGCATTGAGGATGCATATAATGAAGTCCTAATTCAAACCCCCGGGCGCCGCCGCAACATTTGCTACTCACCCGATATAACCGGTTACGCAGTACAAGCGCCCCTGCAAATCGACTGGCTGCAGCCGATGGTGAAGTTCATCACAGCCTTGCTAGCTGTAGAAGCGCCTTGTAAATTGACCGGCTTCAGCCGGTGGTGAAGTTCATCACAGCCTTGCTAGCTGTAGAAGCGCCTTGTAAATTGACCGGCTTCAGCCGGTGGTGTAGTTCATCGCAGCCTTGCTAGCCGTAGAAGCGCCTTGTAAATTGACTGGCTTCAGCCCGTGGTTAGTGTTCATCACGACCTTTCTAGCAGTATGAGCGCCCTGCAAAGCGACCGGCTGCAGCCGGTGGTGAGCGTTCATCACGACCTTTCTGGCCGTGGTGAGGAGGAGGAGAGCAGCAGATGTTCGGAATCTATTGAATCCGAACTACGAAGCCCATGTCTTTGAAAACTACGTTTTGACTCCAAGAAATTGAAAATTCTTGCAGAGGTAAAGCTCGTCATAAATGGGATCTGGTGCAATTTTCCAACTTCCTTCCTTCTGCAATTTAGTTATTCTTCAATATTAATCAGCTGAAAATTTGTGCACAATTGTTTTGCAACTTTCATGAACCTTTAGTGAACGGGTTTTGCATCATTAAGTTCCAAGTCTCTACAAGGTTTTCATTTGTTCTTTAGTTTCTGGGGATTTTTTCATTTCTTCTTATTGTTTTGAGATTGGAATTCAAGCTAAATAATAGGTTCACCTTTTTTTATTCAGGTTCTTTTTCAATTGATTCTAAATGGGTCCAAGCTTGGTGAACTTCTTTCCTTGGGTTTCCTCTTCTCCAGTGTGGGAGCCTTGATTGAGGATAGCAGTATGAACAAAGGTCGATGATTTGTCTCTTCATCAAGGATCATTGTAAAAATTTAGTTACCTTTTGGTTGCTAATGAAAGAAGTTTAAAGGATGACATGAAGTCTACCAATCATGTGTGACTGAATGACGCACCACCCTTTGGGTCATTACCTCCCTTTTTTATAACAAAATCTTACATTTAGATGCAGGTTTGACTACTTTGTCTCATCAAGACATTTACACTAATCAAGACAACTTCTAACAAAAAATTTATAGAGGTGATACACAAATGTCATTTTTCTTTTGGTCTTCTGTGCTTGCAAATGTGGACTAAACCCAAAACTTGCAATTAGGTTTTGGATTCAGGGTTAGCTGCCAACAAGGAAGTGCAACCAAGTATAGAATCCAACACCCAATTCAGTGAGTTAAGGGTGTGGATGAAGCAAAGGCAGAGCTTGAAAAAATTGTCCATTACTAAAGGGATCTTACAGTGAAAAACTTTACTTAGCCAAAGAGACAAAGAAATGTGACAAATGCGTGAAACTTCTGAAAAGATTTTCAATGATAATTTGATAAATCTTGAAACACCTTTGCATACCTTGCACCATAGAACTATCTCAATTGCATGAAAGTCCAAATATGCTACCAACAGGTCAATGGCCCAAGTGGGACAGAAAAAGGCTTAGAAGCACCATAGGAAGCAGTCCACAAGAGGTCATTGCTAGGCTGCATCTGGGTTAACAGCTTCATCCTTCATAAACAATTAGTACAACAAAAAATTCACCACCTCTGTCCTGACATGACAATGAAGGCTCTCATTCATAACCTTACCATAATTTCACCTCCCCAGGAAGACAAAGATCCCACTGAGATAACAGCACTAATCGCCAGGAAGACACATCAACCACCCAGTAACAAGAGGCAACCACCAGACTGCAATGTAGTCATGAGTCAAAAGAGCAAGATTTGGGAACAACTGTATTTCAAGTCATGCCAAAGTAACTATTCAAAACTAAGGTTCTGTGACTTTGGACAAAGTGAAAAAACATAGAAGTTGCCTCAGGATGATGTCCCACAAAACATTAAAAACAAAACAACACATAAAACCATGACATAGATGGATATGCCTGCAACAAACCTAGAAGTCAGTTCAACGCATAACTAAACTGAGGTTCCAAAATATGGTCACTAGAGTCAAACAGAGTCCTGCAAAAGAATACTCAATCCTCCTGCCATGTCAGAAAAAGTTGGCACCCATCACCGGTTCTCTGAGGTATAGTAAGGAGTGATAGAACGTGAACGGGATCGTGCCCGAGTGCGTCGTGGTGGGCTGCGGTAATAAGAACGCCTTGGTGGTGTTATGGAGTGCTCACGGCGATAACCACCTCCTCGATATGGGGATTCCTGTCCACCACGAAATGGAGAGTATCTTGGTGAATATCGTGCATTGCGCCGTGAACCATCTCTTGGATCATCATAGCTGCTGACCCCTCGACGTTCATAGTCCCGTGAGTATGCTGCAGACATCACAACAAATGTTACAGAACATCACACCACACTACAAAATCCAGGGCCCAGGTCAGTATTGTCACTGTACCTGCAATACAGAGTATGGTGGCTACAAACTACAGTGAAAAGTTACTTCAACTGCTAGAGTTCACAAAAAAAACACTCTATTCGTTAGCACCTACCTTCTAAGCTTCAGAAACAAAACAAGGAGTATGGGTGTGGCAAATGGACCTGGCTCACGGGTACTCCGTATACTTCTTACACCCAGGTATTGGCCAGGAGTAGGCGTCCGTGCTCGCTTCCTCTTCGCCTGCACAGGAAACTTGAAACTTCAGTGGGGTTTAAGAAATGACATACACTTAGAATCACACTCCCGTTCACAGGTCATGTTGTAGAGCCCTTGTCACTTTGTTTTATACCTCAACATCCTGGTCAGATTTACCATTGTGAATCTGGTGCGATTGCACCAGTACATATCATCTGGTGTGATCCAACTGATAGCAATCATCAACAGCTATCAATGCGGGTATTAAAATATAAGTGCATAATCAAGACAATCTTAAACCTCAATGGATGTCTGGCAGTCAAACTCGGAGCTCTTTTTACTGATGCAAGAACGCATGACAGACTATGAACTAGCCAAAAGTTTGAGTTTCGTAATGCTCATGATTTGTCTTCAAATTTGTTTTCGACTGCACACAGTTGAGTTGATGCTTGAAAGGGTGCCACAGGCAGCATATAAGCAGTTGAATCATGAGAGCAAATAAGCCCTTGGCTTGCTTTTACTAGAAACTGCACACTTTGGAGGGCTTGAATAGCAGGCAAATGTTGAGGATTTGCATTGTAAAGATGTCACTTGAACTTAACCCCAGATTTATTCAACCAATATTGTGCATCTCAACCCTGTACGAGGCAGCAGATGGCTGCCAAATGATCGAATTGGAGTATGTTGCACAAATCATTCAGGTGGAAATGTGTTGGTGAAAGTTGCTGGCTAGGTTGCCTCGGCTTTGAGACTTGAGCTGAGTTGATGGGTGGACCTGCTTGACTACATTTGTATCAGACAGATCAGCTTCGTTGACAACACATGCTCATGAAACTAGCTTGTGTCTGAAATTCGAGCAGTGTTGGGGACACTTGTGGACTAGGTTGGTTCCAGTTTGACACCCAAGTGGCATCATCTATCTTGCCAACTACAGTGCTCATACTTGTAATCGCAGCTGATGTGATATTAATTGCTGACTATGTCAATTTGAG
>Ga0116231_10011161_pt1 | contig 13992 bp, 24 predicted proteins | sample S1TSphgellanicum_2_FD_89695 | JGI IMG/M metagenome (GOLD analysis project Ga0116231, IMG submission 89695) | Host-associated microbial communities from peat moss isolated from Minnesota, USA - S1T2_Fd - Sphagnum magellanicum MG | ecosystem: Host-associated > Plants > Peat moss > Unclassified... | reverse complement strand
TACACAGACTCTCAAATACAACTTGATCCAAACCACCACGTTGCCAAAACATGACCTGAAAATTCTTTTTCATGTCCATGCTACAACCACTGAGTGTGCGGATTTTTTCTAATCCTTCCAATAAAGGAAGATCATCAGGCTTTGGTGTAAGACTGACATCACGTACTAATTTAGAACGCTTAGACCACCATTCTAATGTGGCCTTATCAACAGTTCTCTTATATTTGGTGATCTGTTCGCGTGCATCTAATTTGATGAAGTGAGCACGATTCAACAAATCTTTGTAAACTGGTTTTTCATCTAATGTGAATTCTATCATTGCAATTGATAAAACAGCAGCACTACTTTCAACATCCAAAGTTTCAATATCAAACATTATATGACGCATTAAATACCCTCAGCTAATATTTCCGCTTTACCGTCAAAAGTCCCACCGATATCAATTACTTTCCAAGTCTTACCTTCATGATAGAAAATATCACCAAGTTGCATTTCCCACCGTTCAATTTCTAACTCTTCACCCATTCTAATGACTCTGACTTTGTCAGTTCCATCATATTCTGCATCAGGTGTTCTGCTCACGTTGCCAAACCATGATGTCCTCGAACTGGTTTAGAGTCCAAGAATTTTTTTACATCTTCCAACAAATACAATGAATAATCACCGGTTCCGAAAATAGGAGAATCGATGCAAACGTTAGCCACTCTACCAGCCTCAAGATGTTGTTCAGTCATGGGATTGAAACGCTGATGGATATGACCGTGGCAATGATAGGCACCATGGTGCATCTTGTTCCATTCCATAATTGGATAATGGAACAACACGAACGTTCCGTGCGGGGTATTCAATTCCTTGTATTCCTGAACAGAAGCAAACTTCTTTTGCAATTGAACATCATTGCGGATGACCCTATCGTGATTTCCGTAAATCAAATGAATGCGTCCTGTCAACTGGTTCATAATATTCTTGGCACGCTCAGAATCACAGAAAAAGAAGTCACCCAAGGCAAACACATCGTCCTCAGGACCTACCTGCTCTTGCCAACGACGAATCATTTTCTGATCCATAACTTCAATGTCCGCATCCGGCCTGGTATGAGGACAGAACTTATGAATGTTCTTATGGGAAAAATGATTGTCTGATGTAAGGAATATTTTTGACATTACTGTAAACGATATACGATTGAAAGATTCTGGCGACCCACGTTAGGAGATGAAGTACCCGCGTCAGATACATGTCCGATAGCAAGACTCCATCGACTAGACAATTGATATGATATACCTAAATGGAAATTTGTGTGAGCACCATTAATAACATCAATCCTCTGTACAAAAGCCGGTCCCAGATCGGCACAGAAATCCCAACGACAAGACTGTAGTCCTAAATGCCAATCCCAATTATTTGGGACCGTTTCACTTTGAAAAGTGGTTGAACCCCAAAGTGTAGTACCAGCAATAAAATTTAGACCCTTGTTGGGTGTGATTTCTTGCTTGTAAGTAAGTCCTAGTGTTGGACCGTAACCTTCTGTTCCAAATGAAGATCCGGCATTGATATCGACTTCAGCCGCGTGTGCAGGGCGATACAATAAAAATGCTAACAAGGCTATGAATAGAAGAATACCAATCGTTGCAGCTGTACCGTTGCCTACCAATCGACGTACATAAGACCAAATGCTACTTAGATTCATAATTGTCACCAGTTATTTAACACTGAATGAAATATTACATTAATTCTTAATTAATAGCAACCGTTTAAGAGACTTCTTCCACAGTAATTCTGGTGTTAGCCCATACGTGAGCCTCGGTCTTTTCACCAGGTTTCAAGATGGCAATTACATCATAGGTCGGACTGCCATTATAGGCACGCTTAAGAACCACATCATGAATATCTGAGCCTGTATTGCTCGATTCATTGCTAACGATAACTTTAGTTGTCATTATTAAAATTCCTTAACCAAACTTTGGTAGATTTTTTGGAATAAGCCTTCAAACCGCGACGGTTTAGACATACGTCGGCATCCTTGTGACGCCAAACAGTCTTCATTTTACTAAAGATGTCATCAGAACTTGTCGGATCGGCGTAATAAGGGAATGCCCAGGCGATTTCACTAGAGACGACCATCGGTACACCACAGGCAACAAAGTCGGCTGCAACGATGTTAAAGGTCTCCGTAAAGGACACCTGAAGGCCCATGTCCATGTCCTTAATGATTTCGATGAACTTGTGATGAGGCATCCACTGGTGGCAAATAAGCTTATGCCCTTTATCCTTAAGAGATTCAAATAGATCCACGATGTTATGATAAACAGGATCACCTTTGTTCTCTATGCGTCCGACATTAATATGAAAATGTAGTTTCTTACCTAAGCTATCAGCAAACTTCAAAGCAGCGACTGCTTGAATAAGCTGGTTTTTCAATGGTCGAATAGCACCAAAGCAACCCACATCAACATGTTCCCTATCCTTTAAGGGTGTCCTTTCCTTAGGAGTCAATTCTTTCGGCATGTAATAATTAGGTGTATAGAAAACCTTCTCACGTAATTCTTCTTCGGTCCAATCATTTTCTTCATTAAGTATAAAAGAAATCTCATTAAGCATCCTTAATGAATTGGCCGATACGCTGACATTCTTATGCTTGACGTAGGCGCTGATCCATTTCATGGCAATACCTTCGTTTGCCATGAATGGTAATTCACTGTGAAGTCTAATATTCCAGTTAACAGTCGGATGAAGCTTTGAAAGTATATCAAACTTCTCCGGAACAACCCAAAGAGCCTCGATGATTACATCTGTCGGTCTAAATTTGGTTACTTCTCGATCAATACAATTATTGTCGATGACTTCAACCAATTTTGCTTCAACACCATTTTCGTTAAGCATCTCGACCACTAGGCGAGCAGAATTCCACAATCCTGTTGAAACACCTTTCTGAGAATATGACTCGTGGTCGGAATAATCTTCACGACGTTTCACGATAAAAAGTAGGCGAGGTTTTGACATGTAGAGACTCCATAATGTTACCCATTATTTAGTCTCCACACGAATTCCTAGCGTCGAATATTTTCTCTAATTTGTCCTACATTCCACTTTTTGTAGAAACTACCGTTGCGCCACACCAAATCCAACGCATCATGTTTCTCCAATGCAAACTGTTCGGCTCTCGTCAACTCGTCTCGGGCATGGAACGGTTCAAGCTGACCATCACCCAAAACCACAATGCGACCCTTGGCACTCTTTTTCACACCACTATCAGTCTTTGGATCTTTGAACAACATGTGTTCAACACCATCAACGCGAGCCGCTGTGGCTTTCATGGCAAAACCATAGGTATCTCGCGTGTTGTATTCGTAAAAATACGAACCCAAACCCAAAACAACGTTTGTGCTAGCAAAACCTTTTGCGGCCAAACGCTGAAAAATTTCTTGAGCACGGTCGTAAGTGATGCTGTCACCATAGATCGCACCAATGTGTGAATCGAGCACTTTGTAACCTTTCTCGTTCACTGTGCCGCCGAAAATATCCCACAAAGCCTCAACCACTCCCTTACGAGGAAGCACCTGATCGCTGGAATACTTGTCTGAACCGCACAAAATGTCGGTCGGATCGCCGCTGTCGGGACGAATGACGGTCTTGCCGTCGCGAGCCATGATCTTACCTTTCAATTTTGGAAGGATTGAACCAATGACTTGCCACAAATCCCAAGTATCACTAACAATGCTGACAATGCCTGAAGGATATAAATCTAAAAGACGATTATATGTTTCAAACTCATCTTTTTCACCACCGGCACACATCACAGAATGTTCAGTTGCTGGAACGCTCATTCCGAGTAAAGCTTCTTGATTTCCAGAATAATACTTTTCAAGCAATTCAATTGCTGGAAGAGTATCTGTTCCAGTGAAAGATAACAAATGACCAGCACCACTCAACGCTGCATCCTCGATACCGCTCATGCCACGAAAACTAAAATCATGACCTTGCCAATCAACAAAGCTAAGATCACCACCCGTGTTACGAGCATAGTTCTCAAACATTGCACGCATACGATGTGCGTGAGTAGCACTTGTACATCCTTTCCAAATCAGATTCGAAAGCATAGATTCAAAATAGTTTGTGACCCATGCAAAATCTTCATGAGTACTTTCAACAGTGAACATCGGGCAACGAAAAGGAACACGAGTACCTTCAGGAACTGCTCTGAATTCCAATGGAATATACCCTAAAGAATGTAGATCAGCGATGTGCTGTACACCGATTGAATTTGGTCCAAAATAACCATTCAAACGTTTCTGATACTTATCAGTAACCTCTGCCTTACGAAGTTCAAAAAATGTTTTGATTGCTCGATCAACAAAATATTCTTTAAGAACATATTGAAGACCAAAGAAAGCCACCCTATCAACCCCTGAAATACGTGTAGCGCGTGGCGTCCAATTCGAATAAACGCTTTGTGTTTTGTTCGGGTATTGGCGACGGTGATCCAACTTGTAACCATCGACCAATGTAATAAAATCAAACATTTTGGTTCTCCTGTGTACTTTCTAGAATTTCATCAATGATTGGTTGCAAAGATACAACTTTAACATCTAAAAGATTGTCGTAGCGATTATCGTAACGTTTTTGATACCAAGAATCGGTTGTGTAAATTCTTCCAATAACTGAGCTAATAGCATTCGGACCTTTTGAAAATATTCCATGGGAAACCCATAATGATAAGGTGCTTTCGACAGCTAAAGGATCTTTTGCAAACTCCTTAGCTAACAAATTAAAAGTTCCGCCACCATCACAAATATCATCAACAATTAAATAATGTCCGGGAGCGGGCAACGGTGGCATCTTAAAACCTGTGAACTTTCCCGTAGCAAAATCACGATGCTTTTCACACTGAATTAATTCGTAATCGACATCTAATTCGCTTGCAAAATCTTCGGCACGACGCTTTGCACCGGCATCTGGAATAATGATTCGCGGCTGTTCTATGAACAGACTATTAATAGGTAAATCTGATGGCATAAAATTATGGTACACAAAATTTTCGGTAAACTCAGAATGCACATCAAATGTGAATATACGATCCACTTCAGACACAAACATTTCCAAATAAATGGTTGATGTCAAAGGTGTTTGACCGTCTGAACGATCCTGGCGTGCTCCAGGAAAATAGGCAGCAAACAACCAAATATTATGATATACACCGTTCTTACGTGACTGTTGATTAAGAGCATTCAACACGCAGAGAGCCAAGCCTACATCGTTCCAGGTGCGTGCCTTCAGGAAGAGCAACGCGGGACCGAAGTCAGCCGGGATTCGAGCATGAGGCTCGCCGCCAGGGAAGAAGAATGTTTCAATTCCGCTGGCCTTGTAGTCGTCACTGTCAATAACTTTCATGGTAACTCCAAAAATATAATAGGACTACTTTAACAGTAAAGTATTAAGATATCAAGAAATTCTTGATCACCGTGAGACGATCTTGTTCATTCATGGAAGGAAATTCAATGTGAGACTCTAAATGATCTAGCAATGGATAAAACTCTTCATCTACGGTCTTGCGTAATGAAGGGATGTCAGCCAACAAATCGATCAGTTTCTCACCTTTCTTTCTAGCAAGAAACTTGTTGATTAAATAATACGGTGACTTAATTTTCAAAGACATGTCTGGACCATGCACAACATATCCTTCGTGCTGACAATTCTTCACCAGATCTAAAACGGTTGAGAACAAAATGTTATTGTATACAGGCTGAGGACGCAATGCACCCATATGCCTAGCATGAGTGTCCAATGAATACTCAATAGCCATACCACCGTCGTAGTGAAGACGAGCACCAATCAAATATGCACCAGGTTCTTCAATGATAATATGAGGATCAGAAGGATCACAAATCTCAAATAACCATGTGATGTTGTGACCAAGTGATGCTATCCATGAAGTAATATCCGGACGCAAATGCTTCTCAGCTAGCTGCACAAATTCAGAATCCAAGGAGCCAGTAGTTGACACTACAACCCCATTAACAGCTGGTACCCAGGTAGCCGCCGCCATAAAGCCATTAACCTTACGAACAGCAGTCACCCTCTGATCTAATGGAAAATCAGTTCCTCGTTCACCACGGTTGTAAATTTTCTTGAAAGGTAAAACAACCGGCTTCCAATCCTTATCGACAACCAATCCACGGCATTCTTCCAATTCAGGTGTCCATAGATTGTCATAGAACACCTTTCGAGTGTACTTGACGACAAACAAACCTGGATAGCGGGTAGACTCACGGCAAGTCACCAGCTTAGGATTGTTTTCAACAAATGTCTTAATATTTTCGAACATTAGGCACCGTTCAATTTATCAGCTTTCTCTTTTGCTTCAATAAGTAGATGCATAAAATGACCCGGACAAGTTGGCGGCAATTGACCTGTGCCAACTGCCCACACCAATGCTTCCTGATGCAATTCTATGACCTGTTCACTGAGTCTAACAGTTTCCAAAAGTGTGCGGTAATATTTTCGCTGTTGTGTGACGCGAACAATATTCACTATGATAAACAAAACACCTATGATTGACCACAACACGATTGAAATTGTATGCCACATTATAAATCCCTTACATCTCGAAAGCCAATGAACACTGGGAATCGAGGTGCTTCTTTGTTACCACCGTCGAAAAACTTATACTTGGCTAACTTGCCAAGCAGATTTTTACGGTTGTTCCAAAACTCCTGACGCATTGCTGCGGTATAACCGGTACCGATAGCAAATTCAACACCTTCAGGAGTCTTACAAACGAAAGCACCCAAGGTTCCCATAGGCTGCATATTTTCTTTGTGTGAAGATCTTTCAGTGCGACCAAACGCATTGCGCTCAGCAACATTGTTGTTTTTCATCAATTCCTGAAAACCAATGATCACGGCTTCGGCATCACTAAAACGCTTCACTTTGAGCATTCCACCTTCTTTGGTGCTGGAACGACCGTGCTTATAGGCAGCATAAGGGCTGCGAACAATCAAACCTTCGTAACCTTGGCTTAGTGCTTCAGACTCATATTCATCCAACTGAGACTGATCGTTAATCATGCGCTGTTCAACAAGATTGGCCGGATACAGAATCTTACCCTGATGCATTAGATTCATAAGATAGTCAACCCGTATATTAAATGGTTTTGAACCAATAGTAATATGATCAAAAACCCAATAGATAAAATCGGGTTCTCCTTCTTCGGACATGACCGCAGACATCGTTTTACGGTAAAAATCAGGAGCACAGGGATTACCTACACCCAACTCACCATCAAAACCATTGAATTCTGGACGACCAATCATCTTTTGAACATGAAGATTTGGGATAGGCTTCCAGTTACGACTCATGGCAACACCATTGTGAACCATGCAGCGAATGCCATCTAACTTAGGGGAAGCTAATAGGGGAAAATTGAAAACTTCAGGGGCAGCACCGGCCAACATCGGTTTAATCACATTCGTCATTTTCACTCCTTTACATAATAAAGTAAACCGCGTGTGGGTAACGATCCCACGTTCTGCACCATACATCGTCACCTGAAGATTAGAACTGTGTGACTAACGCGGCTATTGACAACAGGGAGATTATACCTGAACTATTAAGAAAGTCAACATTTAATTAAGGATGGGTACTGTATTGAATTCCTTGCATTTGAGGAAGACCTGAGTTAGGGATAAACTTTTGCTTGATCTTTTCTAAGCGATCAGCCGGAACACCGTGAATAGACCCGTAATCACCCTTACACTCAATAATATGTACTTGATACCCATGAGTCTGCGCCAATTCAATGTAACCGCGCATAGCTCTCCAGCGAGAGTAAACACCCGCTGTAATAACGATAGGCTCTTTCATAACCATACGAAGATATACACCGTCATAACATTGATCAATAGCACGAGATAGACGTTCCTCGGTCCATTCATATTCACCTTTTTCATTGTATAGAAATTGATCAGTCTCGACATAGGAGACATGTGATTCCTCAGCCATTTTAGCTGCTAAGGTAGACTTCCCAGATCCAGGAATACCACGAATGATATAAAAGTGTTTCACAGGTTTGCGTTTAATAAACGAAGTCAAAATGAAGAACATGGTGAATGCCAAAAGCATTGAAATAAGTAAACCCATGATGTTCTCCTAAGCTGCTGCGTTAATTAACTTCCTTTCAATGTTGCCATTAACTACTCCCATTGTACCATTTGTAATATGAATTACAACAGCACTTCTGAAATGCAGCTTGTAGATGTTGCCGTTATTTATAGGAATCGCGAAACAAATTTCAAAGCGAGTTCCGACTGTAATGGGAAAATTTGGAAGAGATAAACATGCGCCACCACCAGCACTAACGTTTAGAATGCGTCCAATAGATCGCATGCTTCCATGTCTAGCTACAACAAGAATTGAATTAGCGGTTTTACGTCGTTGATTGTAGCGTTTTTCTATCATTGGTGCTCTGTTGCAGATTCGAACTGCATTCTCTGACTTACGAAATCAGCACATCTCCTGTTATGTTTACAGAGCGTTTCATTATTTAGTTTAAAATTGACTGCTCATAGCCGCTGTTCTGTTTCTAATCTATCATTTCTCTAAGCCTTAACCCGATCTTTGCTCCTATACCTTCGGAAACGATCTGTTTAAGTTGCTCACCGCCGTTTACGGTATCAGTAGTACAAACGTCTTTCGACTTCTACAGGGTATCGGTGAGCAGCGAACTTCCTCGATGGGTCTCCTTACCCTCCGCGATAGATCGACAGTCAAATCTTTAAACTGAAAACTCGTTTAGCAACTTACCTTCACTAATTCTCTGGCTGCGGACCCAACTTTCAAAAGTTGGTGGTGTACCAGCGTAAAACATAAATGCTTTTCGATATTCATCTTGTAATCGTGCATGTTCAGATGCAGTCAAATGAATATCTGGCTGTTCGTCAATAATTTTAATCGCCATCTTGAACTCCTGCCTTAATTTTTTCTTTATCAATTCTAGCTTTTTCTTTTTCAACTATTCTTTGCATTTTGAGAAGATCGTTCTTTGCTTTTTCTAAAATAGCAATAGCGTCGTTGATCTTATCGATCTTAAAGCTATCAACATCATCATAACTTTCAAAATCCCAATTGATCACTCGATTGCAATCACCGAGAGACATATTGAAATCTAAATTGAGGTAATCCTTATCGGGTGTCTTACCCTTTTTAAGCTCTACATAACCTTTGTAGCGTATATAGCTACCGGTTTCAAACTGATCGATGAAATCACCACCAGTCGTCTTAAAAAGTAAATTTCTACCCATTCTCTTTCTCCTGTTCTTCGTCTGGAAGTATAGCATTTTTGTCTACTTCTTTCCAGAGTCCGTCGTCTTTTACTTCGACTTTAATCTTACGCATCTGACGCTCGACATTGTCCTGAATGACGGCTTCTTGACCAGTTCTTTTTAAGAATTCTAGATGACGCCAATCCTCGAACTTTTTAGTTTTTGCCATGCGCTCAAAGGCAAGAGAACGGTTCTGATGCTGACTTCGATGATCTTCGGCATAACCATGAGCACCTGAGGCTCGATGGGTACAGTGGACAGCAGAATTGGTTTTGTTCTTCTTTTGGCCACCATTACCAGTGCCGCGAGTGTAAGACCAATCACAATCAGATGCGGTGACAGAGAAAACTAGTTCACGTTTTGTTGCCATTTGTATATCTCGCTCTCATGGTGAAAACTAATCCAGCTGGTTCTGCTTGAAGTGGTTGAACTCCAATTATGTCCTCACTAAATTTCTTCTTGATGAATTGATATAGTTTCTCTCTTGTCTTTTCATTGTTTGGAAGTCCAACAAAGTCTTCAAAGGTCTCAGGATTGGAAGCAACCAACTCAAAGAATTCATCAGCGTCTAAAGTTTCGGTATTATCAGACATTTACATGCTCACCTTTCATCAAATCACGAATGTATTGTTGATACTCAATCGGTTTAGCTAAAAAGCTTTTATAGAGAGCTAAACTTTCACCTTTTAGAAGAAACTGGAGACCGCGATGCTCCATCATGACAAAACGGCAATCAAGATTTATATTGACTTGAATTGCGTACATAGATTGGCGGGTAGCAGAAGAATCGAACTCCAACACCTTTCGGCGTCCCTTTCTTTAGCAAAGAAGCCTGGTTCCAAACCAGATTACTACCCTAATCTCCTATTTAGTTCAACTTGTAAGCTGGATTTTTCCAGACCCTCGAAGACTTAGGAATCTTCGAAAGCAAATATTCCATCTGATCGTACAACACTTTATGGTTGTCCAAAAGAAGCTTTTCCTGCAAGTTAGGTGCATACGGAACATACAACAATTGCATACCTGCTTGTTCCGGTGTCCTGTCTGCTTTACCGTGATTACATGATTTGCAAGCAGAAACAGTGTTCACCCAAGTGTGACGACCACCATGAGACTTAGGAATCACATGGTCAATAGTCAACTGTTGATATTTAAACTGAATTCCACAATATGCGCAGATGTAAGCATCACGAGCATAGAGAATATCACGCTCAGCATAGATCGTTTCTCGTGTGTAGAAATCTCGTCCAAACACAGGACCATCAACCATAATGATTGAAGAGACTTCAATCTTTGATCGTTCACCCTTTGAATTCATACCACCATAAAAAGTGTGAACTGGAGAACCAAGATTACAGATGACCTTACCCAAGGCGTAGTAACGAGCAGACTCTTCTTCGAGTCCGGTCCATTCACGCGGGTTTCCTGATTTGTCTACAACGAGAACTTCTTTCGACATGTTCTATCTCCTTCACTCACAAGTGCATGATTTATTTAGGAACAAGATTCTAAATTGGAGTACTGGACTGGAATCAAACCAGCATAAGACGGTTTTGCAGACCGCCGCATCGTCACTCTGCCACCAGTACATCGTAAAGGAGTATAGCCTTGTTATCGAGCTATGACAAGGTTCTTTGGGGGGACTTCAATTTTCGTCTTTCCATTGATCTTGTTGTAATGAGCTAGGATCTGATCTTCTGGCTCAGTAATGTAGACAATCTTATCTTCAGGAATTTCAATCTCTTCTTTTGCCAAAGTTCCCCATGGAATGAAAGCAAACATGATCTGCGTCTTACCGGCTGCATCAGGTGGTCCCTGTTGTGGGATAACAAGAATCGCATCTGTAAGTGAATAACCTGTTTTTAAGGTTTGAACAGTTGCAAGTAATTCTTCACCAGTAACGAGCTTGATTAATTTGACGCTAGATTCCATGATAATTCCTTTAGGTAAAGCTTTATTATACAGTATTTTTGTTTAATAAGAAATTGGAGCGGATGAAGGGACTCGAACCCTCGACATCTTCCTTGGCAAGGAAGCGCAATAGCCGCTATGCGACATCCGCGTAAACTGGTGCTCCAACACAGAATCGAACTGTGACTTGGTCCTTACCAAGGACCTGTAATAACCATTTTACTATAGGAGCGATACATTCAGATTATCCTTTTAATTGCGACTGTTTCCCCGCAATGGATTTGGTGGTCGTACTAGGAATCGAGCCTAGGTATCTTCCATGTCATAGAAGTGTTCTACCATTGAACTATACAACCAAAACCGTTTAGTGAAACCCGTGCAAATACGGCAACAGTTGGACTACCAACCATATGACCAACGCAACGATGGCAACACCGTTTAGAATTTGCTTGAACGTTTCCTGCAAAGGAGCTTTATTGACAAGCCATAGCAAAAAACCTGCAACAAAAATCACAATCAAAATGTGGATAATGTCCACCATAAATTTCTCCATTGTAAATTACACAATCAATCGAAATTGATAGAACAATAAGCCCGCTAAACCGTTGTTGTTCTAAAATTGGTCCCCTTGCCAGAACTCGAATCTGGAATAAAACGTTCGTAGCGTTTCGTGATATCCGGTTTCACCACAAGGAGAGATACTGGTTACGTTTCCAGTTCATGTAGGATCATCTGGTTTGCCTAAGCCTAACAGATCAACACTCGCCATGACGATTTTGGTAGCGGTCGCCGGTAATGCTCCGGTTCTACAGGTTATGAGCCTGTCGTCAACTTTTTCGACTTCCCCGCTATAATCTTTATATGATGTTTGGTGCTGATTTTTCGAGTAGTTGTCAAGCTACTATCTTTCTTTTTAGGTCCGGTGGGTTTATGACTTACACATCTCCACTCTGTTGCAACAAAGTTTCGCAGATATGAGAGGAATTTTCCTCCAACATGCTCGTCTTCTGACTGGTCTTTTACTACCAAGCATGCAGCGATCACAGGCGGGTTCCGTCTTTTTCCTGTTACTTTCTGTCATTACCTTACCTAATCATACTCAAACCTTCTCGACAGCCCGTGAGAAGTACCTTCCCGCCGAAGAACGCGGTTTATCAGTCACAAAAAACCAACCCAAACATCACATCGAAATTGGTGGTTATAGCTGGAATCGAACCAGCGTAGTCTTCCTTATGAGGGAAGTGCATGTCCTCTCTACCATATAACCAAAATTGGTGGAACCTCTGAGTTTCGAACTCAACTCTCTCCCTCTTCAGGGGAGCGCTTTCACCAGATTAGCTTAGGTTCCGAATATTTGGTGCCCGATGAGGGAGTCGAACCCTCAAAATTCAGTCTCTTAAGCTGACACGTATGCCAATTCCGTCAACCGGGCAATTTTAAACTGGATTTCTTTCTTCTCCATGTAGGAGTATAGCTATGACAATTAGGACATAATAGTCTCAAATTTTCACGCGTATTATTCGTTTTGATTCCATCAGTATGTTCTAACTCAAGAGTTATTGGTTTATTCAACCATTCAGTATTCTTACACTGTTCACATTGATGTCCACGTTCTCTTATTAGAGCAACTTTATGTCCACCACTTCCAGGTGTGCCGAATATGGCAAAATTCTTACCTCTATTTGAAGCTTGTCTATCTTTTGCTTCTTGTGATTTATTTTTGTAAATTTTTGATGCATCAAGAATACCTGTTTCGTATGCATTCTTTAAACCGTTAGAATTTTTCTTCCTCAAATATGGACACTTGTTACATCTATTCGCACACATTAGATTGCCACTCTTATTAATAAAGAGTGCTGTTTGTCCGCAACCGTAAGAACACAGTTCTTTTGTGTCAATTGGATTTGGCTCATAATTTCTCATAATTTCTCATAATTTCTCATAAAGGATCTACAGGTGCTACAGGAACAGGTGGACCAACAGGTATCACAGGCCCTACGGGTCCTACTGGGCCTACTGGGCCTACTGGGCCTACTGGGCCTACTGATGTCTCCATATGGCATACATCTATTTAACATTCGAATATGCCTACCATTTGGTACCCTTGACAGGAGTCGAACCTGCACGCCCGAAGGCATTGCGTTCTAAGCGCAACGTGTTCTGCCGTTTCACCACAAGGGTATAAAATAAGTCCAGGCGTAGTGCCACTCTACGATGTGCGGCCTTACCGTACACAGTTGGATTCGAACCAACGTCTCCCAGATGTTTGGCGGGTGCTGAGAGATTCGAACTCCCGTGACCATTCCTGATCTGCTTGTTTTCTAGACAAGTTCCATAAGCCGCTCGGACAAGCACCCATAAATTGGCGGAAGATACAGGATTCGAACCTGTGGACCCGTTTAAGGGTCTTCTGTTTAGCAAACAGATGCGATAGGCCAACTCTGCCAATCTTCCAAATTTGGCGGACACGGTAGGATTCGAACCCACGTTGCTATTTCTAACATGTCAGTTTTCAAGACTGATGCAATAACCCACTCTGCCACGTGTCCATAAATTGGGGCGGCTAACGGGACTCGAACCCGTACTGACTCTTTCACAGAGAGTGATGCTAACCATTACATTATAGTCGCCATAAATCGATTTAAGCGGACTTGTTGGTAACAGTTAACGTCAGCGTCACGGCTAACGGTACAGACGCTGACGTTAACTGTTGCAGTTTAGGCAGTCTCGCATGCCTTCTCTTCGCTCACCGGCCCTATGTCTT
>Ga0116231_10011160_pt1 | contig 13994 bp, 10 predicted proteins | sample S1TSphgellanicum_2_FD_89695 | JGI IMG/M metagenome (GOLD analysis project Ga0116231, IMG submission 89695) | Host-associated microbial communities from peat moss isolated from Minnesota, USA - S1T2_Fd - Sphagnum magellanicum MG | ecosystem: Host-associated > Plants > Peat moss > Unclassified... | reverse complement strand
CTCACAACGGCAAGTTCCACGCATTGTACTCTTCACCACACAAGATGCTAGTTTCAAACAAAAATTGATCACAAAACTGGTTCCAGGGATGAAAGCTCTTCAACTTCATCTACTTTGTGAATATAAGGGACAGGAGCACATAGTTGAAGGACAAGCTGGTTGTCACGTGATCCTCCAAGACGAGAATTGGAAGAAAGTTCACGAGTTGATGGTGGAGGGGTTGAAATGGGTTTCCTTGGCTGCCAAAGTGGGGGCACACATTGCAATGGGGCTGGGGAACATGGTTCCAAATCCTAATTTGGAATATGGAAAGGCTGTTGTTGCGCTTGGTGAAGGTGTGCTAAAAGACCCACCAATAGACTTGGCCACTATCAGCCGTGGAAAGCTTGTGAGGGATGAGGCATCTGCCAGCAGAACAGCAGAGAGTACGTCTGCAGAGCAATGGTTGGTGAATTTTTTGAGATTTAAAGACATTTTAAAGAAATTTGGGTTGCAGAGAGTGGTCTACAAGGACACACATGGGAGACGAACAGGAGAATTGGGATGGATCTGTCGAAAACATTTTGACCAAGGCATGTGTGTTGGGGAACTGGATGGATTTCCACGTTAGGTAGGACTGTACACTAGAGGGATTGAATCTTGGGGTTTCTGTCCAAACATGCCATTTCTTAGAATGGAGACTCCTCCTCTGAGATCCCAGCTGTGCTGTTGGCTCTCCTTATAGCGGTCAGTTTGATGTGATTATTGTGCTCACGGAAGTCCAACAAGGCGAGAGAAGAAGAGTTTCTTAGGCTGCAGTGCGTGGCCATAGAGGAGCAAGCCCAGCAGGTGGGAAGAGGAATCCAAAAGTTTGAGGCAGTCAGACATTTCCTGAGCCGAACAGAGACGTTGAGGAGCAGTAGGAGCAAGAGGAGAAGGTGACTACAGAAAGCAGACGAAGTCTGAAGCTAAACTCAGAGAGCATGCAGAGATGGAAGCTGTCAACAAGAGGAAGCGGGCGGAGCTTGTAGCTGCAAACAAGAAGCAAGCGGAGTTTGAAGCTGCAAACAGAAAACAGGCAGAGGATGAAGCTCACAATAGGAAGCAGGTGGAGCTTGAAGCTGCAAACAGGAAATGGTAAGGGGAAGAATCTCACACTAGGAAGCAAGCTGAATTGGAGATTGAACAGAGGAAGCAGGCTGAGAATGAAGCTGCAGATAGGAGAAGACAGGCTGAGGAGGAGGAGGAGGCTAAGAGCCAGAAAATGGCTGAGGAAGAAGCAGCTTATCTTCAGCAGCAGCAAAAGGCTGAGCTAGAAGCTAACCCTTAGATGTTGGAAGCTCAACCGAGAAATCAGGCAGAGGAACTAGCAAACCACACTAAGAGTGTAGACAAGGCACAGTGGCAGCAGGGGGAAGTACCAAGCACAGTGTAGCCTAAGAAGAAGCAGCAGATGGGTGCAGGTTGATATTTTTATTTTGATTGTGGGAAATCAAAAAATATATGAATCAAGCAGTGCAAGTGGGTACATTACTGGTATGCATATTTCTAACACACTGTGTTGATGTGGGCAGAGGTTGTCTGGAATGTCATCATGTGGGTTGGGATGTTGTGAAATCACACCCATGGCGTTGATTGATGTGTTTGGTTTGCTGGTGATGATATTACATGCGGTTCATGAACTTATTATATGGTTGTGTTTTGGGGATGTCCAGTTCTTAGAGCTTCTGTGGAATGTCATCTTGTGGTTTAGCATATTGTGGGGTCATACCCATACGGCCTTAATGTGATTGGTTTGCTGATGATGATATGTGCAGTTCATGAACGCACAATTTGGTTGTGTTTTTGGAGGATGTCCAGTTCTACAGAATGCCAAATGCAGTATTGGGTTGCTGTCCACAAGTTTGAATGCCACGGTCCCGAAACAGGCAGCCCTGGAAGCCTGGATACTGATAGTGGGACATTCTCTGAGGTGCATAGCCCTGGAATCTCAAGGAGTGAGAATCATAAGGTCTTTGTTAACTTCACAGACACCAGCAATGTAAATGAAGTAAGACCACCAGCACAGGTGTTGTTGAATCCTGATGGAGCAACTCGGATGCAACAAAAGCTGCCCAACTTGCACTGTGACCTCTAATGGGCAACTACGTGCAAAGGCAAAGAAGGTTTGTTGGGAGAAACTAACCTGGAAGCTCCTTTCCACTTTTGGTTTTGCCCTTTCCAACCCACAGACAGTATTGGGGTAACCTCTATGGTTCTTAAGAAGAGAGTGTGGATTGCAGTTGAGGTGGGCGAATTAAGCAGAGGGAAAAGCCTCCCAGAAGCATGTTAAATGTTGGATCATTATTTGGACCCTCTGGAATAAGGTAAAGAGGAGATCCATACTAGTTGTGACAGTCCCCCCCTTTTGCTGGATCCTTTATTTCATTGGTGGTTGGTGTTGGTGTGGTATTGCTGGAATTCGTCAGCATTTTTTGGACACATGCATCTCTTTCTGCTGGAAGAACATAATGGTATTCTCAGATAGATGTACTCCTGTCCTGCAAATGCGATGGTTAGGTGAGGTTGTTTCCAATATAGATGTGCTAATTTACTGCTTTTCAATCCCATCTGAGCAGAAGATAGTAGGGAATCTGCCACCTCACGGACCCTAGGTTATGCCAAGAAGGACAATACAGATAATTTGTTTCCTTGAATGTTGTAAATGGGCCTGAGGTCTATTGTCTTCCAGTCACTTCTGACTGAACAATCTGGTCCAGTAGGTCAATTCACATGAGAAAGAGGGTTTTCTTCCAGAAACAGAAAGGGCGAGTTATGGGTGTATCTACTGTCTAGGATTTCTAGTGTTTTTAAATGTCTAACCTGAGGGCTGGAAAGATGAGACGTGCTGAGCACATATGAATTGTATGTGTGATTTCAGGTTTTGTATTGAGTTGATACAAATGATTTGCATGGACAAGGTTGTTGCGGAAAAGTCTCTTGATGATTCCATTCAAGAGACAGCACTTACTCACCAGTATTTTGGTGGATGTCTGCAATCACAGGTGTTAGTCCCAAGACTAGAGTGAAGATATCTTTCCAATGCAGGAACTGCTGTACTCCGGTTGAGCTACCCACTACATACATATGTCCATCTGGTGTGTCATGGATTTCTTTAGTCTGGATCTGCTTGGTCTCTTGCTGTTTGATCAGACATTCATATTGTTCTAGAACTAGTTAATCCTATTTAAACCTTGGAGATGTAGGGGAGGAAGAGGGTTAATGTGGGTGCTGTTCTGATGTTCTGCTGTCAGGTGAAGTGTATACAGTGCCTGCATGAATCTAATCCATATGAACCCATGATGGATCTTCTTGTGGATATTCAAGGCAATGTTAAGTCCTGGAGGATGCTCTTGCTCAATCCACAGATACTGAACTGTTGGATGGTGCCAACAAGTACAGGTGTGACCAGTATGTGCTTTTCATGTGCTCTGGAAATATTGGTGGTTGCTTTCATGTCCATCTCCAAAGCCAGGAAATTGAATAGTTTTATGCTCCTGAGACAAGTTGTTACACAAAGTACATTTTTGTTCCCGAGTTGTCTAATTCTTGTGTGCAATGTAGGGAAGTACACTTGGATCCAGGATTGTACAAAGTTGGTAAAGGTGGATTGCAAATGGCTCATCCAGATGGTGTAACATGTAGTTCTTTATTGGGTGTGAGAATAGTTAAAATCTTCTCAACACAATGAAAAATACTTTTAACTAAACTTTTTTTCCTTCAAACCAAAAGGGCCCAAAAAAATCACGGTAGAACATGTGATGAGGATGAGCTCAGAAAATCTTCATAGTGTATTCGAAGGGTGGATTACTTTACATAATAGGACTTAAAGGGATGAGTTTGTGAAAAGCCTTGGATGGGAAATGTTTTATGCCATGAAAGATCCCTTGCTTCAGGCGTTTTTTTTTGGTTATTAACTCTGTTTCAAACACACTTACCTCAGTTGTTACGATCGTGATGGTGCCTTTGTCAGGGGTTTCTATTGTGGACCTTGAGCTCCACCCTGGGGTGCCACAACAGGAACCCCTGACTAGGGTGCCTTGTGCCTTCCCCTGTGCATAAAATATTATTAGTGTGCTTTTTATTGGGACATTGTAACCAGATAAGTGTAATGGTCTACCACCATTACTAGATGACTACATTTACAATATGAGGGTGTTTTTGAAGTGAAACCACCATATGGCTAGATGTCTGGGCCTTTTCATTAGCTGAACTCACTAAAATTCCATACTTAGTATAATGCTTATTAATTTGTTCATGGTGCATTTCAAGTTCAAAATTTAATTTTGCATGAGTCTCTTTGATTTTCCCATCCCGGACAATTGACCACACTTTGGAGACTCCCTGGATACAGAAGTATTCACCTCAAACATATAAGTCCAATGTTTGCCCCCAATTCCAAGAGGATGAAGTTGGGCAAAGCATATGAGACAAAGTGAGGTCCTACTTGAAACACGTTGGGGAACCCATTGTGAACTTGATGAGAACAAAGTGAAAACTTGATGGGAACAACAAAAATCCACAAAACCCTATTACCCGGACATAGACTACACAGATATCCATAAAGTCACCCTGTCCTTTACCCTGTCTTCGGGCCTCCTTTCACCACCAAACCCCTCTTTCAACCTCAAATCAGTGGTATCCACAAAGTAATGAAATTGCATTAAATCTGGGTATGAAATGTTGAAATTTAACAATTTAATGCACAGGTTTGAGAATAATTATAGTACGGGTACACATAGGAGCAATGAAAATATATGTAACAACACTAGAAGCCTTTAGGAGAAAAGGAAAGAGGGTTGAAGATGGGATGAAGTCAAATCACCACAGAAATTGATGGTTTTCTGAGTTTCACCCCTTAATGGTAATGTACTTATTTTGCAGGTTTCTTTTTAAGCTTACCCCCTTTATAACCAAACTTGGGCTTCTGCCGCTGTGTTCCTTACTTTATCTGTACCTTTAATGCATTCTGTCAATGTCCAAGTTCCACACTCCATGTGACCAGTGCTTCTTGAAGGAAATCACTTATGCAGCGTAGTGGCTATCACTCAGAAAAAGATGTAAAAAAATGGCAATCATCCCTATAAAGATTTCACTAAGTCTCGTTATAAACGAGATATGAAGTATAAACATTCAATCATCCTTCTAAAATTCCCTGTGCACACCCAAAAGTAACCATAGAAACCTAGCAATTTCAGAAAAATTATTTTTGAATTCCCAAAAATTTAACCCAATTTCAAGATATTAAATTTTGATGTGATGAACTTTATTTTTCATAATTTTCTAAAATAAATAAATATTTTTCAACATGAAAGACCTTGCTATGTGGGTATGGGAATTAGATGGGTACTGGGGATGCCTATCGAGTTCAAGTTTTTTTGTTTTCCTTTTTGATTGAGCCATTATGATTGCCCCAACCCAAAAGAGAAAACCTCTCACATTTTGAATTGCACCCAATCTAAAAATTTCTATCCTAGATGTGTTGTAGATATTTTTTTAAAATTTTATTTTGTATTGATAACTTTTATGAATGTAATGCCTACTGGCAACTTTTATGAACGTGGCAACTTTTAACAATTTCCCCTGGAAATATTGCAAAATTTGCAAAAATCATCCCAAAAATACCTATGTAGTATTCTTTGACAAATGTTAACTAATATTTCAGTTTCAGACAAACATGAATGTATTACATTAATCCATATGATCTGATGAATTGTATCAGAAACAATGCAACTCTCAGTTATGTACAATGCAAATGGAGGAAGTTGGTGAAGTGTGAGAGGCAACTACAAGTGATTTGCCAGCACTTGGAAATGAGCCAGTTTGGAGCACCCTTTTTTTTTTGGGCAAAATACTGCCAACAGGCAACACTGCCCAAATTTTCTGGTGAAAATCCCCCTTTTTCTGAATTGAAAATCAATTCGCCAGATTGTGCCCCTTTTTAAGGAGCGAGGCAATCTTTGTCAAGGTTCAGATGTTCAAACCATAGTTTGGAGGTAGAGTGTGGCAGGCATGCAAAGCATGAGAGTGTCCTGAGGAGAGATAGGATTTGTCGTCTATGTTCCCTAGGAGCTGTTGAGGATGAAGACCACTTGTTGTTAGTGTGCCCTGCTCACCATGACATTCGTTGCAAGTTTAGTCAACAGTTAGGGAAACAATTGACACCGTGCAGCGTACTTCCTGAATTGATGCATTCGACTAATCAGAAAGCGATAGCTTTGTACTTAATTTCTTGCCTACACAACAGGAGTGTTTTGCTCAAGTCAACTATGTAATTGTCGTCAAATGGATCTCTCTGGTCCGGGTATTGACGTTAAATTAAAAGAAAGAAAGAAAGAGTCACCACAACTATGCCTACTAGCTACATTTGTAATGCTCCTAGAGAAATGTATCGCCAGTTAGGCGATTAATGACTGAATCTGTGTCTGGTCCATGGGGATATTCGCCAGTTCCGGGACACTTAAAAATGAAAAACAAATGACTGGTTTGGAGTCCTATATGAAATCCCACATGCTTGTCAGTGTCCAGGGGTTCCAAGTTCTGGGCCAATTAATGTTCAAATCTCTCAGAGTCCATGATGGGTAGGATCTTCACCGGCCTTTTTTTTTGGGGGACATTTTGGTGATGGAGTACTAGTGGCCATCATCCTAAAAAGTATCTAGCATCTGTGGAAATAATAAAAAATCCCGCAAAAAAAACCTGACTTAAAACTAGGAACCTGTTTACCTATGGTCAACTCTTTTTGGAGGTGTAATCAAATTTGGTGAAAATTTTAAGAATCTACAAAAAAGAATAGTCTTCTTTTAACTTTTTTGGGTGCAATTTTGCACCACTTTGTTACAAAAAAATGTTGATATGTCATGTGCTCTTATGTCAATGCTTACAATGGTTCATTGTTGTCAAAACTCCTAACAATAGTAATGCATTCTTGTCATCACTTCCAACCATAATTGTCAACATACATATAACACATAATACAAAAGTAGCTTGAATTGTACAACACATCCAAATGGCCCCTCTATCTGAGTTAGGTCTTAAATCATCTAACAATGCAATAAATATCATATTGAAATCTACCATGAATAGACATTATGGTTCTAAAGTGAAAGGACCAATAAGTGCAATGCAAATATGAATCCCATTGTTAGTTGCCCAAGTGCATTTTAATGTTGGACGGTTCATAAGAATCAATTGAAAATGACCTTGGATTTTAGGCTAGTTCTCACCCTAAATTCAACCCATTATCATTTTTTTCTCACATAAGGGCTTAACCAAGTTTTCTAATTCTCATTAAGTTAAGAATTAAACATCATGAGAACCGATCATCTTTTTTTTGTTAAAAAAACTTGATACCTAAGGAACGTGTAAGGTTTTAAATACCAATCTCGATTCTCACCCTTGTATATAATAAAATAAATTAAAAAATACATGTCAAGTTTTAGATGACTATTTTTTAAAAAACTAGTCTCAATGATTCTTTAAAAAAAATTGAGACTTGAGTTCTCATATGGGCTAAACCTAGGTTCAATTCTCAGTCCAATAGGTAGTAGAGTTTTCATAGAGTAAAGAAAAAACAATCACAAAATCATAAAGAGGATCAAATTTTAAATATTCAATGAAATAAATACAATGGACTTAAATGCAATTCAACGAGAACCCAATTTGTAAATTTCATCCTATTTGTCTTTTTTTAATCATTTTCAACTAATGGATATCGTTCATTGGTGATGCTGGTTGTATTGCAACTATAAATGTTTTTGAACCATGTACGTTAAATCCTAAGTTTCAACATTTTATTCTCATATATTTTTTTAAATCATTACTTTACAACAATGAGTTTAGAGCTTGGAAAAGGATTAAAGGATGAAACAAAGGCTCCGAGCAGGGTCAAAGCAAGATCACTTTATGAAAAACTCCAACATGTAGTAGGTAGGATTTTTTTAATTCCTTATTTTTATGATTTTTAAATAAAATTGAAAATCAAATTGGTGAAAATTGGTTTTGAAAACTAACTATTCTCAAATTAGTCAAAATCGAGAACCTTCAGAAACAAAATATAATATATATTGAAAAATATTAAGAACTAGGTCAGTTCTCTCCAACACTAAATTGTTTAAAAAATCAAGAAACCGACCCAATTCTCACATAAAAGCCTAAAAAATTGGAATCAACGATTTTTTTTAAAAATGAAAACCTTCCAACACTGGTGCATTCCTTCCATTCTCCAACCAACTATGAATCATCCTAAAAAATAACTTAGATTACTTCTTGCTATCTAACTATATGAATAGGCATTTAGGCCTATCATGTGCACCAAAGGAAGAAGACATTTTTCAACCAACACTTTTTTCCAATGTTGGTATGAAACATCATCCTATATGCCAATCTCTAAAACATTGATTATGAATCAACAATGAACATAACAATGAATATTCTTTCTTTCAATACTAAGCCAAAAGATGATATTTCTCCAATACTATTCACATTTTTCTTTTCAAACTTTCAAGATCATGTTTTTGCAACAATTGGATGTAGATGAGATTTTTCTTCAACAAATCACACATGTCTTTGGCATAGCTCTAAGCCCACAAAAGTTGATATTCTTACTTGGTTAACTTGCAATAGGGATATTCTTGTTGGCTCCTAATTAAAGTGTATGGTGATTTCTCCTCATACGAGGTTTATCAAAAGTCTTTCATTGAACCTTTATAACATTGTTTGTCGACCTATTCCAAAGATACTCCCAAATGAACTGCATTTTTCTAGGTTTGCAAAGATGGGAGGCCTTTCAAGAAATCTTCCCTTCCTAGCCTTGAAGTCATTATTCCTGGTAAAATTATTATTAAGGTTTAAAAGACGATGTTCCTATTACTCAGAAGACTTGTTATGATTATTTTTTCTTTTCCTAGACAACTAATGGACATTTTATGGAATTTCATTTTTTATTTCTTGTGGGTTAAAAGATGATGCTTCAACTTTGATAAGGAGTATGTTAGTTCTAAGATGTTCATCAAAGCTAGACCTTTACTTTTGAGGTGGGCATGGCCATCTAATGGGCTATTAACAAACATAGGAACTCTTGTGTAACTAGCAAACAAGGTAATATTGATTACAATCTTAAATCTGAATGGTGTTACTTGAAATTTTTTGGCATGATGATGACATGGTGTCTTCTTCCACCTTTGTATTTCTTGACTCATGACTTCGTTGATATGGTTGCAAGTGCCGCCTTTCCCCATGGGGTTTCTCTTCATGAAGTTGAAGGTACTAGTTTAGGTGTTGATTCACCTTGGTTCCTACAACTATACATTCATGAACTTGAGCAAGGACTAGTGTTAGAGGCTAAAGATAACCCAAGAAATGTTAAATTTCCATTTGGAGACCTTCATATCGTCTAAAAATACCATATGCTAATGTCAATTTCAACACTCCAAGTGTTAAAAAAATAAAATTTGAGGTGTCGAATCATTTGACACCTCACCTTTTGTCTTGGAAGTTTTTTGCATAGGGAAAATTTAAAAATTCAACAATTTGAAAACATAATTAGCTGCACAACAAACACACAATTGTCATGTTTTTTCTAACTAGTAAGCAAACATGACACAATGCAATAAACATTATAGTGGGTAGAATCAAATGTGCTTTCTTTGAAAGCTCAAACGAGCTCTAGTTCTCACAAATATTCTCTTTGTGATTATTAATTTATTTTTCGTGAGCATGAAAATCAAACGACCATTTGTTGATTATAAACAATGCTTTTATTTCCTATTTTAAACACATTTGGAGTCACATTGGATATTTGTTAAGATGAACATTCTTTACAGATGTGCATGTTGACATAGACATAGGACAAATTACCAAGTGCAACAAAAGCTTGTAGCCAAGGTTGTTTAATTGATTAAAATGTCAACACTGACCAAATTAAACAACCTAGCCTACAATAAGTAATAGGTTAGTAGGTTATTTGTTACATAACTTAACCCTATATATATTTAATAATATATTTAATAATATTTTTTATTCATTTTAATACATATAATATTTTAATATTTATTTACAATATGATAATTATTTATTGCAATTTATATTTAATGCAATTTTAATATATAAACCCATTGTTATGTATAGCGTAATTTGTTCATGATGTTTTTTTTAATTCTCAAATAAAATTAAAATTTTCCCAAAGATAAGTTATTAACATTGTATATTTTATTAATGCATGTAATTGAATACTATTTTAGATGTAAATTGTGTTTTTGTTTCATTTAATTTGTGTTTGAATCCATGGTTTCAATAATTACCCAATATTTAAAATTGAATTTGTAACTTGTAGTCTTGCAAAGATCTTGAGAAAATAAAACATGGGTACTAATTTGCAGAGAATTTGAAAAGAAGAACTCTTAAGCAAAGAAAACATGGGTACCCATTTGTAAAGAACTTGAGAAGAAGAATTTGTGAACAAAAAAGGATATATGGGTACCCATTTGTAGATAACTTGAGAAAAAAAGTTCGTGAACAAAAAAAATACATGGGTACCCATTTGTAGATAACTTGAGAAGAAGTGTTTTGAGCAAAGAAGAGATGGGTATCCATTTGCAAAGAATTTGAATTCATATTGTGTCTTGGTACACAACTTTGAAGATGGCTACATTATTCCACCAACTCCAAATCCCTTCCCTTGTATTCCTTTTGTGATTGCTTCACTCATAAACTTTTGTTTTAAAAACCTTTTTGATGCAAGTTTCCAACACTAACAACTTCTCAAAACTCCACCACTTACATATTAGTTTGGATTGATGTAAAAATTAGTTACAACATGGAAAAACATGTTTATTCTCAATTTTCAAAATTTTGCATCATTTCGCTTTGTCAAATGGAGAATCTTGACAAACTTTCCAATTAACTTCAAGTTGGGACCTAAACACAAAATGACCTCAAATTTCTTTTCAACATTTCCAAACAACTTAAAATTTTAGGAAACATATTAAAAATACATCTCCACATCTCTTCAAAGTTTCAGCCCTATTGATGATGACCACAAGAAGATGTCACTTCCAAAATAAATTGATCTTTAAACTAAAGTTGAAATTCCAAATCCTCATATCTCTCTAAACCCTAATACACATCCAAATGGATTGAATTTTTTTCCGTAGATGTATCCTCTTATGATGTATAAGTGCTCAAACCTATAGATCCAAAAAGGTTCAAATGAAGAAAATATGATCAAAAAACCACCTTTGGGCCAAAATCTTCAAAACTCCACGACTTTCACAAAACAAAATTTTTTTCTTTGAAATTAGGGAATGGAAATGCCCCATAATTTTATATAATCTTTCCCAATTTCACTTCAAGATCCTTTGACATTAAATCTAGATTTAAAATTTTGACTTTTGCAACCATTTATGTTAGAGATATTTTTTCATCTTTTTTTACTTTTCTTTTTTTTCACACATTTTCCTTTCCTTTCTTTTCTTTTGCACTTGATAAATTCCTATTACATAATTAAAGATTTATCAAGTTATTATATTGTCCATTGTACTTATGCACCTAATTTCAATGAATCCAAAACTAATTGTTTTTACATGATGTTTTAAGATCATTACATAAGGCATGTCAAATTTTGAACTAATTTGGTGTAAGTGTCAAGACACACAAACTTTTTTAAAAACAAATCCCCTTACACTTTTGAATTGAAAATATTCATTTCAAATAATGGATTTGTTTTTTTCAAAAATCTAGCAACATACTTCCCTCAAGGATAGTTGAAACAACATTTCATCTTAAACATATAATTCAAAATATCAAATTTTTATGTACTCATGTAGTGCAAAATTTAATTTAAAAAAAATTTCTAATGAATTGTTGCAAATTATTATGATGTCACAAAACCCCAACTTTTATGTGTTTGGATACATATTGATGTTTTAGATTGTGGAATTTTTTTATTTTTTCAAAAAATCAAAGTTTGGTGGTATTAACACCATTTTTTCATTAAGTTGTTTGTTTGGACATTTGGTGCTATGGCCAAAGAAAAATGTGATAATATCCAAATCTAAAACACTTATAGAATTAAAAGGTTGATTTCATGTAGATTATGATTTTATCATTCAAATTATTTGTGTAAATTTTTATATCATCTTGGTGTGTTGTACTTTGTTAAAGACATGGAAAACTTTCATTTGGGACAATACTTTGGTGCACTCAATCATGTTTTCACCCTTGGTGCAAATGCCATTAGTTGGGAAATTTGTCTATATTGGCAACTTTTAATGCTTTTCCTACCAATGTTCAAATCACATCAAACAACTTATGCAATGGCTTGATTTAATGTTGCAAGATTTGGCATGGTAAGCAACACACCATTATACATGTAGGTTGAATTAAAATTCATTCATGATTTTCATCCCATGAAATGTTGCACACCAATTATTTGAATTCAATGCATATATAATGGTTGGGTGTGATTATTAGTGAAATGATTATAATTTGCATGTCAACATGTGTTATCTATTTGAATCTCCAAAGGTGGCATGAAATTTTTCAACAAATGCTTGAAAGTTGTTTGAAAGTGGCACTCAATTCTTCAATAAATGCAAGTGAAAATCATTCAAAAATGAAATTTGATGTTTCAACAAAAGCATAAACCACACTAGACTTGTGTTTAATAACAATGAGCCTATGAGTCCAACTTGGCTTGGGTCATTTGGGTAGTGATGAAGATGAAGTCAAACAACCAAATGCCCTTACTTGACAAAACTTCAAAACTTTGAACATGTTCTATCAAACTTATCAAGAAGACTAATTCATGGTTCCTTTTCTTGGGATGGTAGTGTTAAGAACACACCTTAATGATGTCAATGTTTGAATATTTTAAACACATTGCGCATGTAGATTCATGAAATGCCTAATTTCCTTATTGCATAAAATTTTAAATAATATATATTTCTTCCATGGAAATAACTAATTCTTCTTTTGATGTAAATATAACTACCAAAACAAGTCAATTTTTATTTCAAGAAGTGGGTAATCCATAATAATTATTACATTTTAAAAAAAAAAAGGTAATTCATTTTCAAGTCCAAACAAACCCAACCTCTAATTGATTCCAAAGTTAAATGGATATTAATGATGACATGAATACACATAACCTACTAAAAATGTATTCAAATTAACATAGGCACAAAAAATATGAAAAGAAAAATATTTTCAAAGTACACAAAACCCAAGACAAATTATGGAAAAACATGTTTAAATTGAATTCCAAACACCAAACATGGAAATCAAAGACAAGAACATGAAGTATGCAAGACAAAAATTCAAACATAATTTTATTCTAATAACATATGAAATTATAAATACAAAATGAAATGAACAAGGTTATGGTTCAAGATCATGCATTAGATTGATGTTGAATAAACTAAAGGTAATGGGGACTTGGCTCAAAAAAGCTTTTGCAAAAGCCTCCACATGCCCACTATACAATGGACTTTTTTGAGAATTTTTTAAAAATATAAGTGAATTAAAAATGAACTCTAGATAAGCTATAAGTCATATGTAAGTAAATTACAAGTTGGTGTAAAATGAACTTCATCCATTGTATATGAAAAATGGATGAAATCCAATTGTGCTAATGTTGGTGACGACGTTACAATTGATGGTGATGAGGCTAATGTCAATGTCCATGACATTGTTATCTTAGTTGCTTCTATTTGGATTAATTTTAAAAAACAACTAGGAGAAGTAAACCTTAAAAACTACATTACCATCCCACATTTTAAGTTTTTTAACCACTTGGATTGATTCTAAAATGTATTTTGAATGATTTTGGAATGACATTGGTTTTCATATACTTCATGAAAGATATAAGTTCAAAGTTTCACAATCTACCTTACTAATTGACATTACAAATAATCTTAGTTACTTCCATTTGGATTCACTTTGAAATGATATTTGAAGTTGAAGGTCTTAAAGTAAAT
>Ga0116231_10011159_pt1 | contig 13994 bp, 10 predicted proteins | sample S1TSphgellanicum_2_FD_89695 | JGI IMG/M metagenome (GOLD analysis project Ga0116231, IMG submission 89695) | Host-associated microbial communities from peat moss isolated from Minnesota, USA - S1T2_Fd - Sphagnum magellanicum MG | ecosystem: Host-associated > Plants > Peat moss > Unclassified... | reverse complement strand
TGGTTGTTTTTTGTTTTTTTTAAAATTAAAATATTGGGTTTTTTATTTTTTTTTTTTTTTTTTTTTTTTTTTTTTTTGGGTTTTTAAAAAAAGATTGGCATATCATCCACTTTGCACCAATGAGGATTTTCATTCCAATCGATTCAATTTAGTTGAAGACAACGTAGACTTGGCGGGTACGGGGGCAGGGAGAGTGAGGCTTAGGGTTGTGGACAAATGTCATAATGACTGTTGGCCAGCAGTTAGTGAGAAATGAAACGGTTATTAACCAGGGTTTTGGTACGAGATAAACCTACTTCAAGATTTCGAAATTGGGATACCCAATCAAAACCTTACCTGGTCCTTTGTTAAAATTTTAGATAATGCGCAATATCCTTTTGGCACGGGGCAGGGTAGTATATTCAGGAAAAGTAATACCCTATTTATGTCCCTTTGATGAAATCACCTATGTCAATTAATCATACTTATCTGCATCCAAAAACTTTTTCCTTTTTAATCCATTTCTTCATCCTTTTTTTTAAAAATCCATTTAGGTTTTCGTTTTTCACCTAAAATCCCAAAGCTTGTGAATAGACTTCACAAAAGTATGCTTCCACTCTTGGCTTTTTATTCAAAGAGATTCTTTCTTCAATGGCCACCATCTAAAGATACACTTGTTTGTATGCTTGAATTACTTGGCATGATAGTTTTCAACACCTAGAATAGTATAGAATGTTTACGTGTTTGACATCTTAGTTGGAGCCATTGTTCTCCACTTTGATTGTGCTTTAAATAACAAGTTCTCAATAACCAAAACCCAAATTTCTCCTGTTGACTGCATTTGTGTGCTTGAGTTCATGTAGGGTAACTAGTGAAATTCTTTTTTCTCAAGCTTTATGTTCAAATGGTAAAATTTGCAACACATTTTGTAGATGAAAGGTTTATGCAACTTTTTGACAATGATGTTGTTGATGATATGGCCATGGGGTTAGCCATTCAATATCAAGATTAGTGCTTGTTTCCATTTCAACACATAACACACAAACTAGTTTTAAAACATCATAATCTCAGGCATTGTAAACCCAAAGCCATGGGTCTTTGTTGTTTGCTACCATATCAACACCTACACTATCATTGTCCACACATTCATAAACTAAATAACATAAAATCACTCTAAATGGCACATCGCCTCCAAATCAAAACATGACTCACTTACAAAACCCACGTGATTTCAAGCCCAAAACATACAATAGAATTCACACCACAATGTGGCACAATTGAATTTGATAAAACACAAACAAACCTTTAACAACAAACTTGTATGGTGTTTCAAAAATTCAAATCCCCAAAAAGTGATTTGAGAACACACAACTTGAGATTATATTCCAAACTCAAAATAACTCAAACCCCATTCACACTTGAACAAGTTCCAACATAAACACAATTAATTACATTAACTCAATTTAACATTGACATATTTTTAATTGGGTAGTTAAATTAACCCTATTGACAATTGTCATGCACTACCATATCAACACCTATAATTATTGTTATATGCACACGTATAAATTAAATAACATAAAATCACCTTAAATGATACATCACTTCCAAACCGCCCCTTTATTTGGGGCTAAAGTCTGTAAACCATATAACAAATTTTATTTTATTTTAACCAACAATGAAAATTTTGGTTTAAAGTGAAAAAATTCATAAGGCAAGTGCAAATGTGAACCCCATTATTAATCACCTAACTACAATCCCCCCCCAAAATCTTCAATGTTCACTTTGTAATTAATTTACATATAAATAAAATTTTATGATCAATGATAATTGATTTTTTATTTAACTTTTGATTTTTGAATTTCAATGTAATCATGCACATGATATAATTTATCCATTGGCATGAAAAAAACAATTCAAACTTTTGTGTACAACCTCACTCTACTAAAGATTTTAAAAAATGGTCATGTTCAATTCTTTAGTTTTTCCATTGGTCTTTTAAAATTTTCACAAACCTACTAAACCTTATTACACATTTAATTATTTTTTCATTCAAGATAGTTAAAAAAAACATTCAAACTATGAAAATTTAAATGCAATAGCCCCATTAGCCCTTTTTTTTAAAAATTCAGCCTTACATACAACCTTATTAAATATTGCCATTTAAAAAATGGAAATGATGGAAAATTACCCAAATGATATTTTTCCATCATTCCCATTCTAGAGTTCTCACAAACCTACCAAACACTATTACATATTTAATTATTGTTTCATCCAAGATAACAAAGAAAATATATTCAAACCACCAAATGCAACAACCCCATTAGCTGAAAATTTTAATTTTGAGCCTACACACAACTATGTTATGTTGACCATTTTAAAAAGCAATTCTCCTTTAACATTTCCATTGGTCTTTTAGAGTTCTCGCAAACCTACCAAATCCTATTACACATTTAACTTTTACTTCACTCAAAATAACTTAATTTTGTTGAATGCAATTGTTTATAAATTTGTTAACTAGGTAGCAAGTACATGTTAGCACTATTGCACCTTTTTTACAATAAAAAAATGTTAGGGAAGTAAAAAAAACATTTTCCCATTGTTACATCAACAAAAATTGAAAATGCAATATGCAATAATATTGCACAATCACATTCCTATAATTAGAGCTAATTGGAAGAATCTACAACCACATAACCCAAATGCACCAAGCAATGCATTATATGTATATAGAAGAAATATAAACAAATAAAATTGAATATAGCAAAAATTGCACACAAGATGCAAATTATTTTGAAGTTGTTAAATTTTTTTTTGGTCACATCAAAAACTTGAAATCTCAACAAACAACCAACACATCATGGTATGTGCCTTATTGTATGTTCAAAAATGACAAAAAAACTCATAAATATTCCAATTTAATTGCAATAAAAAAATGACTCTTATCACACAAAAAAATCACAACTCATCACATGTGTTTGAAGTAAACACAAGTGTGGTTTTGTCAATTTTACAATGTATAATATGTGGTGTTTATTAGGGCATATAACACAAAAAAATTTCAATTTGACACTAGGTAATGGCCAATGTATTGGATCTTTTTAAATGCATGTACATCAATGTTGCAAATTCTGATTTTAAATGTTTTTAATGACTATAAAAGTTTTCAAATTTTTGATCATGGATAAAAGAAAAGTTGTACATTTAGTTATAATGTAGGGGTTTGATGCAAAATATGAGTTAGATTTGGTATTAATGTCAATATATAATCCAAAACATATTTTTAAAAGGTAAAAAAAAGTATTTAAAAGGTAATTTTGGTAATTAATAAACCAAATACACAAAGGCCACATGTACATTGTAGTCATTGGTAAAGATTCTAACCTTGTTATTAATGGTTCCTCTTCTTGTGATTGCACCTTATAAGCATCAAGACTCATAACCAACTTCATGTAATTTGAAATATATATATAATGGTCCCATGCATAATAATTAGAAGCAAACAATTTAATTATATCCATTCGTTGTCATTGATAACTTTGCATTCTTATTCATGATGAAGTTGTTTTAGGACCTTCAAAATTAACATGTTTTTCAAATTCATATCCAAATTATTCCAATTTGTCAACATTGAAATAACCAAATGTGGCTAACATAATATCATTATCATCAATAAAACTTCTTCAATTAAGAAATCATCAATGGATTGCTTTTCTTCTCAGCAATCTACCCTTACATTACTTGACCAAATATTTTAAATAATCATGACAAGCTTGTTTAAATTTTCAACTCTTAGCCTATTTGAATTATAGGCCTGTCAATGTTTTAGTTATATCAAATATGCATTCATTCTCAATATGAAACATGGGAATGTCAATAGTCAAAGGAATGCCACCAATTTGTCATGCAACAAAAAAAATGTTTGGAACCCTTCATTTGGTGGTGTTTTCCACCAAGTTAGGGGCAATGACAATCGTTGGGCTTCACATGTAGGTGGCACAATAAAGATAGTTCATTTCTTAACAATGTTTGCAAAGTATTTTCATTTGAAACCATTGCTCCAAAAATATAATTTTTGTTGGGGTGAAAGCACATTAAAGTGGTCAAAAAATGTTGTCATGAATATTTTTTTAAAAATTATGTGACTTTCAACTTCCACCAGCCCAATATAAATTTTTTTTTCATATTTTATATTCAAAATAAAATAATTCAACTACCAAATAATGCAATTGTCAAAAGAAACTACATTTTTTCATTGATAATAAATGATTAAATAGTATATTGTGAAAAATTAATACATGTAATCAATATACTACAAAATGAAAATATATTCTTAGAATAATTCAAATAATTTTAACACTTGATGGAGTACTTAATCATATATTGAATATGAGTTGATTATACCATTTCAATTCCATATGAAAAGTTCCACTAATGTGATTTCACAAAAAAATATCGACAAGGTTTTCGATTCAAACAAACATAATTATGTTGGGAAAAAAATTGTTGAAAAATTACTTTCATTTGAAAGATAACAAGAATTATGTTAGAGGCATTTGTATCAAAATCCATTTTACTTGTTTATCAAAACACTAAATGAAATCAAAGAAATCCTACCCCCAAAATAATACTAAATATACTAAAAATAAAGTACATTTTCATGCTTAAAATGGCCCCTTGTAGTGTGGTTTCACCCAATGGCAAGTGTTGGTGGTTCAATAAGATTAATAATAGCAACATCAAGGAATTGAAAACAATCATTAAAAGTGGCATCAAAGTCGTATTGTTGTATTTTAATGCCATTATTTGTACCATGGTTCACCTTCATGTACCTTTCCTATGAATATCACTTTGAAGCTATTAAAACATCGGTTTAATATTAATGTAAGCATGTTATTATTTTTTTGGCATTATAAACAATTGTATATAATAGAAATGGAATCAAGATTGCCAAATCTTTTGCCTTCATGTGCATGCACAATGCTTGTCATTTTGACTCAAAATCCCACACTTCACAAATATGATGGTGTTAATTTTCTATTACTAAATTTCATGTTATCCATCCACACACTTATTGAAAATGCAATGTTTAAGGCATCAAAGAGTAGCTAATAAGCTTGGATTTGATTCAAAATACATTGTTTCATTATGGGAAACATAATTTTGGTGATTGTTCTGCAAACTACCCATGCAAATGTGCATTCAATTCATTACATTGTACAATCCTAAGGTTTCTTGCCTTCCCATAGATTAAGGCCATGTCAATATTCTAGGGTTCTTTCACTACTATAAAATGTTGGTGCAATTCATTAGTCCATGTTCAATGGACCGGTGAATTTTCTACATCCCCATTAGGTCCCATCCATTGGGACGAATGGAATTCACTCAAAATCTAGTGAAATCACTTGGTCTACATGGACATAGTTTGTTGTAGTGTTTGAAACATAATTCCATTATTAGCAACTTTGATTTTTGACTAGGGATTTCAATTTCCAATGACAAAGCTTGAATCACTTAGCATGCCTTCTTCATTATGTCCTTGCTTGATTTTTTCATCCATGTAAAATTATTTATTTTACAAAACAAATTGCATGGTTTTTAAACTAACCTCCCAAAAGCCAACACATACATTTATATCATTGTAGACATATTGGCATGCCTTGCTAACTACATCACCAAAACATGTCCTTCAAGCCAAGGACTTGCAATTGTGAAAAGAACACATCTATCTATAAATAAATAAATCAATGCAAGGGTGGACATATTGCCATCTTTATCTTTCACATAGGTAATCAACTTGTTTAACAAATTGTAAGATACCAATAAATCCTTGACTTGTGTTATGATCATCACTTTTGCCATATCAATAGTTTCAAAAAGTGTCATGTAATCACATGGCAAGTTGCCCATCATGAATTGATGATTTATTTATTGAACAAATGAGTCATGCCCAGATCTAGACATCCATATATCAAAAGATGTAGTTCTTAAGCATCCGAAGTAGGAAACATAGATTGTTCCATGGTTGTGGCCACTAATGAAAGGATGGCATGTTGAACTAGTTACTTTCAATTTGGAAGCATGACTTGACATTCTAACACATGATTAGGCACCTCAACCAATGACACTCCACAATGGAAATCACCATATAACATTTGGAAACAAATAACAACTATTTGTTATTTGTCCTCCATGAAATCTTTTGCCCCACATCCTCCTTGTAAGGAATATTACCCCTTATAAAGTGATTGATGATGGCCCTACATCACAAATTAATAAGCTTCATGGGTTCATTCCAAATTTGTGCAAGTTTTATTATTTAAACACAGACGTCATGCATTATTTAAACACATAAGTCATGTGCACAACTTTCATGTGTAAAAAACACAAATAAACATACAACATCTATGTCTAAACAATATGAGTAGGTATATGACATTTGTGTTTAAACAATGTGCATAACATCAATGTTCAAACAATATAAGTAGATGAATGACATATGTGTCTATTTCATACAAACTTATGAAAAGAAATTTTCACATGATTATTATTGCCAAATTGTGACCCATGAAGTTTGTGATGTATACCTAGGATTGGTCTAATGTTTAAACTTTTCTTGCCACCCTTCTTTTGTTATAACATTTAAACATTGGGTATTTTCCACCTTGCCCAAACATCTACATGCTCAACCATCACATTTTTTTCATAGTAGTCCCATGGTCTTTACATTTTATGTGATCACATTATCCTTTTCCTTATTAAACCACCGGAATGGTAGGCTAGGGCTTAATGGATCAATGGCTTGCATAGTTTAAGGAATTATAAACAATATTGTATTTTTATTTATGGTAGACTTGTGTTATTATTGTAACATAAAGGGCAAGAAGGGTGTTGTCATTGTAAGATAGAATGAGGCTCGATTGGTTATGATTAAAAAAAAGGGCAATTAAAATTAATTTAAGGTGTGAAAACTAGGACTGAACTTTGGAGGAGTTTTGATTTTGGATCATTAAAAGTTGTAATTTCTTTAAAGAAGTTCATGCTAGAATTAGGAGAAGATACTTGATGGAAAAAGACCATTTTTTATGACTTTCCTACTTGTTTTTTATTTATGTTTTCAATTTGATACTTTGAGCTCTTTTTTCAATTCATTACAAATATGGATTTTTATCATTTTGATATGTTTGTTCTTTATTTTTGTAAATTTTTTGTTGTTATAGATGTGATAGTGTCAATGACAATATGTTACAATACAAAACATGAATTAAAACATCATAAGAAAATTAATATTTACCATTTGACAACCATTGTTGGAAATGAATTTGGGGGTAAGAAATTCAGATTTTACAATGTTATTTAATTTTTTTCTTTTTTTGTTGTAAATATAAAAAATTTGTTGTGTGAATTTTCTTTCTTAATTATACGTATTTAGAATTGGTTGAAAGGTTGTTAGGATTGAAAATCTGAACAAAACAATTGTTGTAAAAATTTGAATCTACAACAATCTATTGACCAGAGAAGAGTAATGGAATGGGGATGAATGTGAATCACATGGTGACTTGAAGTCTACAAAGACAATTAAATCAAATTCTAATTCAATTGAATGAAAAAGAAGATGTAGAAGCTGAACCACAATTGTTGGATGATGTAACATAGTTTCAAATTTTAGAAAAAGTACAAAATATAATGTCAAAAATACCCAAGAGAAAAGAACACCTTGCAAGGTACATATGTCATCTATAACATTCATGGAACCTAGGGAAACATTTATTGGTAGAGCAATGAAATGACCCAATATCCAAAAGAGATTATCATTGAGGGTAATACGTTCCAAAGTTGAACCAAAATGATGGCTTGATACAAAACGTGGGTGCAATTCATTAATCCTTATTCATTAGACCAATGAATTCACAATATACACATTAGGTCTTATTCACTAGGACTAATGAATCCACTTGAAATTCAATGAAATCACTTGGCATACAAGGACACATTTTATTGTAATGGTTACCCTTATAAACATGCAACATTGGGTACATCAAAAAACAAATATGAATCTGTCTTCTTGAGGACATGGTAATTTGTATAGATTTGAAGAGGTACTATGTGTTCATGAGGAAGTACATGAAGGGTTGGAGATAAGGTCAACATATAAAGGTTTGGTTGGTAATTTGTTTCACTTTAATACAATTAACCACTTGATGAATGGGAAGAAAAATTGGACAACAAGGAGGTTGAACAAGCGATACCACAATATGCAAATATTATATTTTAAACAAAATACAATAGTAGAAAAAACCCATTTTGCAACTTGTCCAATGCAACTAAAAATGTCATTTGCAACTACGTGTATGTTCAATACATATAATTTATTATTTTTATGTAGATCAAATTTTAGTTTACAACATATCAAGTAATGATACATACTTGATGAATTTGCATAAGTCTAATGTTTATTCATTCTTTTACATATGATGTTTTAATTTATTTTTAAAACTACAATAAAAAGTCATTAATTATTAAGCTACATGTAAATTTTATATATATAAATGAATGGTCATGTATGATGAATTTTTTTGTGCATATAAATATTAAAATCGAATTTGAAAATAGAATTTAATGAAAATTTGAAATGTAAGTCAAATTAATTACCTGTATGTTTAATACAAGAATAATTTATAATTTTTATGTAGATTTAATTTTTTTTTACACATATCAAGTAAGGATACATAATTATTATTTTTGGAATTCTAATGTTTATCCTAATGTTGGATATTAGTTCTAATAATTTTTATAACTTTAATTTTACTAGCAAGATTTATATATTTATTATTATATTATAATATAATTGGAATAATTAGTAAGGATATTTAATAAATGATTATATAATTGCAGCCATTATTATTATTTAAACATTACTATACTTACAATTTTATTTTTCATGTATTTTTATTATTTAATGTTTATTACATTAATTCATAATAGTTATAACAAGTTAGGTAAATACAAACAATAATGGTTACATAACTAGTCTAACCTAGCTACTACCTATAATATTATTAATAATGGTGTTGTTTTTATTCTAGCCAATTATTATATCGCTACATTATAATGATTATTGTAATACAAGTACCATTAAAAAAATCGAATTACTATATTTTAGTTAATTATTTGTTTTATGAAATCTTAATAAGAAGTTATAACATATTAATAAATTTTAAATATTGAATAATTATTAGTAATTAACTATTTAATAGATAATAATAGTTAATCGCTCAAAATTTAAAATTTCAAAACTAATTTAAATTTCAAAAAACATTCAATCCTAATTAATGTTAAATTAAATCAAATAGGATTTCATTTGTTAAGTGTCATGCAACCTAGGTCTAGCCTTAATATAAGCCTAAATTAAATGGCATATGTTTAGGGTTAGCTTAGGTTCCTAGGTTTAGACCAAACCTATGTTTAGGCTAGGTGGCCAATGTTTAATCACCACATGGCCTAACCTATGGATGTGAATGTGCCATGTGTCAACATTGTGACTATGCCATGTATCAACAAACCATTAGCTAGATGTTCAACTTACATAATTACAACTTAGTTAAAATTGCAATTGGATTTTTTGTTGACATCATGCCCAATTAATAGATGAAGTTCATCCAATAGTTGAGAATAATTGAAAACAATTCTCGACTATAATGGTATGTAGTTTGGAACTAAAATGGTAAATAGTGATTATTCTTGTGGTGTTGATACACTATTGACCATTTGAACTAGAATGTCATTTTTGACTTGTACTTGTCAACTTTTTTGGTTTACAGTTGGAAAAAACATTTCCCAGTTGCAAAAGAAACTTCGCAACTACACTTGTTCCTTTTAACTATGTTTTATAATTAAAATGTAGTTGGAAATGTAGTTGCAAATAAAAGGTTTTTCTACTAATGCAACTAGTTTTGTACCAACAAAATTTGTAGTGGTAAAACCTCATGAAGATGTACCTATACAATTAACCATAGGAATATTGTCACATGCAATAGTTATACCACACTGGTACCACCATATCCTAGAAGAGACCTTCTTAAACCCCTACGAGGTGCTACAATAACATTTGTGCAACTTGTAATATCATATTTTAGGCCTTACAAGAGACCTCTAAAATATCATGAATATAAGAAAGATTCTGATATGGATGTTCATGTTAAAGTATTTAAAGTTACCATTGAAATTAATAGTGAAATGATAAATGAGGAAATAACAAATATATTTAATTTCAAATTGAAGGATAATGCATCAGATTGGTGTAACAATTACATGAGAAATCATCCACACTATAAATTTGTAGATCTAGAACATGCCTTTTGTAAACATTACATGATAGTACATAATGATGAACAAATGTACTTGCAACTCAAGAATTTAAAGCATGAGACAACAAAAAGGGTGGAGGTGTACTATGAAAGATTATTAAAGCTAACAAATAGTTTATAACACAATTGATAGTTTCTTGACAATAATGTTTAGATTTGGACTCCAATCTTATCTACGTATTGTTACAACATGGATGTAAAAGGACACTTTGCAACAACATAAGGAATCTACACTTTTGTGTGAAGAAGGTCTAGTTTTACTTGAAGCACATAGTTCGTTATTAATACCACATACATCAATAACATGAGTGGTGGTCGTGGGGAACCAAGTAGTTGTGAAGCCTAACATGTACTATACAAATTGCCATCATACAAACCATAACATGAGATGTGTAGGAATAAAAGAAGGAAGAACCCATTGTAGTTATTACTAAAGTGAATGCACAAGCTATTAAACCCCCAAGACCATTAAATTATCCTTGCCACATTTGTTGGATAGTAGGCAACAAATTAACCCAACTATCCCAAGTTTGGAAAAAATGCAAATTGTGTTCAAGGACAAAGGTGGAAAATTTGTGGAAAGCAAACCTATAGCCGAGGTAAAAGTGATTACTACCTTGGTTAACATGGCTGATGTCCATTTTGCAACTATTCAAAATAAGGCCATTGAAGAACATGTGTTCAAAGATTGAGAACCAAGGAAAAACAAAAATACAATAGACTAGGAAGTGGAAGAAAAGTTGAAAAAGTCCATCGTGGAAACCATACAATAGATGCAAATAGTCACTCCACCATTGGAATTAATACCTTTTACTATAGTTGGAGAATGGACTACCAGTTGGGCAATGATGCCAAGTTTAGTTGATTTCAGAAAACCAACCAAGTCATAGGAAGTACTTTCTACCTCCCCAAACAAGTTCATATTTGCAGAACAGATCTTTCATGATGTCAATAAACATATGTTAAAAACCAGTTACACATTGAATTATGGATAGCTATTCAAAATTGCACATGAACTCAAGACATTATGATAAAAAATGTGTTTTGTAACTGGCCTTGCAACTCAATTTCACAACGGACACTTGCAACTCACTATATTTATACTTCATGAGTTCTAACGGACAAGTTGCATGAGTTGCAAAGTTGCAACTCATCATATATACGGTGCAACTCATTGTAACTCAATTGCAATTTAGTTAAAATGATTCATTTTCCACTACTATTCAACTCCATTATAACTACACCCATGATGTCATGTTGATGTCATTAATTATCATCCATCTATTAAAATTTGACATGTGGCATTATGAAGATTTTTTGACATAAAAATTTTGAAATATTGATCTACATTGTCCATTATGATTGTTAATAACGGTCCAAAATTGCGACACATGGCATAATAAAAATTTGCCACGTGGCATATTAATTGTATTTTGGATATATATATATATATATATATATGGTAGGTCAAATGTAACCATACCTAGGACCTACCTACCTACCTAGGTAGAAAAATAAACTGTACTTACTTACCTAAGTAGGTAAGTAGGTAGGAAAACACAAGACTAAATGCATTCAAGAATAACCATGAAATTTTATTTTATGTTTTGCTTTTAGGTTAAACATTTTTCAACTCATCCCAAAATGGCACATGTATTTTAATTTGAAAACATAAGAGAACAAACCTTCTTTATATAGTTTGTAACATGGGGTTCGAAGATAAAACATATAGGTTAAATCTTTTAGTTGTTCATTAGTTGCAATTGAGTTGCAACTATAACACTTAAGCATTCAAGGCAAGCCAAATCCAAGGGGAGGGCTCCATATTTTTTCTATGTTTAAACAAAACTTGAACCTTTTTTGTTAGCACATCTAGTGCACTAAAAATCGTCAAAAATGGAATAAAATTAAGAAAGTTATGGCCTCTCAAAATAGAAGGGTTTATAATTCAAAAAACAAACCACCAAATGTTACAAAAGCTGGTTCCCAAACGCCCATAGATTCCTTGTATGTTGTTTGTTTGTTATTAAAGTTTAAAGATAATTTGTAGAATTTTAGGTGGTGTTCCTATAACATTTTAAATTGCTTAGAATTAAAAAGAAATAAGAAAATTATGAAGTTTGAAAGTAGGAAGGGTCCAAAGAAAAAAAAAGGAAATAGAATGTCTTTTGTAAGTTGGAAAACTTATTTATCTTATTATTATTCTTTCATTACTCATTTTCCTTTACACTTCAAAGATGATTAGAATTTGAAGTAGCGCTCTCACAACATTTTAAATCACTCAAAATGAAACACATATGATGAAGATATAAATAATTAATGAATATGTATCCTTATTAAGTTATAAGTAGTTGTTTTATAGTCATAACATAGTTGAACAATAGTACTTTAGTAGTGGTGCATTAATGGCCATACTAATCATATCAATGGGAATCATAATTAAAAACTAGATGCAAATGTATCCCATAATGGTTGGTGGAAATGTGGACATGTGGCATAATCAACATGTATGTGCATTGTACACTAATTGCAACATAGTTGTTGTTTTAATGACACATTTATAATAATTATAAAGTAGTTGCCACATATAACTACAATGCAACTCATAAAAAAATCAAACATGGTTGACTACATATGTATATATGATGTGTATAAATTACCATATAAAATACCTATTTTCAATTCACTTACAACTATAATACAACTAATTGATTTTTTGACATGGCAATTTATTTATTAATACATTGTATTTCTAAGGGGATAATTGCATAGTAATTGTAATACTTAAGGGACAATTGCATAATAGTTGTATATGAATTGGTTTTTTAGTTTTAGTTGTAAGGTAATGTGGTTTTGGTAGATGCGATTTCTCATAGTGAGAAATACTTGTGGTAGAAATTAAACTTATAGATAGACCATAAATCTTTACTAAGACCATTATAGACAAAATAGTTAGCCTTGTAGTACCCAATATTGGCACTTTAATAGTTGTTATAAATAATCATATGGATGTTATACATGTGCAAATTGGGAAGAACACTATTGAGGATGCATTCTTAGATGGTGGGTCATGGACGAACATCATTATTGATTAATTGAAAATTAATCTACCTAAATTTAGACCTACACCCTATAATGTGTGGGATGGCATATCAAACTACAATAGAACCAATAGGATTAATCATAGATCCAAAGATGTATGTGCATGGAATACCATACATAGTTACATTCATGGTCTTACACAACACTATTATAGATATTAATTATTCCATGTTGTTGGGTAGACTATGGCTCAGGGATGATAAAATAACACATGATTGGGGAAATAACATGATTAAAATATAGGGAAATGGTAATGTCAAAACCATAACAATGAAAAAACATTTGATGTGAAGAGACCAAAAGTATTACTTAGTTTTGACTATCAAAATGGCATCACATGGATAGGAGGAATGCACATATGAAAAAGAAAGATGAGGAAAAATATTTGATGTTTATTAATGACGCGCTCCCAAGTCACGGGGTGAAACCCACTTGAGGGTTTCACAAAGTCAAGTTGCGGAAAGTTGAGACTTGGAGGCACGCTCCCGGCTTCCAACTCTAAAAAGGGGTAGAGGGTCGAGTTGGGAGCCCAGGGATTAGACTAGG
>Ga0116231_10011158_pt1 | contig 13995 bp, 12 predicted proteins | sample S1TSphgellanicum_2_FD_89695 | JGI IMG/M metagenome (GOLD analysis project Ga0116231, IMG submission 89695) | Host-associated microbial communities from peat moss isolated from Minnesota, USA - S1T2_Fd - Sphagnum magellanicum MG | ecosystem: Host-associated > Plants > Peat moss > Unclassified... | reverse complement strand
CGGTGAACGACTGTTGGCCTGGAGCGGTCACGTCGAAATCGAGCTCGGTGGGTGAGGCGACCGGTGATGACAGCGGCAACGGGCTCGGCGACGGACTCGCTGAGGGGCTGGCCGAAGCGGCCGCCGACGGACTTGCCGATGCGCCGGGAGATGGGCTCGCCGAAGCGTGTGGTGAGGGGCTTGCCGAAGCAGCCGCGGACGGACTTGCCGATGCGCCCGCAGAGGGTGACGACGATGCGCCCGCAGACGGTGACGACGATGCGCCTGGCGACGGGCTCGCGCTCGCGTCGATGGCGTAGAGCGCAACGATTTCCGGCACGCGGGGCGAAATCGTGGTCGAGCCGGTGCTGGTCTCGGGGAACGTGACGGTCGTGCCGCTCCCCGTCACGGGTCCGGCGGCGGTGTTGTTCCACGACCCGTTGCTATAGCTCGCGAGCTCGTACGAGATGCCCGTGGTCGTCGTCGGCAACGTGAAGACGATGCCGGGCGACCCCGAAAACGTGACGCTCTCCGTGTCGGTGATCTCGAGGTAGACGATCGGGGACGAGAGAGCGTCGATCGCGCGCGCATGCAGCGCGGCGCGCGCGCTAGCAAGTGCGGGCGTCGACCCCGGCGGCGTCGTGCTGATCGATTCGGTGACGGCCGTCGCGCTGCTTGCGGCCGGTAGCGTGAGCGACGAGCTGATGCTCGCCGTCGTCACGGTCGCAAGCGTCGTGCTCGATGTCGTCGAGACTTGCGAGGTCGTTGCCGTCGCGTTCGAACGCGAACCGGTCATCTGTGGTAGAGACGACGTCGTCCCCGAACCACACGCCGTTATGACGGCGGCAACGAGCACTGCGCTCGCTACCGCCGTCGTTTGTGAAAAACGATTCCGCACTATTGCCTGCTTCCAAAAAACTGAAGTGATAGCAGGCCCAACGGCAAGCTACATACGTTCTCGTTCGGTCGTTGGCAACGATTTGAACAGCAGGTACACTCCCGCCATTAACGCATAGCGATTGCTTGTGTCGACAACAGACGATGCGAATGTTGCGTGCGTTGTGTTTGCGTCGTACGAAAACGTACATCGCAAACATCGTCGCGAGAGAACCGGCAGCGACGACGACGGTTGCGTGTTCGGAGATCGCTTAGCGGAAGCCGCACGCCGCGCGCGAAGCGCCGCTCCATGGAACCGCTCGATCTTACGCAACGCCCGCCGCGCAGCCCGCGCGAGACGATCGCCGGCGTCTATTTCTTGCCGCGCACGATCGATAAGTTACGCGCCGAGCTGCCGGGCGGAAACCTCGGCAACTACCTCACCGACTACGACCGCGGCTTCAGCTCGTACGTGCTGCACAAGATCGGCGTGACGTTCGACGAGCTGCGCGGCGTCATCGCGGAAGCGCGTGACGAAGCCGCGGTCGAGGCCTGGCTTCGCGCGCGAATCGCACCCGACGCGGGGGCGAAGATCAATTCCCGGCTCGAATCCTTGCGCATCGACGGCATGACTCCGGACGATCGCGATCTCTTCTTCGCGCGGCATCCGGCCGTCGCGGGCGATACGCCGGCCTTCGTGCTCGACGCCCTCGAGGCCGACGACGCCGCGCTCGCGACCTCGATCTAGAGCGGCGAGCTTTCTGCGTCCCGACATCACGTGAACTGGCCATCCGGTTTGGTTGTTGCTCCTCTCGCACCACCCCATCACGACGGAGCAGATGAGCAACAAGACGTATCGCTTAGCGGTCGTCGGGGGCCGGCGGATCGTCGCGCGGGGGGCGCGGACGGGTCGGCGCGGTGAACGCGGTTCCGTTCGGGAAGAGGCCGTCGTAAACGGTCGGCATCGGCGTGTAGGGCTGCTTCGTTAGCCGGGCGAGACCCGCCCGGACCACATTGGTGAGGACTCAGAGCATCGTCGGGCCTAGAGCGGCGAGACGTCCAGCACGACTTTGATCGCGCTGCGATCGTCCATCGCGGCGTAGCCTTTCGGTGCGTCTTCGAGCGGTAGCCGCAGCGTGAACACCGATGAGGGATCGAGCGTCCCCGCCGCAACGTCGCGCATCAGTTCGTCGATGTACGCGTGCGCCGGGGCGACGGCGCCACCGATCGTGATGTTGTGGCTGAAGAGCCGGCGCGCATCGAAGTTCTGCGTCCCGATCGGGATGCCGACGTAGCTCACGAACCCACCCGGACGCGCGATCTGGATCGCGAGATCGAGCGGCCCCTGACCGCCGACCGCCTCGACCACGGAATGTGCGCCGCCCTTGGTCATTTCGATGACCTTCGCGGCGACGTCGGGGTCCTTCGAATCGACGACCTCGGTCGCCCCGAACGCGCGCGCTTGCGCGAGGCGCGAGGGGTGATGACCGATCGCGATGATGTGCTCGGCCCCGAGCCGTTTCGCCGCGAGGACGGCGCACAAGCCGACCGCGCCGTCGCCGATCACCGCGACCGTCCCGCCGCGTTCGACCCGAGCGCGCACGCAGCCGTGGTGGCCGGTGGACATCACGTCGGTGAGCGCAAGCGCCGAGGTGCGTTTGTTGGCGTCGTGGGCGATCGCATCCGGAATGGTGCTTAGCGTGGCATCGGCAAACGGCACGCGCACGAACTGCCCTTGCCCGCCGTCGTTGTCGCCGCCCCAGTAGCCGACATGGATGCACGAATTGAAGACGCCCTCGTGACAGAACGTACAGGTGCCGTCGCTCCAGTTGAACGGCGCCGCAACGATATCGCCGCGTTTGTAGTGCGAGACATCCGGACCCGTCTCTTCGATCACGCCGATGAATTCATGGCCCGTGCGCTGGCCGGGCGTCGCGCTCGAGAGCCCGCGATACCACCAGAGATCCGAGCCGCAGATCGCGGCGTTGACGACGCGCACGATCGCATCGGCCGGCGCGGCGAGCGCCGGATCGGGGACCGTCTCCACGCGCATGTCGCCCTTGCCGTGGAATACGGTGGCCCTCACGCGGGCGCGGGTGCGCTGCCGGGAGCGCCGCCCGGAGCCGGCGGCCACGGCTTCTTGCCTTTGCCGCGGCGCCGCCGATTGCGATTGCCGCCGAAGCCTTTCGGCTTTTTCTGCGGGCGGGCCGGCTGGCCGTTCGGTTTCGCCGGTTGCGGCCGCGGTGCGGCGGGTGCGGCGCCGGCGACGGGCCGCGCCGGAACTTGGGTGTAGCCGGAGAGCATCTCGTCGACCCGCGCGTACGCCGAGCCCAGCGCCCCCGGCAGCGACGACGACACTTCGATCACGCGCTCGGGCAAATCGTCCGTCGAATACAACGTCACGAACTTGTCCCCGTCGCGCTTCACGTCGATGAACGAGCGTTCGTAGCGCAGCGATTTGCCGTCAACGTTGAGCATCCGTCGCGCGAACGATTCGGCGTCTTCATGCGGCGCGATGCGGCGCGCTTCGGTCACCCATTGGTCGTATTTTTTCTCGAAGTTGTCGATCGGGCGGCCCTTGCGGTCGGCCGCGATCCGGCGCGCGGGGAGTTCCATGCGCCAGTGGTCGTCGGGGTCGATCGGCGCGAAGGTCGGTTTGATCTCGAGCGGCTTTGCGAAGGCGTCGATCTCGGCGAGCGCCGTGATGATGTCGTCGGCGCTGCGGATCTTCGCGGCGCGTTTGGGATCGCGCTTGAGCAGCTCCTCGAATTTTTCCGCGACTTGGGCGGTCATGCTGCCCTGGGCATCGATCTGCGGCGGAAGTCCGTAGAGCGACGGCAGCGTGACCAGCTGATGGCGGTGCGCTTGATCGACGAAGTCGACGATGATGGCAGCGGGCTTGGTCGATTTTTCGATCAGTTCGCGGCGCGTGAGCGCGGAGTCGGTCTTGGAGAGGGCGTTGGCGATCTCGTCGACGGGGCGCAGCGCGCGGCCGGTGATCTGCGTGTAGAGCGTCGTCGATTTGGTCGGCCGGGCGTTGAGGATCACCTGGACCGATGGCACGTCGAAGCCTTCGAGGTAGAGCCCGCAGTTGACGAGCACGTTCGTCTTGCCGCTCTTGAAGTCGCGCACGATGCGCTCGCGCTCGTCGTGCGGTGTCTCGCCGCTGGCCCACTCCGCCTTGACGTCGTTGGCGACGAACTCTTCGGCGACGTCGCGCGCGTGCTCGACCGAAGCCGTGAACACCAGCGCCTTCATCCCCGCGGTATGTTGTTTGTAGGCGGCGACGATACGCGCGTTGCGATCGACGGTGTTGACCGCCGCCGCGAGCGCACCGATCACGAAATCGCCGCCGCGTGAAGCGACGCCGTCGAGATCGGTCTGCGTCGCGACCGCGTACGATTTGACCGGGACCAGATACCCGGCGTCGATCGCCTTGCGGGTATCCATCTCGTAGACGATCTTCTCGAAGACGTCGACCAGCCGCACGCCGTCGCCGCGGTTGGGCGTCGCGGTGAAGCCCATGATCATCGCTTCGCTGCGCGCGGCGCGAATCGCATCGACGATCGCGCGATACGACGGCGCCGCCGCGTGATGCGCTTCGTCGATGACGAACAGCGCGATCCGGCGGCCGAAGCGTTTCATGAATTCGTCGAGCCGCTTCTCGCCGAGCGTCTGGACGGTGGCGACGACGATGCCGCACTCCTCGTCCGCGCGCCGTTCCGCCTTCTCGATCCCGATCTTGATGTCGGGATTCTCGGCGTGCATCTTCTCGACGATCTGTTCGATCAACTCATCGCGGTGCGCGACGACGAGCGTCACGTCCCCGGAACGAATCGAAAGCAGCTTCGGCAGCGTCGCGATGACCACGGTCTTTCCAAGTCCCGTGGCGAGGGAGACGAGTTGGGTGCGCACGCCGCGTGCGCGATGTTCGAGGATCGCACGCTGCGCCTCGACTTGATAGGGACGCAAATGTGGAGCCGCCGGTAGAGGAACCGCGGCCAGTTGCGCCCGGCGGCGTCGCGGCTCAGAGGCCGTCGACGTCGCGTTTTGCATTTCCAATGACGCCCATTACGTTTGGAGCCGTCTCGCCGTATCCGGCGGGGCGGTGTGGTGACTCCGGGTCGAGGCGCTCGCGCGCTCTTCAAGAGCCGGTTTCGTTCTCATTATAGCAGGCGATGCAATGACCCTTCGGGTAGCACCCGCTCGGCTGGGGAACCAGCGAAAGGGGTAGCGATGATCGCGCTCTTCATTAATGGGACGAAGCACGAGTTGGACGTCCCTGCGGACATGCCGCTCTTGTGGGCGGTCCGTGACATCGTCGGGTTGACCGGGACCAAATTCGGCTGCGGGCAAGCGCTCTGCGGCGCGTGCACGATGCACATGAACGGCATCGCGGTCCGATCGTGTTCGGTCGCGGTCGGCGATGTTGCCGGGCAACATATCACAACGGTCGAAGGCCTCGCACACGAGGGCCTTCCGCATGCGATCCAAACCGCTTGGCAGGCGGAGAACGTGCCGCAGTGCGGCTACTGCCAGCCGGGTCAGATGATGTCGGCGGCGGCGCTGCTCGCGAAAACGCCGAAGCCCACCGACGCGCAGATCGACGATGCGATGAGCGGGAACATCTGTCGCTGCGGGATGTATCCGCGCATCAAAGCCGCGATCAAACGCGCGGCGGGGGTCGCGTGATGCTCGCAACGCGTAGCGATTTCATTACCCTTGCCACCGCTGCGGGTCTGACGCTTGGGTTACCGCTGGGCACCGCGGCGGAAGCGGACGCCGCGGAGGCGACGCCGGCGCCCGTTTCACCGGCGATCTGGGTGCAGATCGCGGGCGAATCCGTGACCGTCGTGGTCAACAAAGCCGAGATGGGTCAGGGCGTGTCGACGTCGCTGCCGATGATGGTCGCCGAAGAACTCGACGTGCCGCTCGCGATGGTCAAAACGCAGTTCGCGCCGGCCGATCCGCGCTATATCGATCCTGCGTGGGGCGACATCATCACCGGCGGCTCGACGTCGGTCCCCGATATGTATCCGCTGCTGCGCCGGGCGGGCGCAACGATGCGCGCGATGCTCGTTGCCGCCGCCGCGCAGCAATGGAACGTTCCCGCCGCGACCCTCACGACCAAAGCCGGTGTGGTGCTCGGTCCGGACGGCAAGACGGCGACCTACGGATCGCTCGCGCAAGCCGCCGCGGCGTTGCCGGTTCCGGCCGACGTGCCGCTCAAACCGGCGAGCGAATTCACCCTCATCGGCACGCGTGCGCCGCGCATCGATTTGCCCTCCAAGCTCGACGGCACCGCGCGCTTCGGCCTCGACGTCACGCTGCCCGGGATGCTGTATGCCTCGATGGAGCGGTCGCCCGCAATCGGCGGAACGCCGGCGCACGTCGACGGCAGCGCCGCGCGGAAAATCGCCGGCGTGAAGGCGGTCGTCACGACCTCGCGCGGCGTCGCCGTCGTCGCGACGTCCTACTGGGCCGCGCTCAAAGGCCGCAAAGCGCTGCACGTGACGTGGAATCCCGGCAAGACCGCGCACGTCTCGAGCGCGTCGATTCAGGCGCAGCACGACGCGGCGCTGGCGCGGCCCGGGTTCGTGCAGGGCACGCCGGTCGGCGATGTCGCCGCCGCGATGACGGGCGCGCACAAGACGCTCTCGGCAACCTATCACGCGCCGTATCTCGCCCACGCGACGATGGAACCGATGAACGCGACCGCCTCGTATACCGGCGCTGCGCTCGAGATCTGGGCGCCGAACCAAGTGCCGATTCAAGCCCAGAAGGCCGCCGCCGCGATCGTCGGGTTACCCGTCGCCGCGGTCACCGTTCACTCGACGTTCCTCGGCGGCGGCTTCGGCCGGCGCCTCGAACACGATTACGTCAGCGACGCGGTCGAGGTCACGAAACAGCTCCGGCGGCCCGTGAAATTGATCTGGACGCGCGAAGACGACGTCCAGCACGACCTCTATCGTTCCGGAAGCACGAACAAACTCGCCGGCGCGATCGATGCGCACGGGAACATCATCGCGCTCTCGCACCACGTCGCCGCGACCTCGGTCACGGCGCGCTGGGCGCCGCAATTCATCGTGAAACATCAAGACTCGTATGCGATGGAAGGCGCGTCGTCGACGCCGTATACGTTCGCGAATTTTCACACCGAATGGTCGCCGGTCGAGACCGGGATCCCGGTCGGGTACTGGCGCGCGCCGGGCGCGAACGCGAACACGTTTGCGACGGAGTCGTTCATCGACGAGCTCGCGCACGCGGGTGGGACGGACCCCGTCGCGGCGCGTCGCCGGCTGCTCGCGAGCAACCCGCGCGCGCTCGCCGTGCTCGAGGCGGCCGTCGCGGCCGCGCACTACGGCAAGCCGCTCCCCACGGGCCACGCGCACGGCGTTGCGATGGTGGTGTGGGCGGGCAGCATCGGCGCGGTGATCGCCGAGGTTTCGCTGCCTGCCAAAGGCGTCATCAAGGTGCATACCTTGACCGTCGCGGCCGACGTCGGACAGCCGATCAACCGCGACGGGCTGGAAGCGCAGTTGCAGAGCGGGGCGCTCTTCGGGCTCTCGTCGGCCCTCTACGGGAAGATCACGTTTGCCGGCGGTGCCGTGCAGCAGGGGAACTTCGACACCTACCGCGTGCTGCGCATGAACGAGGCGCCCGCGATCCGCACCGTCGTCATCCCGAGCACGGCCTCGCCGACCGGCGCGGGCGAGCTCGCGACGCCGCCGACCCCGGCCGCGGTGAACAATGCCCTCTTCGCGCTCACCGGCAAACGGTATCGGTCGATGCCGCTCACGGACGCGATCGTCTGAGCCGCGCCTCGTAGTCGGCGGGGGTGTCGATGTCGGCGAATGCGCCGGCATCGATCCCCGTCACGATCCGCGTCGCAAACGCCGGATCGTCGCGTAGCGTGCGAAGCGTATCGCCGTCGGGGAGCTCGGCGATTTTCGCGCGCGCACGCGGTCCGAAGACCACCGGATGGCCGCGCCGGCCATCCGCTTCCGGCGCGACGATATCGCTCTTCGCATCGTAGGCGTTGATCACGCGCGAGATCGTCACCGGATCGCAATCCGGCAGGTCACCGAGCATGACGGCGATGGCTTCGTTGCGCCGCACGAGCGCGTCCGCGAGCGCGAGCGAATGATTCATGCCGCGCTCGGGCGCGTCGTTGCGTACGATGCGCGCGCCGCTTCGCGCGAGCGCCTCGCCGACCGCGGCATCCGAGACGACGACGACCGTCGGCCACGCGCTCGCGGCGTTCACGACGCGCGACACGATCGGGATGCCGTCGATGGGCAACAGCAATTTCTGACGCCCCATACGGGTCGCCAACCCGGCCGCAAGCACGACGACGGTCACCGGCTGCAAGGCGCTTGCTTTCTCGGTCGCAGGCATGATTCATGCGCACCGTCGCGGGTACGAACGTAGCCGTCGTGTTAGGTGCATGGAGGTCTGTGATGTCCGGGAAGTTTTCGCGGCGACGTTTCCTTGCTCGGGCCGCGATTCCGACCGTCGCTGCCACGCTTGGGACGCCGCGACTGTTCCCGCCCGCCGCGGCGGCGAGCGTCTCGCGGCTGCGGGCCGGCGGGCCGCAGCCGGTCCCCGTCACGCTCGACGTGAACGGAGCGCGCCACACGCTCGTGCTCGAGCCGCGCGTCACCTTGCTCGATGCGCTGCGCGAGCGGCTGAGCCTCTACGGCACGAAGAAGGGCTGCGATCAAGGGACGTGCGGCGCGTGTACCGTGCTCGTCGACGGCGTGCGGATCGACTCGTGCTTGTCGCTCGCGATCATGAACGAGGGCAAGGCAATCACCACCGTCGAGGGCCTGGCGTCGGGCACGACCTTGCATCCGGTGCAGCAAGCGTTCCTCGACCACGACGGCTTTCAGTGCGGCTACTGTACGCCCGGGCAAATCTGCTCCGCGGTCGGGCTCCTGAACGAGAAACGGCCGCTCGACGAGGCGAGCATCCGCACCTGGATGAGCGGCAACGTCTGCCGCTGCGGCGCCTATCCGAACATCGTCGCCGCCGTGCGCAGCGCCGCCGGAGTGGCGTCGTGAGACCGGTCGCGTACGCGCGCGCGACTGGTACCGCCGAAGCGATCGCGTTCGTCGGCGCCGATCCGCAGGCCGAGTTCATCGCCGGCGGCACCAACGTCATCGACTTGATGAAGGACGACGTCGCGCGGCCCGGCACGCTCGTCGACATCACGCGGTTGCCCCTGGGCGGGATCACGCCGTCGGCGAGCGGCGTGCGCATCGGCGCGCTGGCGCGGATGAGCGAGGTTGCCGATCACGCCGCGGTGCAAGCGAACTTCCCGGCCGTCGTGCAAGCCCTGAACGAGAGCGCCTCGCCGCAGCTGCGCAATATGGCGACGATCGGCGGCAACGTCATGCAGCGGACGCGTTGCGCGTACTTCCGCGACGTCTCGCAGCCGTGCAACAAGCGTGCGCCGGGTGCCGGTTGCGCGGCGATCGGCGGCGTCAACCGCCTGCACGCGGTGATCGGGACCAGCCCGCAGTGCATCTGCGCGCACGCCTCCGACCTTGCCGTCGCGCTGCTGATGGCCGAAGCAACGGTCCACACCCGCGGCGTGCAGGGCCGGCGCGCGATCCCGCTCGCGGACTTCTATCTGCTGCCGGGGACGACGCCGCAGCGGGAGACCGTGCTCGAACGTGGCGAGTTGATCGAAGCGATCGAGATCCCTACCAGCGTTGCCGCGCGGCGTTCCGTGTATCTCAAAGTGCGCGATCGGCGTCAGTACGAATTCGCGCTGGTGTCGGTCGCGGCCGGACTTGAGATCGTGGATGGAACGATCCGCGCCGCGCGCGTCGCGCTCGGCGGCGTCGCTCCGAAACCGTGGCGCGCGCGTGAGGTCGAAGCGCACCTCGTCGGCAAGCCCGCGAGCGCGCAAACGTTTACGGCCGCAGCCGCGTACGCATCCACTGGGATGCGCGGCTTCGGTGAAAATGATTTCAAACTGCCGCTGGCGGAGCGCGCCGTCGCGCGCGCGCTCGCGATGGCGGAGGGCGTGGCATGAGCGGCACCTTGCCGCTGGTCGGCGCGCCGGCCGATCGCGTCGACGGGCGCCGCAAAGTCACCGGCACGGCGCCGTATGCCGCCGAGTATCCGCTCGCGGGTCTCGTCTACGCGGTCATGATCACCGCCACGGTCGGCAAGGGCCGGCTCACCTCGATCGACGTGCGCGACGCGCGTCGCGTGCCGGGGCTGCTGGCGATCATGACCCACGAGAACGCGCCGCGCATGGACACGAAAGCGGCGCCCGAACACACGTCCCAGGAGCTGGTGCTGCTTCAGGACGACATCGTGCGGTACGACCGCCAGCCCGTCGGCGTGGCGATCGCCGATACGTTCGAACATGCCGTCGACGCCGCGGGCCGGGTGATCGTGCACTACGCGGCGGAACAGCCGGCGATCGCGTTCGCGCGCGGCGAGCGCTACGTGCCGAGCGCGATCTTCGGCGAACCGCCGGCGCTACGCAACGGGAACCCCGATGCGGCGATCGCTGCCGCCGCCGTTCGCATCGACAACGTGTACACGACGCCGGTCTACCATCACAATCCCATGGAACCCCACGCGACGACCGCGGTGTGGAACAGCGACGGTTCGCTGACGGTCTACGACGCGACCCAAGGCGTCGATACGGATGCCCGCACGTACGCGCATCACTTCGGTATCCCGGTCGACCAAGTGCACGTGATCGCGAAATTCATCGGCGGCGGCTTCGGCTGTAAGGGAACCACCTGGTCGCATGCGGTGCTTTGCGCGATGGCGGCGAAGTTCGTCGGGCGGCCGGTCAAACTCGTGCTCGCCCGGCCGCAGATGTTCAGTTCGGTCGGCTTTCGTCCGCAGACGCACCAGCGACTCGCGCTTGGCGCCGGTCTCGACGGCCGCCTGCGCGGTCAAATCCACGCGGCAACGACGCAGACCTCGACGTTCGCCGAGTTCATCGAACCCTCGGCGTTGATCAGTCAGGTGCTCTACCCGCCGGCGGATTTCGCGATCTCGCACGAACTCGTGCGCCTCAATACGGCGACGCCGACGTTCATGCGCGCGCCCGGCGAATCGACCGGATCGTTTGCGCTCGAGTCCGCGATGGACGAACTCGCCGTCGCGCTTGCGATGGACCCGGTCGAACTCCGGCTGCGCAACGACGTCACGACCGACGCGCATGGGTTGCCGTTTTCGAGCCGGTCGCTGCGCGCGTGCTTGACCCAAGCCGCGGACCGCTTCGATTGGAAGCGCCGCACGCCGCAGCCGCGCTCCATGCGCGCCGGCGATCAGCTGGTGGGGCTGGGCATGGCGGCCGCGACTTATCCCGCCCATCGCAGTGCGGCTTCGGCGCTCGTGCGGGTCGCCGCCGACGGGAGCGTCACGGTGCAAAGCGCGGGCGTCGATCTCGGTACTGGTGCCTACACCGCGTTCTCGCAGGTCGCCGCCGAATTGCTCGGCGTCCCGCTCGCGAACGTGCGCATGGAACTCGGCGACAACACGTATCCGACCGCGCCCGTCGCCGGCGGATCGCAACTGACCGCCAGCGTCGGATCGGCGATCAAACTCGCGGTGCTCGACGCACGCGCGAAGCTGCTCGCGCTCGACGACGGTCGCGGCGAATCCTACGCGGCGATTCTCACCCGCCATGGGCTTGCAAACGTCGAGGGCCGTGGCGACGCGAAGCCGGGCAATGAGACGAAGACCTATGCGATGCACGCGTTCGGCGCGCACTTCGTCGAACTCCACGTCGATGAATCGCTCGGCACGATTCATCTGCAGCGTATCGTCTCCGCGTTCGCCAGCGGCCGGATCCTCAACGCGAAGACCGCGACGAGCCAGTACTACGGCGGGATCACGTTCGGCATCGGGATGGCGCTGCTCGAGCAAACGCACTTCGACGCTCGCACCGCGCGCATCATGAACGCCAACCTCTCCGAGTATCTCGTGCCGACCAACGCCGACGTGCCGCCGATCGAGGTGATCATCGTCCCCGAGGAAGACACGATCGTCAACGAGATCGGCGTCAAAGGCATCGGCGAGATCGGGATCGTCGGCGTCGCCGCCGCGATCGCAAACGCCGTCTACCATGCGACCGGCAAACGGATCCGCGACCTGCCGATCACCCCCGAGAAGCTGCTTACCGTTGCATGACCTTCAATGAGTAAATCTAAGTAAGGAGACCCCAAACAGTATAAGGAGTCAACAGGGATGATTGGACGACGTATTTCGGCTACGTTGGCGTTCGTTCTGACTGCTGCTCTCCCGGCAAATGCGGGAACGGCGAACACCGACCCATTATGGGTGGAGTTGAGGCATCTCGGATATCTTCAATGCAAGAATCGCGTCGATGCCGCATCGACCATCTCAACCGTTGAGGTTCTCTCCGTTCCCAATTCGTATCGTGCGCACTGTATCAATTCGAAGACGGGTATCGAGACATCGTCAGACTTCACGACGTATTTCGACGATTGGGAACGGATTGTCGCCGGGGAGAGCCGCTCCGCATCGACTTTGGATGTACATGACGACCCTCGATTGCCGGGCAATGCTCTGCACATTTGCCAGGCGATCAACACCCAATCCCAATCTGCCGATGTTGTCGCGCGGGATCCGAATGGTGTGCTGTTCGATCTACGATGCCACCTGGCCGTCCCTTCGAAAAGCGGCCAGTATGATCGTCTTCAGATCTATGTACAATCCGTTCTTTTTATCGTGGGCTCCCGCTGATACGCCGCCAGGTGAACGCGTATGCCAGAACCGCCGACGAACCTGACGACCGCCGAAGTGCAGGTGCACGTTCCCCCGCACGTAGTTGTCCTGCTCGATGGAATCCGTCCTGATGTAAGCCATCCTACGGAAGAACTAAGGCTGTTCCGCTACCGTTGTTCCTATCATGAACGTCAATCTACGTGCGGTGGCCTGGGCGGGCTTGCTTGCTCTAGGCTCGGCCGCTCTCGTCCCCCTTGCCGTGGCGGCGGCGCCTGCACCCAAGACCGAGCAGATCGTCCTCGCCGGCGGTTGCTTCTGGGGCATGGAGGCGGTGTTCCGCGAATTGCACGGCGTCGTCGAGGTCATGCCCGGCTACAGCGGCGGGAGCGCGGCGACCGCCCATTACGAGATGGTGAGCACGGGGATGACCGGCCATGCCGAATCGGTGCGGATCACGTTCGATCCCAGCGTCATCAGCGTGCGGCAACTGCTCGACGTCGACTTCACCGTCGCGATGGACCCGACCGAAAAGGATTATCAGGGTCCCGACCACGGCTCGCAGTACCGCTCGGTCATCTTCTATGAGAATCCCCAGCAAGCGGCGGTCGCCCAGGCGACGATCGCCGACTACACGCGGCGCCACGTCTATCCGGCGCCGATCGTCACCGAGGTCGTGCCGCTCCAGCGCTTTTATGCCGCCGAAACGTACCATCGGAATTACGCGGCGCTGCATCCCGACAACCCGTACATCGTCGAGGAAGATCTGCCGAAGATCGCCGCCCTGCATCAGAAGTACCCGCAGCTGCTCGCCTCGCGCTAAGACCGCTTCGCGCCGGCCTCCGGGAATCGAAGGCCGGCGTGCGAAGCTCGTCGCGTGCGCGCATATGTGATCTCCGGTGATGCCGTCTTCGACGGCGAGCGGATCCGCCGCGACCTGACCGCCATCCGCGTCGCGGACGGGGTCATCGAGGCGCTCGGGACGCCCGCAACGCTGGCGGATGGCGAGACGCCGGCGATCGCGGTGCCGGGGACGACCCTGCTGCCGGGGCTGATCGATCTGCACACGCATCTCTTGCTGCATCCGTATGCCGAGGTGCCGCCGGCCGATCAGATGCTGCGCGATCCGCTGGCGTTGCGGATCGTGCGCGCGAGCATCGCGGCGCGGGCGACCCTGGGCGCCGGCTTCACGACCGTGCGCGATCTCGGCACCGAAGGCGCGGGTGACGCGGACGTCGGGCTGCGGGAAGCGTTCGCGCGCGGGATCGCGCCTGGTCCGCGCGTGTTCGCCGCGACGCGCGCGATCGTCGCGACCGGAACGTACGTGCCGCGCGGGTTTGCGCCCGAAGTCTGCGGCTGTATCCCGCAGGCCGCGCAAGAAGCCGACGGCGTCGATACGCTCGCCCGCGTGGCGCG
>Ga0116231_10011157_pt1 | contig 13995 bp, 14 predicted proteins | sample S1TSphgellanicum_2_FD_89695 | JGI IMG/M metagenome (GOLD analysis project Ga0116231, IMG submission 89695) | Host-associated microbial communities from peat moss isolated from Minnesota, USA - S1T2_Fd - Sphagnum magellanicum MG | ecosystem: Host-associated > Plants > Peat moss > Unclassified... | reverse complement strand
TTCCGTACGACTTGCAGATTTATCCGCGCAAGACGCATTCGATTGCCGGAACCGAGGTGCGGCCGCATCTTTTCAACCGCATTCTGGCACAGTTTGAGACCTACCTCAAACCGCCGGCAGCGGGTGAAGGGAAGAACTGACGACTGGCAAGCTCACTGCGCCGAAAGAGTGCCGCGGAGAGGTGGCGGAACTCGAATTGCCGGGATGGCTCGATAATTTCGGGAGAAATCAGGGCCATGATCACGGCAGGCACAATGCCGGGCAAGGTCGGCGATTGGACGATGCCGGGGCAATTTGGCCGGCGCGCACAAAAACCTATTCGATGATGCGTCCCATGCGTTTTTTGCGGCGCTCCACGCTGGCGCGGATGGTGGCATAGACTTCGCTCATGGCGACCGGATAGGTGAGGAAAGCATCGCCTTCGTGGCGCGCTCCGGGGACGGAACCCTGCGCGGTGTGAAAGACCACTGCGATGCTGGCCGTGCGGGGATCGCGGCGCAGGCGGCGGCAGACTTCGAAGCCGTTCATATCCGGCAAGTTCATATCGAGCAGCACGGCATCGACGTTGAGGTTGCGCGCCGATTCAATGCCTTCCCCGCCGGTGAGCGAGCGCCAGGCCTCAAAGCCCGCCAGGCAGAGCAGTTCGGCAAGGCCGTCGGCGTGGGCCTTGTTGTCGTCGATGACCAGGACGCGGAGCGCGACGGTCGACTCGTCTTGCAGAGCCTCTTCGATCATCGGTTGGGTTGATTGCTCCATCCCCGGCAAGCCTCTCAGGATAAGCATACCTTCGTGCGACGTTTCCTGACATCCCCTGTTGGGAAAGTACCCATGGAATTTCGCGACCGGTACTTTAGGCTTGATTCACCAACCATGAGAGAGGAAAAGCCATGCTGAAACGGGGACAGACGGTCATTGTGATCACAGACAAGGGAATCGCTTACCAGGCGGAGCTGGTGGCAACCGCGAAAGACGACAGCGGGCAGGCTGCTTACAAAGTCGCGATCCATGGGATGGGCAGCGAGCAATTGGGCCAGTGGCACAAAGCGTGCGATGTGTTTGTGGAGGAGCAGACGGAGGAGGAAGACGCGTCCTGGGACAGCATCAGGCGGGATTGAGGGAAACCGTTCCGGCGTGAATTTTTTCGCCTTTTCTTCGCTTATAATTCCGGTATGGAGATTGCCGGGTACCGACGCGAGGTGGATTTATCCAAAATAGGGCCAACGCTGGTCATTGCCAGCGGGCTGATCCTGGCGATTCGCACGGCAAAGTGGCCGCGGATCGTGGTGGACACTGCCTCGCAGCCAGAATGGGATGCGGAAGTCGAGCAGTCCGTGAAGATGGCCCACCGCATCCTGTCGCATCTGCTGGCCAAGTCGCCGTTCCTCTTTCCGCAGAAAGACGTACCGTGGTACCAGCCGGGAGACGATTCGCCGAAATGACCGGCTTTCGATGGCGCGCTTTCCGTTTCGGGGCGCGGTGTGTAGTCTGACGGCAGGACTTATATAGAAAATGGGAATTCTGAGTCATCTTTTTTATCCGTGGAGCTTGCTGTTGCAGGTTGCCGCGATCATCCACTTCATCCGGCGACGGCCCGATGGCTGGTGGCTCTGGGTGATTCTGTTTCTGGGGCCGATTGGCGCGCTGGTATATCTATGTGTTGAGGCGATTCCCGACGCCGGGCTGCTGCGTGGGACCTTCCAGGCATTTCCCCGGCGTCAGAGCATTGCGCGGCTGGAGATGGCCATCCGCGACAACCCATCGGCGGCCAATTTCGAAGAGCTCGCGATGTTGTACATGGACGACGGCAAGCTGGCGCAGGCCCGGGATGCCTTCGACCGGGCGATTGGGGCCCGAGCGGATACCCTGGACTCGTTTTACCGGCGCGGCGTCTGTGCGCTGCTCCTGGGCGATGCGGTCGGAGCATTGCCGGACCTGGAGCTAGCGGTGGCTAGGGATGCCGACTACGACTTTCGGCGCGCCGCTGGACTGCTGGCGCGCGCCTATGCGCTGACCGGCCAGACGGCCCAAGCCGAGGCTCTCTTTCGCAAAGTGACGGTGACTTCGACGCGCTCGGAGACGTACTTGCATTTTGCCGAGCTTTTGGCCTCGGAAGGCCGCAATGCCGAGGCGCGCGAGTGGGCGAGGAAAGTGTTGGAAAAGAAGCCGACCATGCCCGGGTACTTGCGGCGCCGGGAGCGGCCGTGGTTTCGCGCCGCTGCCGCATTGCTGAAGCGGTTGCCCGCGGCGAGCTAACCGCATTCCGGCGGTATGCTGGTAACAGTTATGTGCGGCCGATACTCCAGACGATGGGACAAGCAGCGAATTGCCGAGGCCTTTCAGACCGGCCATGTCGACGGCCTGGTGTATGAAGAAGAGCGCGACGCGCTGGACGACTGGTCCGCGGCGCCAAGTTACAACGTCGCTCCGCAGACTATGCAGCCGGTGGTGCGCACCTCGCGCGAGACGGGGCGGCGCGAACTGGCGCTGATGCGCTGGGGGCTGATTCCCTTCTGGGCCAAGGACGCGAAGATCGGCTACTCCACCATCAACGCGCGAGCCGAGACGATCGCCTCCAGCGCCATCTTTCGCGAGGCAGCCAAACGCCGGCGCTGCCTGGTGCCCGCGGACGCTTTTTACGAGTGGCAGAAGCTCGACGCGAAGACCAGGCAGCCTTACGCCATTGGGCTCAGAGAGCGCGAGATCTTCGCATTTGCCGGCCTCTGGGAAACGTGGCGAGACAAGACGGCAGACCGGCAACTTGAGACCTACACCATCCTGACTACCGATCCGAATGAATTGCTGGAGCCGTTTCACGATCGGATGCCGGTGATTCTCGATCCTCGAGATTACGACCGCTGGCTGGATGCTTCGTCGGTGCAGTTGCCGGCGGACCTGCTGCGGCCTTATCCGGCCGAGCGGATGCGGAGCTGGAAGGTAAGCGATCGCGTCGGGAACGTGCGCAATAACGATCCGGAACTGCTGGCCCCCGTTGGGGAATTGAAAGCTGCGAGCCAGCCATCGCTTTTCGCCTAAGAGCGCGCGATGCGCAGGCGCTCGATCGCGACCCTTATCGCCGGCGCCGCCGGAGCACCAGCCAGAGCAGCAGAACGAAGACCGCCAATGCCGCGAGGCGAATCGCCAGGGGATGGTCGGGAATGGCGGGTAGGCTCACCCCTGAGGCCTTTTGGCGGTCTGCGCGGGCACGTTGTACCTTCCCAACGCCGCATTGCTTCGAATTTCTGCCATGTCGCGCAGCATCTGCCAGCCGTCGCGCAGGTAGCCGAGATGGCCGCGCTCGTCATGTTCCCAGGTCACTGCCACTTCCCGAATGCGGAGATGGCGCTTTTCGGCGATGAACAGGATTTCGGGATCGAATCCCCAGCCCTGGATCGTCTGCAACTGGAAGAGGCTCTGGGCGGCCTCGCGGGTGAACGCCTTGAATCCGCATTGTGTGTCGTGGAATTTCAACCCCATGCCCACGCGCGTGATGAGATTGAAGCCACGGGCGAAGATCTGCCGGTGCAACGGCTGGGGTCGCCGATGAGGGTGGCGCTCCAGCCAGCGCGAACCGATGGCGATGTCCGCGCCGGCGGCAATGGCGTCGAAGAGCCGCTCAGCTTCGACAATGGGCGCGGAAAGATCGGCGTCGGTGAACAGGACGATTTCGCCGCGGGCCTGAAGGAGCCCGTTGCGGACGGCGAATCCCTTGCCGCGATGACCGGGATTTTCGAGGAGCCGGACTTCCGGGGCGCTGAGCGAAAAATCCAGCACCTGGCGCGCCGTGGTGTCGCTCGAGCCGTCGTCAACTACGATCACTTCGGCGTCCCACCCCCGCTCGCGAATGCAGTCCACGACTTCGCGCAGCGTGCCCGCGATGCGGGCGCTCTCGTTGTACGCGGGGATGACGATGCTGGCGGCGGGGGAACTGGGCAAGCTGCAGATTCCTTTCTACCGGTCAACAATCTGTCCAGGCGCTCATCCGGTCATCATACCGGAAGCGGAGCGTGGCGGTAGGGGAGAAATTGGAGCGGTAGAGGTGAGCAAAATCGGTCCCAAACTACTCAATTTGCACAGGAAACCACTTTTTCGAGTAGGCTGGTAGGAATCCGTTTATTCTTGGAGTCGGAGGCCCATCGGCATGACCAAAGCAGACCTTGTGGAGAAGGTGACGCAGCTAGGCGATCTCACGCGCCGGGACGGCGAAGTCATCGTCGAGACCATCTTCGACTCCGTGATCGCGGCCCTGCAATCGGGTGACAAGATCGAAATCCGCGGTTTCGGATCGTTCCGCATTCGGGAACGCAATCCCCGTATCGGGCGCAACCCCAAGACGGGCGACCGCGTCGACGTACCGGCCAAGCGCGTTCCCTATTTCAAACCATCGAAAGAGCTGCGCGATCTGGTCAACCCCGGCGAGGCTGCGGCCGACTGATTCTAAGCCGTTCTGGAACCTCAGTCAGGCGAGCCCGAAAGCGCGTCAGGAGACGTTTCCTTGCCAACAGTGCCGGTTTCGGAGTCCCAGGCGATGGCTGACAGCCACGCAAAATCGCTACGCGCGGCTACGGGCGTGCGTTCTCCAGCGCAGGCGGGGAGCAAATCCAAAACTGGATGGAGTACGGTGGACGGATGCCGGATTGCCTGGGAGCAGGCATCGGCTGCGTTGCGGCAGGGCCAGCCAGTGGTTTGCCTGCATACTGCGGGGTCGGGCAGCCGCGAATTCCGTCCGCTCCTCGAACGCATTCCGGCCGGCGCGCGCCTGATCTGCTTCGATTGGCCGGGACATGGGCGCTCGGAAGAGCTGACCGGCGCAGGCGGCGACACGAAACTGACCGTCGAATCCGCCGCGGGCATCTTGCTGAATCTCCTTGAGCAATGGGGAGTTGAGAGAGCGATCCTGCTGGGAAATGACTTTGGAGCGGCCGTGGCGATCCGGTTTGCCGCCGACAATCCCGACAGGGTCTCAGGGTTGATCCTCAGCCAGCCTGCTGGATTGGTCTCGCAGGCGGAGGTGAGCCCCTTTTCGCAAAACGGGAAGCGAGCGGTTCACCGCCTTCTGCAACGCGCCATCCAGTTTGCGCCGGCGTCTACAGCCACCGGGGCCGCAGGGGCGGCGGCCAAGCGGCAGATGCTGCGGCTCGCGGTGATACGGATGGCGATGCAGGCCGCGCGGTCTGTGGCCAAAGCCTCTCTGGCGCGGTCCGCGGGCGGCTTGCGGACGGCGCTCGAATCGCTGCGGTGTCCGGCGCTGTTTGCGCTTTCCCGCAACAACCGGGAGTATCCGCTGCGCAGGTATCTGGCTCTGCTCGACCCTTCTTTGGCGTGGGCGCCGCAACACCAGTTCACCGTGTTTGCCGGCGCGTTTCAACCGTTGTGGGACGAGCCGGAGCGCTTTTCGCAGGCCGTGACCGGATTTGTCCAGGCGCAAGCGCCGTTTGAGAGCCACACCCACGCCTGGCTCATCAGCGCGGTCGACCACCCGACGCGCAACATGAATACCTGGAAGTGCGTGCATCCGGAATGCGGCGAAGAACGGGTGCTGCCGGTGGGGCGCAACGCCAACGAATCGCCGCGCTAGGCGGATTTGATTCCGATCGATGCCATCATCCGCCCCGCATGGCCGCCTGAGGCGCGGTGAGAATACAGGAGCTCAGGCTGGCAACCGGTGCAGCCGCCAACCTGCGCGATTGACGCCGCAGGCACGCCGCCGGCAAGCAGTTGGCGGCGATTGGCTTCGATCAGATTCAGCCGAATCCCTTCCCTTCCCTCGACAAACAACTCGCCGCTGTAGTCGAACTGCGCCTCAAACTGCAGGGGCACTTCGCGGCCTACGGTGTAACAGCATGCGCCGATTCCCGGCCCAACCGCGGCCGTCAATTGCGCCGGATCGGAGCCGAATTCCGCAGTCATCCGCGCGATGCCTGTTTCGACGATGCGCGCCAAGGTCCCGCGCCAGCCGGCGTGAAAGGCCGCTACAGCACGATGGACGGGGTCCGCGACCAGCACCGGAATGCAGTCCGCCGTCATCACGCTCAGCAAAATACCCGGCTGATGGGTCAGAACGCCGTCAGCCTCGGGAATCGCCTCCGGTGCAGTGGCTTCGGCAACGACGCTTAGGTTGGAATGAACCTGGCGGATAGTCCGCAGTGGCGTTTCGCGGCTTCCAGTGATGGCTTCCGTCCAGCGGGCGCGGTTTTCACGAACGTTCTCCGCGGAGTCGGCTGCGGTAAAACCCAGATTCAACTGGCCCAACTCGGGGCGTGATTCCTGAAGACCCTCGGGGAGATACGCCCGGCTCACGCCGCCGCGATGCGTGCTGAAGCCGTGCCAGAGCCAGTCGAAACTCTCCCAGGCTGGAACGATGAACAGTCCAACGCCATTTTCGGCGCGGATGATGGGAATGCGAGTTTCCGGGACCGCAATCATAACTCCGATTGTAGTCAGGCGGCCAGAGGGCGAACAGGCGCTCGCAGATGCGGAAAAACGCACAAACGAGCGTTGGGCCCGCCTTCCGGCGGGCCCACTCGAGAGGCAATTGAGATGGGAAGTTCTGTGGATCGTGTGAGGGGAGGTCCTCTTTAGGACCAACAACGAAGATAGAAGCGCTTTGGCGGGGAAGTACTACAGCGGTTGCCTCTGCTGATTATTTATTCAGATGCATCACTCGAAAATTAGTTGTCCGCATTCGACAAAATTTTCTTGCATTGCGAGACCAACCTGAAATCGGGTGGTTACCTATTGCCAAAACAGGCACCCTCGTTACTAAATAGTTAATTCCATCCTTGCGCCGCCCCTCAGGCAGACGCGAAGCTCAAGTGTATGAAACGAATGTATATCGCCGTCGTCGCCATTCTGGTCGTCATCGGGGCGATTTACGCGTTGCGATACCGGAACGAGATCGGATTTCTGCGCGAATGGCTGCCGACGCGCACCAGTGAGGCCGTCCTCGACAGCGGGTCGAGCAAAAGTATGGAGTGGCGTCCGGTGGATGAAACCTCGCAGGGCTTCAAGCTGGAGATGCCCGGCGATCCCCGGCAGATCGTTGTCCAGGCGGATAATGAGGCTGGAAGCACGGAGCCCATCAGCATGTTGCAGGTCAAGCCCGATACGAACCGGACGTTTGCTGTGGCTTGGGCCGACAAGCCTCCCGTGGCGCGCATGAACGACCTGGTGCCGGAGAAGACTCTAGACGAAGCCCGCGATGGCGCGCTGGCGCGGACGGCCACGACCAAGATCAGCGAAATTCGCAGCAATCCGCAAGGGTATCCCGGCCGCGACATCGAGGCGCGCAACGTGGCAGGCGGCATCCTGGATGCACGGCTGATTTATGCTGGGACGCGCTTGTATATGCTGATCGCCACGTCCCCCTCGGCGGCCGGGCGGCATGAGGACGACGTCACGCACTTCTTCAACTCCTTCACCATCGCCAGCAACACGCAGATTCCCGAGACGCTGCCCCCGGCGACGTCGCAGTAGCGCTCACCCCTTTCTGGGACGCAAAGAGCGGGCCACAAATCCGGTAATCCACACCACTGGAAGAAAACGCACCGCCATCGCCGTGACTTTTCCGCCAAAGTAAGGGATGACGGTGCGCTCGCCGCGCGCCAGACCGTCGAGCCCGATGCGAGCGACCACCTCGGCGGATTGCCGAAACCGGCTGCCCATGGCCATCGCTCCAGGGTCCTGATCGACTTTGGATACGGCAAAGAACTCGCTCTCGGTCGGCCCAGGGCAAAGCGCGGAGACCTTGACTCCATAGGGCGCGACTTCCGCGGCAAGCGCTAAGGCGAAGTACCGGTCGAAGCCCTTGGTTGCGGCGTAGGTGGTAAGAAACGGCACCGGCTGAAAGCTCGCTACCGAAGAGAGCACCATGATCCACCCGCGGCGCCGCTCGACCATCGCCGGTACAAAGAGCCGCGTCAGATGGACCATCGCTTCGCAGTTCACGCGGATCTGGCTCAGCTCCTGCGCCAGATCGAGCGATGCAAACGCCCCGTAGTGGCCGAGTCCCGCATTGTTGATTAAAATGTCGACAATCAGACCCGCTCCGGCGGTCGCGTCGTAGATGGCCTGCGGCGCCGCACGATCGGTCAGGTCGGCCACCACCAGGCGGACTTCCGCGCCTTGCGCCATCAGCTCCGCAGCCAGAGCCTCCAGGCGGTCCTTACGCCGCGCGGTGAGGATCAAGTTAACCCCGTTGCACGCCAACTCCCTCGCCAGTGCTACGCCAATCCCCGCGCTCGCACCCGTCACCAGCGCCCATTTCCCGTTGAAATCCTTCAAACCTGCCATGAGCCGATCATAGCGGATGGTCGCGGGTCAGCCGTTGCCTTGAATTATGAGAGTTTTCGCTATACTTCGCGGCGGGAGGTGGAAATGCTGGACACAACGAGTTATTTACCCGTTCTCGCCGGATTCGAAGGATCCGTTCCTCACATGTACCTGGACACCGCTGCCAACGTCACCGTCGGCGTCGGTAACCTGCTTGCCAATGTGGCGGCCGCGCAAGCGCTGGCCTTCGTGGTGCGGCCAACTGGGTCTTCGCCCGGAGAGGCCACGCCTGCCACTGCCAGCCAGATCGCCATCGACTTCAACACCGTAGCGGCGCAGCCCAAGGGCAAAAACTTCCGCGACTATGAGCCGTTCACGGCCCTCATACTGCCCGAATCGGTCATTCAGGCGCTCCTGCTCAACCGGGTCCGGGATTTTAGCGCCCAGTTGAGCGCGGCGTTTCCGGACTACGGCGAGTTCCCTGCGGAAGTCTGCGCAGCCTTGTTCGACATGACCTTCAATCTGGGCCTCGGAGGGCTGCTTACCCGGTTTCCGCGCTTCACCCAGGCGGTGCGCAACAGGGACTGGGCTACGGCCGCAAGGCAGTGTGCCCGGGCCGGCATCCCGTCCAGCCGCAACGCCTGGACCGTCGCTCAGTTCCAGTGCGCCGCGGCCCGATTTCCAGGCGGACCCTTTCCAACAGCGCCAAACTGGCCCCGCGAGAGCCTTACACCAACGCGCCAGCCTCCGCAAACTCCTCATTCAGCCAGTCGCTGAAGGCGGAAAACGCTTCGTCGCGTCCCAGGAAATCCCGCACCATCTGCCGCCCAGGGCGCGAGCCGCCCTGCTCGATCACCGACTTGCGATACTTCGTTGCCGCTTCGCAACCGAGCAGATTGGCGGGGTCGAACTGCTGGAAGAAATCGAGCGCGATCACCTTGTCATACGCGTAAGTGTAGTAGTTGGACGAGTAGCCCATGAGATGGCCAAAGCTGGCGTACATACGGTTGCCGTCGATCCATTTCCAAGGCTGTAAACTCTCGTAAAGATTCTTCGTAATACGGTCGAGGTCGATCCCGCCCGGGTTCTGGTCGTGCAGGTCGAGCGAAAGAGTCGTGTAATACAACTGCGTCCGCATGCCATCGGCACGGCCAAAGGCGCCGGCCAGCTTCATCTTCTGAATCAGCTCGGCGGGGAGCACCTCACCGGTTTCGTAATGTTTGGCAAAGCTTTGCAGCAGTTCCACATCGCGGAAAAACTCCTCCAGCATCTGCGACGGCACCTCGATAAAATCGCCCTCCGTCGCAAATCCAGACAGCCCGGCCCACTCCGTATGACCGCCAAGAATGGCGTGCATCAGATGGCCGAATTCGTGAAAGTAGGTGACGACATCGTTGTACTGCATCAGCCCCGGGTCGATGATCTTGCCGTCCTGGTCGACTTCCGGCTGCGGGAAGTTGCAGATCAACCCAGCCTCCGGCAAGTAGCGTCCGCGCACGCCCGTTACCACCGGCGTCGCCGAGAACCACTTGTCCTTGCCCTCGCGAGGATGCATATCCAGGTAGAAGCGGCCCACGGGCGTTTCGCCATCCAGATCGAGCACATCGAAGACCGACACGTCCTTATGCCAACCGGGCGCGGTTGATTTTCGAAACACCACGCCAAAGAGCTTCGCTGCGGTGTCCAGCACACCCTGCTCGACCTGGGCATAGGGGAAATACGGCCGCACGGCCTGCGAGTCGAAGGCGAAGGCGGCGCGGCGAAACTGCTCGTACCAGTAGCCCCGGCTGGCGGCGTTCATCGCTTTCAGATCCGGCTTCTGCTGCTGCGCAAATTTGAGCACCATGCCAAACTCGCGCTCCGCGCCGGCGCGGCTGGCTTCTTCCAGGCGCGCGATGAAGGTCCGCACGTTGGCCGCCGAACCCATCATCTGGTCCGCCGTGGCCAGGTTGGCCCAACTGGAAAACCCCAGCAGCGTCGCGATCTCCTGCCGAACCGCCAGCAGATCAAGCAGAATCTGCTGGTTTACCGGATACGCGCGGGTGTTGTAAGCGAGAAACATCCGTTCCCGCAAGGCGTCGCTCTTGGCAAAGGTCATGACCGGCTGCATGTCCGGCTGGTCGGTCGAGAGCACGAAATGGCCGTCGCAGTTGGGCGTATGACGGGCCAGATAATCCTCGGGAAGACCTTCGAGCTCAGCCGCGTCGCGTACAACAACCGTCTTGGCGCCCTCCTGAATATTGCGGCTGAACTGGAGCGATAGTTCGGTAGCTTTCTCGTGCAGCTTGTTCAGGTGCGCGCGCGTGGCGTCGTCTTTGTCCACGCCGGCCAGGCGATAGCTGAGCACCGTGCGCTCGACGTAGTGCCGCGTCGCATCGCTGGCCCCCTCCAGATCGATCCCGGATAGCGCCAGGTAGACCTCGCGGTTCAAGCTCAGCGCCGACCCCGCCTGCGAGACGCGCTGCGCCTCTTCCTGAGCCTGGTCGCGCAGAGCCGTATCGGCCGCGACGGAGTTCAGCACGCCAGCCTGCGCGCCGGCCAGATTCAACTGTTCCACGGCAATGTCATAGAGGCGCAGGGAATTTTCCGGCGTGCGCGGACCCTCGACGGCCAGCAGCGCGGCCAGAGCCGCTTCATGCGCGGCGATCCGTTCCGCGACCCAGCCTTTGAACTCTTCGGCGGTCAGGTCTCCCGATGCTGCGGCCTCCCAGGCGCGGATATTGGACGTGGGTTCGAGTACGGAATGCGGGGAAGCGATCAAGGCAGCGGTGGTCATCGGAAATACCCTCCAAACGTCTAGGTTGACACATCGGGGTAGGGTTTTGGCTAGTTCGGCCAAGTTCGAATTGCGGCTACGCTGCATCCACAGGCTCAAATCGCCGTATTTCCGCAAGTCTCAGAGCCGCCAATCGCTGCGATACAACCGGGACGATTCAGGGTTGCCGGCCGTTTCGAGAATCCAGGACGAAAATCGGGGCTGAGAGTGTGCTGAAAAACTGATCCCGAATCGTTTTCTAAGTCGATCCCGGTTGCCATCGACAGCGATGACCCGCAATGCGAGTCATTTCAGGTGGTATAGTCGTGGTATTTCCGGAGGAAGTTATGCGTCGCTTGGTTTGGATTGTTTGTGCGTTGTTATGCTTTGCCATGGAGCGGAACCCAGCTCTGGCCGAACCGCAGATCAGCGGAGCTAACTCCAGCCCGACGGACGGCAAGGCCGCGAAGCTCTATGCCAAAGCGCAAAAAGAGCTGGAAGGCCACAAAGCCGACCTGGCACTCGAAGACTTCCGCAAAGCCGATCAGCAGGATGGCGGCCATTGCGTTTCCTGCGAATGGCAGGCATTAAAGAGCGCTCGCCAGATGGAAGCCTGGAAGACGGCGCGCGAAGAGACCGCCCTGCTTCTCGACCACGTGACCGCGCCCGAAGACAAAGCCGAGGTCCACCGCCTTGCGGGCGACGTCTGCCTCGCCGAGGGAGGCTATCGCATCTTCGAAGAGCCCTTTCAACAAGCCAGCAAGGAATACGAATCGGCGCTGGCGCTGGCGCCGGGGAATGCGGATTGCGTCTACGGAGATGGCATAGCACTGGCCCATTTGCACCAGTACGACAAGGCGCAGAGCCGATTTCAGGAATACATGAAACTGGCCCAGCCCACAGCCGGCAACGACCTCGCCTGGAAGCGCGCCAAGCTCTTTGCCAGCCAGCCGGAGCTGGCGCGCAAACGCGTCTCGCCCAACTTCACGCTGGTCGGTCTCGACGGCAAAACCGTCTCCATGCAGGCACTCCAGGGCAAAGTGGTGCTGATCGACTTCTGGGCCACCTGGTGCGGCCCCTGCAAGCAGGCGCTGCCGCATCTGAAAGAGCTGGTCGAGAAATTCAAAGGCCAGCCCCTGGTAGTGATGAGCATAAGTCTCGACGCCGACGAGCCTACCTGGAAAAACTTCGTCGCGGCCAACGGCATGACCTGGACGCAATATCGCGACGGTGGCTTCGATGGACCGATCGCCTCGCAGTTCCACGTCAAGGCGATTCCCACCACCTTCACCATCGACGCCGACGGCTTTGTCCAGGACCAGCAGGTCGGCGATGGCGAAATCGAATCCAAGCTCAGAAAGCTGATCGCGCAGGCCTCCGATAAGCAGACCTCCGACAAGTCACTGTCGGCCGCGAAATGAATGCCTTTTTCTTGACGCCAGGAAGGAATCGCCCGGGAAACATCGCTCTACATGGTGGTAGGACAACTGCAATATTTCCCAAATGCAGCGCAGAAAAACAGCGCCCCAGCGAGCGCAAACGTCGTCCATCCTCGAGCGGAAATGCGCTGCCAACCGCCGTGACAGCGGCACTCACCAGCCGAAGCGGCGCAGCCTGCGCGCGCTTGTGGAACTTCACTCTGACCAACGACGGATCGGGAGTGGCCAACGGGGTCGAAATCGCCACCTTCGCCTTCCCCCAGACGGCCGGAACCGTCCGCAAGCCCGTGCTCAATACCAGGCTGCCTCTGGCGGTGGGCGCTGCGCTTTCCGCACCGGTCGTGGCGAACTTCCACGGCTGCCCTGCAAGCGCAGCATTCTCCCTTTCGACGGAAACACGGAGAACGCCGGGGCTTCCTCCTCCACGCTCAAACTGACCGGCCTGTCGCTGTAAGAAGCTCGGTTACTCCGCGCGAAGAGCCTGCATGGGATCGACCTGCGAGGCGCGACGGGCTGGAAGCCACGCCGCCGCCAACCCGCAGACCAGCAGCAAAAGCGTCACGGCGGCCAGTGTCCATGGGTCGCCGGACTGGACCCCGTACAGGAAGCTGCGCAGGGCGCGACTACTGAAGTACGCCAGCGCCGCGCCGATGGCCAGCCCTGCCATCAGCATCCAGGCCGCCTGCCGCAGAATCAGCCGCATCACCTGCCAGCGCTGGGCCCCGAGAGCGATCCTCAGGCCCATCTCGCGGGTGCGCTGGACAACCACGTACGCGAGCAGCGCATAGATACCTGCCACACAGAGCAGCAGCGCCGAGCCGGCAAAAATCTCCAGCAGCCGAGCCGCCAGCGTCTGGCTGCCAAACGAGTCCTCCACCACCTGATCCATCGTGCGGAAGTCGCTCTCGGCCAGATCCGGACTGGCCGCTGCCATGATGGCGCGCAGCTCTTTGGTCACCTGCGCCGGGTCGCGTTCGGTGCGGACGGCGAGGTCCATCATGCGGCCTTCGGCTGCCTTGTAAAACATGCTGTTCGGCGTAAGCTGGCGCATCGAGACTTCCATCTCCGGCTTGGAAGGCTCGGCAACCGACACCTGGCGTTCCTCCTCAAGCACGCCCACGACTACGGAACGACGTGTCTTGTCGAAGCTGACCAACTGCTCCCCAAGAATCTTGCCAGGGTCACGATCGTCTCCATAATAGGCGCGGACAAAGGCGCGATTGACTACCACAGCGGCCTGGGACGTGGGCGTATCTTGCTGGTTGAAAAAGCGCCCGCGCAGCATCCCGAAGCCAAAAACGCGCTTCATCTCCGGTCCCACCACGCGAAACTGCGCCTCCAGCGCTCGCCGCCGAATCGCCGCGGCGCTCCTGCCGTCTTCATTGAAGCTGAACATCATCTGAAAAGTCTTCCCTAGCGGCACCTCGGTCAACAGCGTGGCGCTCTGGATGCCCGGCAGCGCCTTGACCCGATCCAGCAACGGTCCGTAGAGCTCCGCGTTCATGTCCCGCCCGGCAAATTTGTACGCCGGAA
>Ga0116231_10011156_pt1 | contig 13996 bp, 10 predicted proteins | sample S1TSphgellanicum_2_FD_89695 | JGI IMG/M metagenome (GOLD analysis project Ga0116231, IMG submission 89695) | Host-associated microbial communities from peat moss isolated from Minnesota, USA - S1T2_Fd - Sphagnum magellanicum MG | ecosystem: Host-associated > Plants > Peat moss > Unclassified... | reverse complement strand
TTTTCATATCCAGCTGCAGGTCATGAGTTCATGTATTCTGTTGATCAATATAATTCGGTACCACAACTTTATGTAATCAATCAGGTCTAGGTCTGCAGTAATTTCATGATCAATCCTGCACTGATCTGAATGCTTTTGAAGAATTGCAAACACTTTTTTAAAATTCTGGTCAATTTTTCTCTGGACGTTTGTACCTGCATATGGATGGTTGATCTGGTCATATGATTCACAGGATTTGGTACTAGCACAAATCATGTGCAGACCAGCATCTTTCAAGATACAATTTTCCACAGTGGTGCACTATACAAAGGAGAAGCAGGGAACAATTCCATCCGTGTATATCAAGACTTCCATTGACCAATGCTTACCTCCTCTATCTCAAGATTACATCATCAAGGCATGTCCCCAAACTGAAGTGGTGGAGATAAAAGCTGATCACACGCCTATGTTTTCTGCAACAGACGAGCTTCACGAGGTTTTTCTAAGACTTGCTGCAAAGTACACTAGTGCATAAACTAAAGCCATTCAATTATATTTTTGACCTGACCCAGTCAAGCTGGGTAATATTTTATTGTGCAAGATTTTCTTTTCCATATGGGCAAAAGTAAAGAATATAGAAATTTTTAAAAATTGATATTACAATAAAATTTGTCCCTATATGTGTATGTTAAGTGATTTCACTAGATTTGAAGTGAATTCACTAACATTAGTAAACTAGGGCTACTTGGAAAATACTGAATTCATTGGTCTTAATAAAGAAAGACTAGTTGAAAAATAATGAATTCATTGGTCTAGTGAACAAGGACTAGTGAATTGTATCCACATTTTATAATAATGTGGATAATCTAAATCAATTCATATCTTAGTGATCTTGAGGAATTAAATTCAACCTCTGAATCTAGGGTGTTTGAAATGACAATTATTCACTTGTATTGTCTGAAATGCATATGATATCCTAGTACTTATGCATCCGAAGCCTCCAAGATTTATAACATTTGAAACAATATATATTCAAGTAGTTCTTTTCTTTCCATGGAATGGATTTGAACTATGTGACCTACAAAATTTGAGGGTTGAAGCATATTAAATTAGATTGCTTATGTTAGTTAAAACATAAATGAAAAATAGTCATAAATAAGCTTTGATATATTGAATTTTAAAACATTATTTAACACAATATTTAATATGAACATGTTTTTAAATTTTTTAAATAATTATATTTAATAATCACATGTTTGAAATAGGTATAAAGAAAGTTTATTGAAATACAAGCAAAGATCATAATTTATTTTTAAATTAGAATTTTAAAAATTTCAAGTTAATGGTGCATTAAAATGCACTTGTAAAATTTCATTTTTTTATTATTAATATCAAAATTCATCAAACTGAATTAATATAAAAATATTTAAAAAAAAAATTACCAATCAATTTAAAGTGTATTTATTATTTATTTTTATTATATTAAACATTTTCAAATTTTATATTTCTCTAATAATAAACCCAATGGAGACATTGATGTTTTCATAATGACATTTCAAAATGAGTTGAATTATTTTTTGAATGTTTATGTTGAAAGTTTTCATATTTACAAATTATATTTTAGGTGGGATAGTTTTTTGAACTAATTTACCATGCTTTCACCCTTGAAGTGTGCAAAAATATATAATTTATTACACATTTTTTACATGACATATTTAAGTTAAATTAGTTTTTAGATATGAATGAACTAAATCAAGCTTATTTAGGATGTAGTGTGATGCTTAAGTGGAAGTTATCATGGGAGTTACTAGTTAATACTAGTTGGACTAAATTTTAAATCAAGGACTTCAATCCCATTTGCAAGTAATCTCTTGATGAGAAAAAGATGAGAAGTACTACTACCAAGCCTTTTGTAATTTTGGTGATCATGGCTAGGTTAGGAAATGTTATATTCCAGTGTTTAATTGTGCTTGTGATAAGGAGAGTTGTTATGCAAGTAATCAATTACGTATAAAGAACTTCAAGAAAACTACAAACTTTTTTTTGAGAACCCTAAAATCTAGTCTGACCAAAGATGGACTTGGAAATGCCATGAATATTTTTTTGGCTTTGTTATTATTGAAGGTTTTTATTTCTCTGACTTCAACAAGGCACAAATTTGATTCAAAACTAAAGAAGTTTTTCTTGACTTGAAGAACAATATCGCAGCTAGAACAATTAATGTGTTTATCCGATTGGACATCCAAATTATGTTGAAAAGTTTGTAGATTTCTATTCAAATAGATCATTAACATAATTTGATAACTTTCAAAATTGAAATAATTTTAACTTCCAAAATCACACAAGAATGATGATTAAAATTAAAAGCACTTGACATTGTAAACTTACCAACAAGGTTTGTTTTTTGTGCATTACTAAGAAACAAACAAGTACAAATCTATGAATTCAAGCCTTTGGTCCCAACACCACAAATTTAGGCTTGACAAACTTTGTTGTTACATCCATGGGACACCAATCATCATATCAAACAATGAAATATTGTCTTGGATAGTGAAAGGGTTCTTCTCATTTGAGAAGGGTTTCAAAGTGAATGTGGCAAGTACTGGTACCTTTTAAACCAAGAGAAAAAGCTCCCCAAAGGAGATTGAGATTAGGAAATGTTTCCAAATGCTTTACTCTACTATTTAAGAGGAGGTTGTGACTAAAGACTATGAAAAAAGAAAAAAAAGTGTTTTACACTCCCAAGGATGAGGTTGAGAGATACAATATTGGTTCAATTGATTTGTTGAATTATAATAATGGCGGTTGTTTAATGTTTGAAAAGTTAGAAAAGAGTGGAAGGTTTTTTTAAGTGTAGATTTAAAAGGATATTTAGGGTTGAGGAAACCATTGTGATAGAATTTCAATAGTGTTAGTTATAAGTTCACACACCCCTACAAAATAAATATTATTTCATTGCAAATTTAATGAGTAAATGCAGTGCATCATGGCTCACTTTTGGTGTCATGGTGTTTATTTTGGCAAGGTGCCCTTTCCTTGAACATTTATAACAAGTAATACAATTTGTCAATTTGTCAATTAAGAATTGAATCTAAATTAATAAGGTGATTAGGAAATCACCTTTGTAATTACTTTAAAATAAAAGTATACCCATTTTAAATGGTGAATTTTAGTCCGTGCTCAATACCAATGGCCCTTATCTAAACCATTTGAAAACACCTTTCGAAATCTAAGGTTACATGAAAATTTCCCATTGAACCCCTTGTTGGTCTCCAACATCTAGTCTATCTTGAAAAGCCCCCCCAATAGCATGCTAATATGAACTATAATGGACAATGACCCAAATATTTGTAGGGTAACACCCAAGGGTGAAGGTATTATTAAAAGGCAAGTCATCTCACAAGGCGATAACTGAGTGTTGGTCTTATTGTGGTAATGTGCTTGGACCCCATCCAAGGGCATTACCCCCAAATAAAGATTTTGACAATTTCAAGTTGCACACTTTGGGAATTTGAAACATTGTACATTTGCCAAAAATGTCAAAACTTCAAAATGTACCTTTAATATATAAAAAGTTGCACTTTGGGAATTTGAAACATTGCACATTTGCAAAAATGTGAAAATTTCAAAATGTAACTTTGAAATTTAAAAAGTTGCACTTTGGGAATTTGAAACATTGTACATTTGCAAAAAAATGTCAAAATTTCAAAATGTAACTTTGAAATTTAAAAAGTTGCACTTTGAGAATTTGAAACACTGTGCATTTTCTAAAAATGTCAAATTTTTAAAATGTAACTTTGAAATTTAAAAATATAAGTACCTTTTGAGTGTGGGTTTTTTTTTGTTTCAAGTAGGCATATTATGTAGGTTCTAACAAAAAAAAAAGAAAATAAAAAAATCTTTTTCTTAATGACTTGTTCAAATATATGATGATCTTCATATGCTAACTTAGTACATATCTATAAATCATTACAAATTTTAATGAAAAAATGCACTTGAACAAATATTAATTAATCATTCTAAATATATGTATATTTAATTTTTAAAGTTCAGTTTCTTTTTTTTAAAACTGGATTTTTATAAATTTAATAAAGCAAACTGGATGATACTTGACATATATTTTCATCTAATTTAATTTGATGTTATTTTAATATGATTATATAAATTCAACATAAGGTTTAAGTGAATTTTTTTTTCTTTTTAATCTTAAAATTATTTTTAAATTCCCACAAATTGTATACTAGAAAAACTAGTTTCACCAAAATCAAAGAATCAAATGACAAAAGTGAGAAAATTTGCACACAATGAAAAAATGGGGAGTGAAACTACTAAATCTGCTCCAAAAGTGGTAAAAAAGGAGTCTGTCTCCTAATTTAAAGTATTGTCCACAAAAAAAAAACCTAACGGCCAGCATTTATGCCTTGCCTCTATTATCTTTGACAACAACATGTACCTTGTCATTATTATTTCACAAGAAGCGAAACTCCTTTCCACAATTTTTAGAATTAGATGTTAATTGTAGTTGTTTGGTGCTCAATTTGGTTACCTTAATAGACAATTTATAATTGATTCACATAGATGGTAAATCAAGGACGAAATTGGCACCCAAACTTGTATACTTAATAAGGTATACTTTATGGAAAATTTTATTAATATGCAATGCCAGTCTAGATGACTATTCTTGAACTCAAGCTCAAATATTTTCATATAGCTCATTTGAGAGGGAGGAAAACCTAAGGGCATCTATTTATTGTGGAAGGTAGTTTATTAAATATAAATATATAATTTAAAAATTAAAATTTATTTTTTTTCTTTGGGTTTTCATCTCCTAAACCACATCGTCACCCACCACACTTTTGGTAAACCTTGGAAGCCTTCAATGAGTAGGGGCACATTCACATGGTTTCATAATATTTAGACTTATGATGCAAGAGTTATCGAATATTGAACAATATCACTGAATTAAAAATTCCATAAAATCATACCTAAAATGTTTTTAGAAAATTGGGGTGGGCTGTTAATATTGTTGGAAAGCCTTTGATGAATGGGATTTTATGGGGATGATTTCATAACTTTTAGACAATAGGTAGAGGGAGATACTGAATTTAGAATATTTTTCATCATTCGCATTTATTAATTTTATATCTATAATAATATTTTTCACAATTGGGCTATAGTTAGAATCTGTTCACACTTGGAGCAATTACATTATCATGTTGACACTTGCGCTAGTGACACAATCCACACCAGTTTTTGTCATTAGAAGTTCAATCGAAAATAACAAATTTAGAGTTCACATCAAGGCCAATGGCATTGGCCACTCTAGCCTAGTACCTACTATGGCATTTAGACACTAATAAATTATTTTTGGAATTGCCAAAGAAATTGAAAAAAACATGTCTACCATGTCAAAAATGTGAATCAAGCTCTCCAGCACAATAGCGTCATTATTTAATATAATGTTGAATTGTAAATTATTATGATTTCTAACATAAATAAATATTCAGCAAAGAAGTGCCAATTATCAGCCTATATAGATACAGTATACAATATTTAATGTTCATTCTATCACCTTACTATCATCCCATCAGTACCATATTTTCTTTTTGTAAAGAACTGGCAATTTTTCTTAGTGTATTTGGAGGGCTTATTCAATAGAAGTTTTCCTCTATGGAAGGGTGAGGTGTTTTGAAAAGTGAAATGTTTGTTTATGTGGGTGTTTTACTTTTTTTCTTTGTAAAGACTTGTCATTTTTTTTCCCTTTGTATTTTGAGGTCGCTCCTCAGCATGAATCTTACCTATTTGAGTTTTCCTGACTAATATTATCTAGCTTACCTCACTTAGAAACCAGCAGAGGCTTCCGTATTTAGGAAGTTCCAGTTTTTTTATTTGTCATTTCAAAAAAAATAAAAATAAAATACTGAATCTTTACCTACCAAGTAAGGCCTTTCGGGCAGAAGCAATTGGCTCAGAGGACAGTGTATTGATGAAATTCTCAGACTCTTGTAGATGGCCAACACACCCAAGGAGATCAAGCATGCAGGTGTAAGAGCATCTCCAAAGGTGCTCAATATGTGACTCCAGACAATAAAATTTATTGCAAACGAGTCAAAATCTGCCGGTTTAGCTCAGGAAATTGGTTTTTCTGCACCAAATTCGTACAGCTTGCCGTGGCTGGGAAATGGCACAACACAGTTGTGCACCCCCCAGAAAGAGTGTAATAAATTGCACACGACTGCAGCTCAGTATTTCTGATTGGTCCATCACAATGATTGGTCCAGGTGGCTTGCTATTAGTAGTCCTCCATGTATATGCAATTCCAGTTTCAGTTTATTGGTGGGGTTGCCAAAAAAAAAAAAAGCTCAACTTAGACATTTAATTTTACTATCCAGAGTTACATACTGAGCACCATTGGAGATGCTCTAATGCTCCCCGGTTGCAGAAACAACATAAACTCTTTACCCTCGGTATCAAACTAGCCTAGGACTTCATCCATTAGGCCTGCATGAGGTACAAGCAGACAGACCAAAAAACCAAAAGTGACTTGATAAATCTCTCCACCTTCATGACACATCCGTTCAAAATGGGCACTTGTGCTTCCTTAACATGCCCCTGCATGGAAAATGCTCTAAGCATGGCATTCAACAGACTACAAGGCGTATGGAAATGTTGTGGAACACTCTCCAAGCAGATGAATCCTCTATACTCCCATAATTAGCATACAAGCCAATGAGGTCACTACATGTTGACAAAAAGATGTCAGAGTCCAATCCACTTTGTGTGAACTTTCATGAATACACTTGCCGTCCTCAAGTGTTGCCACAGTAGCATATTCAATCACGACTCTGGCAAAAGTTACAGGGTCTGGCTCCACCCCTTCCTGTTGTTGCATCTGTCACATCAATTCCAATACCTTATGCAGCATCCTGCATGCTCCATGGAATACATGCTGAGAAGGCTTCTGCCCACAAAGAAATTGGAGTCATAACTACTTTGAATGATCTGTTCATGAACAAGCTTACCCTCAGTAAGTGCAAAACCACAACAAAAGTGACATGGTCTGTCCAGGCCTCCCCTTCCCATTGCATTTGATGAAACAGTCCCAGAGCATTCTGTCCTTACACACATTTTGGATGCCCCAAAATCATGGCCCTCCAAGAGACAACATCTGGCTCCGTGACTCCTTCCTGTTGCATTTGCTCAAATAGTTCCAATGCCATTGCAGATGTCCCATGATCATGGCAGTCTAAGTCAGTACATCACATTTGGGCATCGGTGTTGAACATTCTACAAGTATCTTCCATGCTCGCACACTTGGCATGCATGTCAATGATGCTGTTATTACCCACATAGACACCATTCTGCATGATCTGAATATCAGTATGCCTGCCCCCTTCCAGTATTCACACATGCATTGAGCACTTGACCATATAAGTGAACTTGTTATGAATCATGCCACCTTCTTGCATCTGTTGAGAAAGCTCTTTTGTCCACTCAGGCTTGCCAGTCCTCATATAACTTGCAAGCCTTGTATTCCATGACAAAACTTTCAGACGTTGCACTGTACCTCATGCTATAGCAGCCACCTCTGCCTTCCAATTATGGGGGTTTGCTTTGGTCATGAAGCCAAAGTGTCTCCTTCATCTTCCTATGCTTGAAATCAGGATATTATCTTGCATTAGCCTACAAGCACAGAATCCAGATTAACGCATTCAGATATACATTCCTCTCACCAAGAAAGCTGACAAGATTGACAGCAATCATGTTTCTTACCTTCTCTGATCTAAGATCCCCACCACTGTGAAGGATCTGAAAATAACTTCCACCAAAGTTTCTCTTTCTGGCATGCAGAAACCAACAAAGTTGCTGCAAAAACATAGGCATCTCATCATGGGGGACTTTCTCTCATCAAGCAAAGACAACAAACATTTTCATGGATCAAACTAGCAAATTCATCTGACTGAGAATGGGGTTGAAACAAATCTGACAACCGTAGCCATGGCCTTCTCCTCTTCACAAAATTCTCCAAACGAAAACTCAGTTTGCAGTATGCACATCTAGAATTGTAGGCAAATATGTCCTTCAACAATTGAATTTCAGTTTAGCACTACGAAACCATGCTTACACTGAACACAATGCAAAACAATGCAACACTACTTCTGAAATCCACATCTTTTTGCTGCTTGTCTCAAAAAGTTATGCTCAATCCCAGACATCACCATGTGCAGTCTCAGGTATACTCTCAGTGGATCAACTGCCATCTTGAAGATTTGCATTGAAAGAAATAGTGTGCAATCCAAGGCTCAAGCTGAGAAAGAATCCCGGGCATAAATTAGCATCAAAACAATGTATAATTGAACACTTCCTGCAAGCATGGCTAATGACACGACTTGTTCTCTCTCATCTTTCGCTTGTCATCACCAATTTTTTTTTCCAACACTCTTTGCATCAAGTTAAGCTTTGATCTTACTCCTAGAAAACGAAAACTAAATTTAAGCTCACAAGAAACATAAAGACCTGCCAAACATTTTCTAGGTGAGGATAGGTTTTAAAACAAAACTAATCTAAACGTTGTGATAAGATCTTGCATTGGGTAAGGCCTTAGGACCAGGGCACTATGAGAAGCATGACCACATTCAGCTGCCATCTCACATGGTCCCCTTCTTTTGGTAATGCCCTCATCCTAAGGCCTTACCCTGACTAAACCAATTAGTTTTCTCATAGCTTTCATCAATAGTTTTCAAATGTTGTGTCAAACGTGGATGCAGTTAACTAGTCCCCATTCACTAGATCATAAAATCACTACTTTCCCACTAGCTCCTGTTCACTATAATCACTGAATTTCAGTTATAATCTAGTGAAATCACTTGATATATAGGGACACCTTTTGTTGTAGTTAACTCTCCACTTCAAGACACTTTTTATTTTCAAATCATGTTTTACATAATCAGTATTCTATTTGACTATTTATATTTGAGATTGGTTCCATAAACGTTCGTAATTATTACCATACAACTTATTTTGACATGAAAGTGAAAAAAAAGTTGTAAATTTCATTTGAAATCTCTTTAAAGGTGCATTCACACTTGATGTCTAGTGTTGAGTCCCCTAACACCATGCTAGTCATTGAGGACATAAACCTACTTACCATGAAAAATTTATTTTAAGCTAACATGCACTTAACATTAAGTTATTGCCCATTTAATAATGAGTGCCACCTATGATACCACCCAAATTTTCATTTAACACTCACTTAACATCAAGTGTGAATGCACCATAAGAATAATAAAATGATTGTCAATATAATAATTTTTTCATAACTCAAGTGATGCAAATGTTTTTGAATTAACAAAAATAGAATATTAGAAGTTAGATAATCAAACTACAAATAACCAAAAAATGTTCATAAGTCAAATCTACAAGTTGAGCCTTTCAAAATGTCCATTTTGAGTTTTTAAATTTATATTTCAACTTTCCATTTATTAAAACAATTATTTTGAATACAATAACATAAATCTAATCATCACCAACGCTAATAAAAAAATATGGAAAGATAGCATGCATAAAATGGACTGATACCGAGTTGAGAGAATTGGCCCCAATCAAATCAAAATATTAGTCAAGTCAAAAAATTCAAAAGCACTATGATTTGGGGTCCCAAAATTTTGACCATCTCAATGTAGTTTGTACATTGGTGAGCTAGATAGAATATAATATAAGCTTGAAAATAGTGTATTGTTTAGAGGTCTAAAGCAAGATGAAATTTATGTGAATCCATGATGAAATCCATGTGAATTCATGATGAATCTTGAATTTGGTTTGAGTTTAAATTACACTAAATGTCATCTTCTTAAGTTTTATGCAATTGAAATGTTGAAAATTTATTAATGAAATGCATCAACTCATTTTAGTGCTCCCAAAACTTTTCCCACCTTGATTCAATTGTGAAAAACTAAGAGCATGGCCCAAGCTTCAATTTTTTTTTATAACGTAATTGATAGTTATTAGACCAATATTTTGATGAGCTTCAAGGTGCATCATGCAATGTTAGATTACACATGTTCTTCAATTTTTTTATTTACATAATTGATAGTTACTAAACCAATATTGTTTGATGACCATCAAGGTGCATCATGCAATCTTAAATTACATGTGTTCAAATGACATGTTTTTTTCTTATTTAGGAATGTCTTTGAAATAATATCGACTTATATATGTACCTTATGTTTATTCACCCAAATTGACATGTTTCAATAATCATTAAAATTTGTGTTTCACATTTACTTACATTCAATATTTCATCATGTGATTTAGAATTAATAAAATTGATTTCAATATCTCATTAGTTTTCTCAAGATATCTTGTGCACGGGTAGGTGCAAGTTACGATGGTTCACTTTTGTGACGAAATGATGTTTTTTCCATGTGTACCCTTTATTCAAATGTTTGTGATGATTAATATATCTTTAGATTTATTAATTGGGACTTGGATCTCAACCAATAATTTCATTATGAAAAGAATTGTGTGGTTATTCATTGATAGAAAATCATTTATTACCAGTAATGGACTTTTGAAGTCAAAAAATATGAATTGGTCATCTGACCGGAACATCACAAAATGGAAAAATTCATATTGATTCACATTTTAAATTTGCTATTGGGATTCAATATATAATGTAATATTAGATGATATATTTATATGAAAAATCTTTTCTTTGGAAACCTTAATCATTCAATAGTTAAGGACTTTTGAGTGGTTAAAATTTGACCATATTTTCATAAGTCCATATGAATTGCTTTTTTTCTTTGTTTTTCAAAAAAATTATCCCAAGAGGATATTTCTTGAAAGTTTTAAATGGGGCATTATTCTTTTGAACTTTATGGGTTTTTCTTTTAAGACTTCCAAATCAAAAAATGACATCAACTATATTAAATATTAGTTTTCACATAGATTTGAGAAGGTTTGTAAGTGATTGAACATGTATTATTCAAATATTAGAATACTAATATTTTTTAAAGTAACAACCATGTCCATTTGAATCATTTTAAAGAATTTTGTATGGATTTATAGGGAATGTATTTTCTATCGCTTTTGAACCATTGTACTATGCATTCACCCACATGTGCATGGATTATTATTTTCAAGACTCACATAATTTTGAATTATTTTGTTAAAAACTATAGAATAGATTTAAAAATTTTTAAAACAAAAAGTTGTGATAACATTGTGTTATCAAGTTTTATTATCAAAAATTCATTACTGGATTTCAATATCAAAAAATTGTAACCAAAATATAAGTACTAAGAAAAAAAATAGTTTATTTTTAATATTGAAATTATAAAATTTGGTCCGAATTTTCAAATTAGTTTTTTAAAAGGTAAATAAACTATTATTTTAATTTAAAGATGATTTTAAGAGTTTTTACGTATTTTCAATGAAATCATTATTTTTGATTTACTTAAAGAAGAATTTGAATGAAACTAAGAGGATTTGATCATTATATTTGGTGTGAAATAATTTGAAGTTCTTTATAACTTTGAAATCATCTTTCCCATTACAAATTTTTGTTTTATGCTTTTGAAGTTGTATTTTCTTCAAAAATAATGTGTTGTTTGTTCAAATGTTCATTTTTTCTTTCAACTTTGTTATTAAATGACAAAATAAACCTTAACATCCATGTTCACATCATAATTTGTTATAAAGTATGATATCTAGTCATAAAACTTATTTCGGATCCATACTTGTGGTGCATACACCCAATTCAAATAAATTGTATTTTTACACAAATTGCAACCATAAATTCAACTTGTATGCACTCCAAAACTTGATCATGCCCATTTTTCATCACGCGTTCATGTTGCATAATCATATCCCTTTCACATCCCTTTACCATACTTTTGTCTAACAAATAATATGGTCATTTTCAATTTTGATTGAACTTATAATCCTTTCCTAATACTATGCATATGGAATCACTGTTTTCAACAATTCAAAGATTAAAAGATCTCATCTCACTCTATTTTTTTAAATATTTGGATTTCCTTATGATATTTTTGTACAACTTATCCCCATCAATTAAAATCAACTAATGTAATGTTATTGCTTATTTCAAGAATGTTATGATCTTGATATGTTAGTTAATCACATTTTCAGTTTTGATTTGTTGTTCATTGTTCATGTTCTTACCTAATTTATTACAAATGAAAAAGGCTTTAGCTTCTAACCAAAATTAAATTTAGGGGTGTAGTCATACTAATAGGACCCACGAACAAGTGTAACCAATATTTTAAAGTAGAAATGACATTTTTGGCAAAATTTTAAATTTTAATATAAATCTTAACATAATATTATAAAAATTAAAAATATATATTTAATCAAAATAATCTAAATTTTTCCAAGAATAAGTAGTCACCAAGCAAATAAATGTGGTTTTTTTAATCATGCTTGCACCTTTAGTGGTTATCACCAAACAACCTTGTATATCTCATTTGATAGGGCCATATTTGAAGAGAATGCCTAGTCCAAACATGTGCACCATCCATTGCATGCCAAGTAGTCACAATACCCATTCAATGTCAGCCCCAATTTGTTGCCTATGATCAATCATTGGGCAAAATATTGTTAATGTTCAAACAAAGGAACTACAAGTTGGTTCATCATAATGACATTTAACTGTGATGAGGGTTAAACAACAGACGCAACAAATTTCTAATAAAATAAAATTTGATATGCAAGATGAAGATGTAAATGAAGAAATGGAAATGGAAGAGTCGTTCATGATTACATTGGTAGATCACTTAGAGGAGGTTGTTAATGTGATACCTAAAATGATTCATAGTGGTAGTCAATTTGTGAGAGGTGTCAACCTGCAATGAGATAAAACTGCCTTCATGAAGTATCTATCTTACACAATTTGTCATTGAAAAGCAACATAAAACCATGACACAAAGGAAATAATGATGAATATCTTTGAAAGGTATCCTATTATTAAATGAAAAACCAACAACATATTTATCATCCTCAACAACAATTTTCAGTTTTAGTCAAGGTATTATTTTCTAGTAGATGGTATTTAGCCAAGACAGAAATGTTTTATGCAAACAATAAATATGGGTTGCTAACCAATAATTGATCTCATTTTGTTGTGATCCAACAAGGTTTGGGGAAGGATGCCAAATGATGTTTTGGGTTTTTATAATAAGATGGTAGATTATTCAAAACCTGCATATGCAAAAGACATTAAAAAAATCACAAACATAATGGTAGTTGTCATCATTTTACACTATATGATTTTACAAGATGAACACAATTCAAATATAGACACTATAATTGATTAAATGCTTACCATATTTTGGAGTTCAACTCATAATACAATTGGTCGATTTATGAAATATTTTAAAATGTCCTTTTTAACACACCAAGCATGAAATCAACTAATTGCAATTGTAATATGTGTTGACCATCTAACCCTAATTCCCAAATGTAATTACAACTCCTATTCATATTGTCCTTCACATGATTGTCAAATCTACCTTGGAGCCAATACATACCACAAATATCATAGGTTCTCCAACATCAAGCTTGTAAAGTCAATATCGGCAACACCAAGAGACAATTATCATGGCATTCTTAAATTGATCATTCTAATTCAGCAGGTTTACATCAATCAAAAAAGCATATATTATCACGAGTTTGTATATTGGAAGCCCTCCTCTAATTTGAGGGCTGTAGGCTCAAGGGTAATAGCTGTAGGGTTTATGGTTTAGGGCCCTAAAATTAAGGAAGGCCTATGCGAGCAGGCCTTCCCCAGTGTAAACCCAAAAAAAAGACTTCGTTTTCTAAATGGGCAAACCTTAGTAGAAGGGTCCTTCAACTGATGAAAGAATCTTCTTCTATTGGGGGGGGGGGGGATGTGCTTTCAAATACAAAGGAAAAACCTTTGGAGTGCTTTACTTGTTACAATAAAGCCCAAAGGGGGGGAATTCCCAACCAAAGGGGCTTAACTAAATCATCCAAG
>Ga0116231_10011155_pt1 | contig 13996 bp, 6 predicted proteins | sample S1TSphgellanicum_2_FD_89695 | JGI IMG/M metagenome (GOLD analysis project Ga0116231, IMG submission 89695) | Host-associated microbial communities from peat moss isolated from Minnesota, USA - S1T2_Fd - Sphagnum magellanicum MG | ecosystem: Host-associated > Plants > Peat moss > Unclassified... | reverse complement strand
GAGTCTGAGGAGATGAGCCCTCCCAAACTCAACCAGAGTTAACAACTTATTCCATATCATGTGATTGAAAACAAACCCACTCTACCCATATTGAACAAACCAACAAATCAAAATGCCTTGAGAGCATTGACTCCTCCTCCTCCCAACTCAAATGTGAATGGGGTCAAAATATTTTGTGGTGTGTGTTTGTAGCTGCAATAGATAATAATACCACCACCACAAAGGCAAAATCCAAACCCACTTTCCCCCCACAAAGCACCTCCAATAGGCTAGCATCATACAAAACAAATTAGCTGCAGAGTTTCTTGCCTAAATTTAACTCACAACTTGCAAAATGGGTATGTTGATAACCACAAGGGTTCCAAAGGGCTGGCTATCTAAAGGCTATGTATGTATGGCTGGCTCTCTCTCTCCTAACCATACCACAAGGATAAGATTGAGTCTTCTACTACTACTTGCATCCCATTAGCCAGCCCAGATGTAAAATAACCCACAACCTCATCTCAGGGGCAATGCATGGAGGGGGATTAGAAGTATTTGGATCCACAAGTTTTTGGGTGTGAAGACAAATGGTAGTTGCATGATCCAAATTGACCTATATTATTATCATTATTATTATTATTATTTTAATTTAATTTTAAATTTTTTTTCATGCAAATGGATAAATTTTTTGAAAGCTGAGAATTGCAACAAAACATGAGAGTTTGGATGCATGGAAATGCCTCTTTTTTATTATTATACCCATAGAAACAAAACCTTTGTAGTCTCCTTTTGTCAAAACCCATGTGGTATCCTTCTGCCCTCACCAATCCAAACTTTGCCATGTTTGTAGTGGTAGGCTTGCTTTTAGCATGTTGTTCCGGGTCAGCTGGGTTGTCCCTCTATCCTCTTATATCATGCTGAAAATGGTAATGAGCTGGGTACTGCTGATTCTAAATCCCGGAAAGTCCCTTTTTTTAGTGTGAGCTCATGGAATGTTAGAATCAACAGTACCTGACCATTATATGCTACGGAATGGTCAAGCCCATTCATATTCAATAGAGATTTTGTTCACTATTATAATTGTATGATGATCATCGGAAGATTATAATATCATGTAATGTTATCAACAAAATTGTTCACTACTATTACGATTGTATGATCATCATTGAAAGATTATATCGTGTAATGTGATCAACAAAATGACATAATCTGCCACCACCACAGAGCTTAATTTGTAGGAGAAGAAGGGTGGGGCCACAGGACCTTCCTTGTTTTTGAGGTGCCTAGGCACAAGGGTGGTAGATTGAGTGATGGGCACCAAGGAAAAAAAAAACCACGGAAGTGACAAGAACCCCAACCCTTCTCCAATGTAAAAAGTTGCCCTAATTTTGAGAGGAAGCATGTTTCCACAGAGGAAGAAGATTTCTTCCATTTTGAGATTTCAAAGTGCTTGAATAACACATCAAAAGCAGTTATATAATAATAAGCCCTCTTCTTCTTCTTGTGCTCATTTTGTCTTTTGCCATGGGCCCACAAAATGTGAGCTTTTTGAGATTGGGCTCCATCCAGCCTTGCTTGTGTGTAAGACAGAATCTTAAAACTCTTTGTGAAGAAGATAAGCTCCAATGCAACTTTTACAAGGCTACAAGAAGCCTACTCAAGCTTTGTTGTTTCCTTACCCCATGCTACTACTACTACCACCACTTTGTTTCATCCCAGGTGTTGATGCATGACATCAAACAACCACCCTATGAACTTTTGTGGTGTTCTTCACCCTTCTAAGTTTTTTGTTTGATGATCCACAAAGGAAGAATAAATAGCCACCAGAATAAAATCCCATGTTGGCCCCCCCATTAAGGATCATCATGTGCTCCATGTCAAATGAAGTACCTAAACCTAACATCTTTTTTGAGCTTTGGATTGGCCTCTAAAATGCCATGGACCCCATACTTTTACCACACCCCTTAGGAATGTTCAATTAGCTTTGGGTAGATTTCATTAGCATTGGATTTTGCTTTTTTTTTTTGGGAGTGCGTGTGATTTCAAAGCCCCTAGCACCAAGTTTTTTGATTTTGACCATAGGTCTTTTGATTTCACACATTGGGTTTTGAAAAACCAAGCACGAGGTTTGAACCTATGCAAGTTGAGCCTGGGTTCAATGGCCCTTTTTTTCACATTTTGGTGAAATTTCACAACAATAAAAACATTATTTGGAAGACCTTGGTAAAAGGCTCATCATGTCCCATGTGTGGAGGAAGCTCATTTAATAATGTCATTAGTTTGAAACTTCCCAACTTGTTAAACTACCTCTCAACAACCCATGGCTTCTTTGATTTCATAATACCCTACCTTGTGGTTAGATTTGATAACCAAATGTCAAATTAAATTAGTTTTGGAACAAAGGAGTTTTCAATGCCTCAAGTTAGGCCCTTTTAGCTTTTAACACATGTTATAGATTAATATTTTGACAACCTATGGAAGAGATAGTTCTAAAAGCAATATTGTTTTTTTAGTGAAGACCATCACCATGACATTTCAAAGAAAGATTTCAAAGATTGAAAGCTTTTTGAAGATGATGAGATTACAAGATGAATGGTCCAGTTTGTTGTAACCTTAAAAACTACACAAAATAACCCTAAAAACCTTCATGTAATCTCAAGATTGTAGTTTTTGGAATTTCATATTATGCCAAGTCACTACTATACATGTTTCAACTTAAAGACACATTTTCCAATTAATTTTTTTTTAACAAACTAGGTAATGTTGTCTTGGAATTTCTTACATTTTCAACATTTTTCCCTTGGAATTATTGAAAATTTTCAACATCTCAATTTTAAATTAATTTATATTGAATCTGATCATTTAGGGTAACATAGATTTGATCTTTCACTATCAATTTTTTAATGGGTGGATTGAGTGCAACATGTTAGGTTCATCCATAGTTACCATTCTAATGGTTGGAAAGGGATGTTTAAGAGATACATTAGTTGATAATGCATGTTCATGACATCAAGGTTTCAATTGTGTGAAATGTTTTCTTGTTTTGTGAAAAATACAACTTGAAGATCTTACATTTGAGTTAAGATATTATTGTCATTGGAGAAAATGGGTTTATGTTACTTTGTAGCAAGATTATAATAAATCATAATATTATTTTCACATAACAGCTTTTTCAAAATCCATATTATATTACAACAATGCAAAATCTACATAATAAATGAAGTGATATTTGTTTGTTTGTGCTATCCAAACCTATTTTTCCCAAGCCTAACTATGTCACTACTTTGCCCTACCCACCACCTACATGGATATGAAAAGGTCAATGTATTATAACATTGATGTGAAAAGACATTCACCTTTTTGCTAAGTTACAATATGATCTTTATTTATTCAAGTTTTGCAATTTTGAGCATTACCAATGATGATCAATAGATGGAAAATTGATTTTGTGCAAATTAAATTTCATTCAAATGAAAATATTGAATGAAAAATTTACATACAACTTTAATTCAACAAATTCATATTTAATTAAATTGAATTCAAAATTTTAAATTTAACTAAATTGAAGTTATATTCTTGAATTAAATCCAAATTCAAATATGATTGAAGAGAAATGGGATGCAAATTGTTCCAAGAGGTATTGAAAATCTATTCATATTTATGGTGTTGAAAAAAAACTCTAAAAAAATAGATTAAAAAAATACATCTTTCCATTCCTCCATACTTGGGAATTGATTGAATGAATTCTAGTTTGGAGCTGTAATCCAAAAATACAACCTAAGGAACCTAAAGTTGCTTTATGAAACTAATTCTAACAAACATTATCATTATAATTATTTGACTACTTCATGAATCTAAGTATTTAATTGACCTTTAATGTTAGTTGAAGTGCATTCTTGTTCTTAGGTGAGGTCATTTGTAATGCACATGTGGGTCTTTGAAATTATTTGTGTATTCAAGAGAATTGTTAGTTTGTTTTGTTTTTCATGTTGAGATCTCCTAAATCATGGTGCACCCCCATCACATGATTGGTATTGTTGGAAAGCCCTTGATGAGTAAGGGTGCAATATATAATGGTTTCATATTGTTTAGACCTATGATGCAAGAGTCATTGAACATGAAATAATTTTTTCATTAAATTTCAATGAAATCAATATATATATATATATTTTTGGGAAATTAGATCACGTTCTTGATATTATTGGGAAGCCTTTGATGAGTAATATTTGATGGAGGTGATTTAAGGTGCAAAAGGTATTGAATTTTGAGTAATTTTTGTCATTGGAAATTCAACCAAGATATAAATTTCAAACTTAGGCTAAAGAAGGTGTAACATTTGGCAATTTGTTCGATATTGCAATATGTGCTCAACAACACATGCCACATTATTATAATGGGGTCCTACAAGTTATTTAATATTTAGGTGAGCCAATGGCTTTCTTGTGATCACTAGAATATGTCATTCACCATGAAGCTTTGTGTGTAGTGTTATTTTCTTTATATTCTTCAAGTCTATATACAACTTGACTATAAACATATGAAGAAAGAAACTCGCCAAAATAAATGACAAATAAAAGGGAGATCTCGAGAGATCATCCAACTCCAACAAGAATGCTACATGGACAATTTTGATTAGTATTTTTAGTATTACTTTTGAGTAGCTACAAAAAAATAGCTATAGAAAATACTTGTTGAAACTAGTTATTGATAATAACTATAGAATTATCAAAAAAAAAACTATATTTCTCAATTGTTTACTTTTGACAACAACTTTGTTGATGTTATCACTTTATCTTTGTGTGTGTTAGAAAAAAAATTTGCATTTAGAATTGGTTTTTAGAACGTTTGGCAAGATATCAAAAAAATAGATTTAGGAAATTTGAATCAACTTTCATTCGATTCAATATTTTATTGAAGTTTATTAAAACTACAAAAAACAATTTCTATAGTTGTGTTTTTTAACGTGTGAAACCTTTGTTGAAGGTTGTTCCATTGAGTTTGTAATTAAAATGTAATCTCTAGATACATTGCAAAGGTGTTATGCTAAGAAATTGGGTTTTCCAATACTTTTTTATAATTACTGAGAGCAAGAAAGTTTCTTAAAGAAATTCAAAGACACCCGATAGATGATTGGTGGCTTTATCAAGGAGTTGTTGATTCAAAGAATTTGTCAAAACGTCGCAAAATTTAAGTAAGTCATGTTGTACTTGTGTGTAGGTTCCAAAACAGACTAATAACCTCCCAAGACAACAACATAGACAAACAAAGAACTAAAAAAAACGACACCAAAAAATGCAAAACCAATGCACAACAACAAGCAGCTCATGACATCATGTAACAATTCTAACCTTTATTGCAGATCCAAAGTTCAAACTAACAACTTCCCTTACTAGATCTAGAATTCCTCATCTAGATGCAGCAGCAACCCAAGACCAATTTCCCTGAGAGTTTTCTTTTGCCTTAACTCTGGAGGATTTGAATGATAATCACATTAGGCTTTTGCTGCATCATCATCATCTATCATCATCATCCAGTTCAATGTCAAGGTAGAAACCTACATGGTACTGGACCAAATGCATTGGAGTAGAAATGCAATTGCATTGCAACATAGACATGATGACTCTGAAATGCTGAGATCATGGAGGAGTCTTTTGGTTCACAGTTGCAGCAATATCAGAGGACGTGGTCTGTGACGGTTACCAAGGATGTATTGATGACTGAAGGGGATTCTTTTGAATAGGTTGGCATGGCATCAATCATAGTCCTTCTAAGTGTCTTTTGTGACATGTTGTCTAAATAGCTTAGTTCGATCATCTTCTTGCACAAAAATAATCACCATTTAACCGCTGGAGATGTTCTAAACCACTGCATACTGTCCATCTTGCTGTTGAAATTTGTGCACACTTGGAGACCATGGAACCCAATCCCTTGTTTGCATTCAACTTACATAAAGATGATCAGGACCTCAAGTTTCGACATCAGCTTTCAAAGGTTTATTTGTCTTGGAACTTTTGTTTTTTTTCTGTGACTTCATGAAGCATTGTTAACCTTGCTTTGCCTTCTCTTAATCGTGAGAATGGAAATTTCTCCATTCTTGTGAGAGACATATTTTCTTTGGGTAGGGATGGGTGGGCTGCATTGACGCAGACTTGCCGTTATGATCTAAATTGTGAATTAGATAATAATCATGAATTTCTGAATGAAGAGGTTTGGTTGAAAGATTGGAGTGCAACTTGTTCTACCCATTGTAAGTACAATTTGAAGGAAAATTAAGATTAGGAAATGTGTGCTTTGGTCTATACATGTGGAGTTTCTCATCCATCTCAACAAGCTCCTCGTATGTGTGGATCTTGCATATAATCATTGTAGATCTGGGGTGGAACCTGTGTTATTTTCTCGGATTTTTGCCCATGTGAATTTACACTGCTCTTTGCTTCTAATCATATTTTTGCAACTGAAGACATCATCAATACCCCACTCCGGGAACTTAAGTTCTGTTTCTGCCATTGAAGATTGATACCCCACTGGGAATTCAACATCTGTCCGTGGGTTATCAGACACTTCTTACAATGCAACATTCTTTACTCAACAAAATGCAAAAGTCTTAGTTGCAGAGGCGCTTTTTCACTGTTACGTTACATCTTGATCCATGTGGAAAGGAAGTGCATGTAGCATGCAACACTTGAAAAGGGGCAAAGATGGGACAATGAGATTTTTGGGTAGGAACAAGTAGACAAGATTGTTCAGTACAGGAGGATGAGAACAAACACACAAGATTTGCACCTCAGTGATTTGCACCTCTTGGGTTTCAGTTCAGAGAATGGAGATGATCATAGAATTGCATGCAAGCTTTTCCAGCACCAAGAATGAGGACCAAGCTTGAGAACCTCATAACAAGAGACTGCCACTGTTTCTTACAACAGTGAGACATGGTGTGAGCATTATAGAGAGATGGTGAAAGTGCTGTATTTTTTCTTGGAACTGGAAAGACTGAAAAAATTTCTGCTAAAAATTTGTCCACAAGGGTCTATGCTCTCAAACATACATCTGACTTCATTTACTGAGAGCTGCCTTTCTCGCTCTCAAATTCTCCCTGCTGCTGCAACAACCTGCAATTGCCCAAAAACAACAGACTTGAATCCCCGCCCCCTGCAATTTTCCTTCACAACCTAACTCCACAGTTTGGAGCCTAGAATCTTATAACTGTCCACACAACAACCCTTCCATTGCCTGCAATAATAATCTTTGATGTCCTCAAATCCTAAAATGCTTTGCTTCTTGTCCTGTCTGTACATGGACGAATGATTTGTGGTCCAGAATTTTTGGCTCCACTCTACAAGCAACTCCTCCTCATCCCTGAAGCTATGATTTGTGTGCCAGAGTTGTGGTTGTTCTGGGACTTGGATCTAAAGCTTTCCCTGATCTGAGAGAACTGCTACTGAATTGTGCAATTTGCAGTTGTAAAAAAATTACATTGGGTAGTTTGGTTTGTAGCAGAGTGTGATCCAGAGTAGTGAAGATGCATCATCAGCTGATATGAAATTCCCGTTCAATTGTGGGTCGAGTTCGCACTCCTGCAGCTGCAGGTGCTCTGCTGTGTCCAACTATTTCTTGTTGCAAAGTCTCACCTGTATCAGCCTGATGCTGCATTCTTGCAAACCGCCGTCGCCTTCTATACTTTACAAATGCAAAAGCCAGAAGTGATGCAATTGCCACCAGTCCGAGTGTCCCCAAAACGGTCCCTAATACAATCTTCCATGTCTTTGATTTTCCATGCCTGTGTGATGATGATGATGATGATGCTGCTGCAGCTGATCCACTACTGGGTGATGGTGCCGGTACACTAGAGGGTGCCAATCCTGGGGGGGCCAACAGTGGAGAAGGTGATGGTGCAAGAACCTGACCCAACAAAGCAAAGTCTCCCAGACTCCTTGCAGCACAAATGTTGGGCGTCAAGCTCACATTGCTGACGGTAGTTGTCCCATTGTCATTGAATTCTGCACAGAATGCAGGAGGAAAGGTTGCAAGCAGTGAATTCTGTGGAATGATGATGGTTATGGGTGACATGAGGGCAGTGACCTCGAGAGGAGGGAGAGGTGCAGCTGGGTGTAGAGTCTGTGCACTATAAACCTTGATTCCCAAAACCGGACTCACTATTTGTTGACCTGGAAGTGGGGATGAGTACACAGCCAGATTCCCAAAGTCTCTGTACACAAGAACCACTTCGTGGTAAGGAGGATTCAATACCTTGACTCCACTTGGGATGGTGAAGCCACCCAGAATTATTCCTCGTTTCCTCAAACTGCCAACACGCAGTCGCACAACTTCAATGAGTACACCTGAGAGATTTGCTGGCACGTTGGTGGCAGTGTAGATTACACCCGTGCGAGGCCGTATCAAGGCAGCAAAGGCAGCAAATGCCACTTGCTGTATTGTATCATCAAGAGAAATTATATCCACTCCTGGTGCTGCAGCAAGACTTGAATCATCCTGAAGAATTGTAGAAGTAGTAGAAGATGAAGAAGACCCATGTACTAACCCCATACTCCAAAAAATTGTTAACAAAATGCAAAGAAAGATCTGTTGCTGTTGCAGTAACACTAGTTGTTGGTCTATGCCACATCTGCTGTGTGTCATGCATCTGCTAACATGATGATGATAGCAAGTTCTCTCAGCTGCTGCAGCTGCTTGCACCTTCCTTGATGATTGCCACCCACATTGTGGAGAGCTGCTGCTGCTACAACACTCACCAACTTCATTCACAATTGTGTTCATGAATGAGGTATCTTTGAGAATGAAACAGGATATCGAGGATGGAGTTAAGCTTCTAGCTGTGGCATTCATCGCAATAAGCTATAGAGAAAACAGCTTGCAAAAAAAAAAGAACTGGAGCTTGGAAGCCAGAAGTTGAGAAGGAAACAGTAAAATGAAAATTCCAGCTGCTACTGAAAGAGTCTCTCTCAATTTTTTTGTGCTGCTGGATTTCACTGCTGCAACTCCCTTTCTCTTCCTACATTCAATGGTGGTGTCCTTGAGAAAACCTGTCTGTTGCCATTGCCAGTCACTTGAGGAAATTAACTCTTGCAAACACCTTGAATCCTATTCTTCAGCTCCTCATGACCCTCCTGATTTCATCTCCAAACAGAGACAAACCACCCATTGCTGCTGCTACTCAACATTGATGCTTTCGTCCAGTCTTTTGACCCATGGCATGGTGATCCACTGCTACCATCATCATCCTTCCCTTTTGTCATTTGATATTTCCCTCTTTTATACAGCAGTAGTCTGCTGATTGATCTGAGGTTTGTCTTGCTGTAGCCATTGAGGTCCAAAGCATCTATATCTGTGACCCAGAAACAGAAAGCCATCAGGATCCCTATCTCCACAGAAAACTGTAAACAAAGACTGTTTAGATATCTATACCACTAGAGATGAAGAGTGTCATAGTTGTGATCTGCTACTACAGCAGACTCTTTGTAAATTCTGCATAATGCAAGCCATGAGAGCTCTGGAAATTGAGCTTCCAAAATTGCACTCCAGTCTCTTTGCTTCCCACAACCCACAGTGTGTGTGTGTGTGTGTGTGTTTTGGGTGGTTTCTTTCCTAGTGGAATTATGATCTTGACCCACACCCAATGCCCATTGCTGCTGTTCCTTCCAGAAGTACACGAGAAACAATCCCCTTCTTTTGCTGTCTTTGGACAATATTCTCTCCTCATTTCCCTTATCTCCCAGAAAAGATGACAGCTGAATATGTGCACCAATCCCTATTCCCTCTAACCCACAGATGCCAAAGGGCAATCATAACTCGTACAAGGTCTGACAGACAACAAAGCTACAAAACCGGGAGAGATTTTTTTTTAAAACCCGATAACAACAACACAAATTTAGCAGCTCTTGTGCCTCTGCTGCACACTCACCTGAGGAAGCTGCTGCTGCTGCTGCTGCTGCTGGACCCTGGTAGCAAAAGTTTCCAGAAACCCAAAACCAAGAAAAGAATCTAGAAATCAAAACAGTTGAAGCCCAAAAATCCACATGCAGCAGCAGCAGCAGCCAGTTGCTAAGGAGGAACCAATCCTAGAAACGAAGCTCCAATGTAGCAACAGCAGCAGCTGCTCCTCACTCACATGGGTGACTCCTTGTTCAAGCAAACCACCACTTTTGCTGCAGAGACAAGACGAAGAAGTAGCAGAAGAAGAAGAAGAAGAAGAAGAGGATGATGCTGATGATGCTGATAATGATTGATGATGATGGTGACCAAAAAAACCACCACCCATCTCCGAAGATGATGGCCTTTTTTTTCCCCTCTCCAAGCTCACTGGGCCAATTCTCCCAGCTACTCAAAAAAAAAGCAAAAAAAACTTTCAGTACGTGGAGCTCCCCACTACATTGAATTTGTTTTAGCACATGCAACACATCCACAACTGTTTGCACAGAGCTCCCAAACTCACAGCTTTGCACAAACAAAGTCCCTGTACACTCCTTTCTCTCTCTCTCTCTCTCTCTCTCTCTGTGCACAGTGTTTCTTGTGTATCTGGCTGTGCAGCGTCTGTGCATCAGCAATTAGCTTGGTGGTCAGGTATCATGGCCAGCTTGCAAACAGGTTGTGGGTTCAACTCCCACCTCTCTCACCAACCCACCCACTCACCCACTCACCCAACCAGCTACCTACAATACTTACACACATAAATTCTGTTCATTGATGCCAACAAGTAAATTAAAAAATAAAATAAAAATAAATTTAACTTTACCCCTCCCACATACCTTCTTCAACAACTCAGTAAGTCAGTCACCTCGGTTCTTTGTTTGTTCCTTGGGGGTGAGCCTTTCTGTCTGGGGAGAAAGGAGTCCTGGGAAACCAGAAAAAGACTCAAATTTTATTTTATTTTTTAAATTATCAATTCAGCATTTGATCAGTCAGTTTAACTGCTGTGAATGATTATCATCAAGTTGTTGTTTTTTTTTTTTTTTTTTTAAATAAAAAAATTGGTATTAAACAAAAAACCCCTTGATGATAAAAAAAATTTGGAAAAAAAATAAAATTCCCCCGAAAAATAGAAAAACTAGAACTAATTTAAACTAGAGGAATGAAAATTTTCCAAAAGATTTCCTCGTCAATAAATTTTTTTGGTGTGGTCAGTTTAATAGCTCATGTGTGCCACAATTGTATTTATTTATCTATTTATTTATTTATGATTATTATTGGGTTCAAGAAACAAGGAAACAAAGAACACCCATGAGTGAATAAAACCAAATTACTTAGATTTGGGTGGGGTAGTTTATAGATGGCACAACCTTGTCTACTTAGATCTAGCTCCAAGGAAGTGTATCACCAAAGGGATGGATGGATGGATGGATGGGTGGATGGATGGACGGACCTATTGTCTTGCCAGTTCAAGGTCACATAGGAAATGCTTTGGAAGTTGTGTTGTTGGTTGGTTCATAAACAACAAATTTAGCGGAGTTCCTTTTTAACTTACATGATGATTTCGACTCTTGTTCCCTTGCTGGGTGTTTTTCCTTTTATTTATTTATTTATTTATTTATTTACTTTTCCCGTATCAAGGTAAATAATTTGTGTTTGGGGGTAACAAGCAGGCAGTGTCTGATCAGTCCAGTGCCAACATTGCCAAAAATTATTGCATTCATGAAGGAGAAAGAAGCCAAAATCAATAAATAAAAAGCCCAACAACTATAACTATTAACGGTTCAGTTCAGTTCAGTTCTTCCTTCCTTCCTTCCCGTTGGGAAATTGGTTTCCAAAATTTATTATTTAGTGATGGTTATTATGTATGAATTGACAAAGAAAGAGCTACTGGTACAATAATAATAATAAATAATAATAATAATAAATCCAAATATACATATGATAATAGCAAAAACATCAATAATAACATCAATAATATGTATCCATTTTTGCAGCTCTTTGTGTCCAATGGCTGTTTCCATGACTACTATATTAAGTCCCCACCCTTTTGTAAACTGGAAAAAAAATTGTCACAAATGGAAAGCTCATAACATACATTGATGTGAGTGGAGTCTGCACTCTCTCTCTCTCTCTCTCTCTCTCTCTCTCACACACACACACACACACACACCAGTGCTTTGAATTATGGTTTTTGCATTTTGAAGCTTTTTCTCCACCTTCCTCCAATATGATGATTAGAGCTAAATAATAGTAATAATAATAAATTAGCTAGTGAAAATGGCTAATTATTATTATTGCCTGGAGAAAAAGCTGCCACATTAAACAGCTAAACACACTCATTGTTGGGTGTGTCATCTAATGAGAGGATCAGAATCTCTCTCTCTCTATATATATGTGTGTGTGTGTGTGTGTGTGTCTGCAGAATACAGAATCCAAAGTCTCCTCCATGTGTTGTTTTTTCCATTTGAAGCTCTTTTTCTTCACCTCCTCCACATTTCCTTCTCCCCCTCTACTTAGGCTAGAGCTTTCATTTTTCACTCTCTGAATAAAAAAGCTGACACTTAACTTAAGAGCTAACCACACTCATTGGTGTTGGGTGTCATCTGGGCCTGCAACCTTGTCTTTGAGGAAGGAAGGAAGGAAGGAAGGAAGGAATGTTTTCGAAGACAGTAAGTACTAAAGTAAGTAGTTGATTTCCACCCTCTTCTTTTTTCTTGGCATATTATAATAATCATGGACCAAATGGAAACTCCTCGATAGAGAGACCTTTCAAAAATGAATAAATAAATGAATCAAGGAAAAAACACCCATCAAGGGAACAAGACAAGAAAAAAGAAAAGGATCCAAGTCCAAACAAAAGACAACACTCAAAAATGCAAAAACCTCACAACATGAAGCTCCAAGAGGAGAAATTAATTAACCTAGAACCTAAACCCATCGCTAGTAGCACGAAACAGGTCATGCAAGAAAATGAACCAAAAACATGGAAGAACACCAAGCTTAAAAAGAGGCCTCTCTTGCTTCTTCTGCAATTACATGTTGCAAGATAGTAGTGGCCTGAACTCTCTACAAAGCCACAGACATCCTTTGCTTATAAAATCAACATAAAATCGAAAAAGGGGGAAACTTTTTGTTTATGGTGGCTGTTTTCTAATTTCTGTTCCTAAATATTGTTTGTTTACATTTATAATACTTGGTGGGTATTGTAGCAAAAGAGAGAATTAAGAAACACTGAAAAATTTCTCATTTCTCATAGCTAGTTTTGCTTTCATCTTCTTGTTTATCCTTTCCCTTGTGAATGAGAAATTGAAGACTAATTGCGAACCAAATTGACACATTATTATTGTGATCCCATGTCCATACATAAAAAGGATGATATTTGGTGTTCAATATCTTGCTATAACCTTCACATCCTGAATGTCTCATTTTAACTTCTTACCACATGACTTACCTACCAAACCACAAAGCCACCATAGCAAAATAAATAAATAAATAAAAATAAAAATTGTATCTTTACATGAGAAAAGCTTTACATGCTCTTCTTCCATAAATGGTAAAATGCAATAAAACAAACAAAACAAAATATATCTTGTACAATTTGTTGTTGTTGGTGTTGTTATTTCTCTCTTGCTTTTCATGGATGGTCATGACTCATCCCCCCCCCACCTTGGTCCTACCCAAGAACTCTGAGACTTCAAGGACAATGAATGGTTTGTCCCATAAGCATTTTGGCAGCATTAAAGGGAGTTTTTGAGCACAGAGACTTCCAGTTAAGGCCAAACTTACTTGAAGTTTCAGGCATCTCCTCTGTTCTCCATGATTACCCATTTGAGTGAGTAACCTTGGGTGTGCAAGAATTTGTGTTTTACATCTTGGGTTTTGGAGCTTTGGGTGTTTTGGTGATCCCTAAAGAGAGAGGCTTTTTCTTCATCTTCAATTTCGGAGGTTTGGGTATTTGAGTCATTTCATCATTGGCATGGGGTTGGGTATTTTAGTTATTTCATCATTGATTGATCATTTTTATCCAATGTATATTTTGTCCTATTATCGGAGGGTTTGGTCCAGGGGTTTGTTTGTTTGTTTGTTT
>Ga0116231_10011154_pt1 | contig 13999 bp, 11 predicted proteins | sample S1TSphgellanicum_2_FD_89695 | JGI IMG/M metagenome (GOLD analysis project Ga0116231, IMG submission 89695) | Host-associated microbial communities from peat moss isolated from Minnesota, USA - S1T2_Fd - Sphagnum magellanicum MG | ecosystem: Host-associated > Plants > Peat moss > Unclassified... | reverse complement strand
GCTGCATGGTTAAAGTCAGAGATGACAGAGCTGGAAAGGCGACAGTCTCAATATAGACCATTCCACAAACATGAGGCAAAAATCCCTGCTGATACTGAACACCTGAAGGTTCCTGTGATAGATAGAGAGACCACAGCCCCAACATGGAAGTAGTCCTGATGTTAACTAGTGTCAGAACAGACAATGAATGAGAGGCATGGCTGTGCCTTGAACCAGAAGCACAACTTGAGACCATGAGCTCACGGATGCTTGTTCCACAGAATTGGAACTTAAGAATCACAACAACAATGAGATGGGATTGATGGTCCTAGTCCAGTTCTATGAGCTTCAAAGGTTTCCTTCTATTTTGGTTGTTTAGAGGTATCACATCCATAAGGATCAAAGCCCAAGAGAGCTACTTGCTTATCAGTTCCAAAGAGGACACAAAGTTTTGAAGTTTTGCATCAATTCCAATGTGGCACTTCATGTGGTAGAAAGAAACACTTGCAAATTTGATGAAAATTTTGCTTGCAAAAACCATTTGGGGTTTGAGGAATTTCTTTTTCACTGCCATATTCCAAGACAACTCTCTGGACAAGATCATTTTAATTCAGCTTCGAGCATTCAAGATTGTATTATGAACAGATCCATAACTTCTAGCCATTAAGTCTGTTTGGTGAAGCCAAACTTATACAGACAAGAAACACAAACTCAAGCCAAATGCTTAGTGCATTTGTTTCACAAGTTTGTTTACATGATACACATATGATAGTACTTTGGAAATGCTTTCCTTTCAGTAAACTGCCTTCGATCATCACAACAAACCACACATGACCAATCATCAGCTAAGCAAATTACTTAGCATAAAGGTCACATTATTAGCTTGGAGGTGAGAGAGAGTTCATCCAAAGCATGGAGCAAGCAGGCTATTGCATCCACTAATTGCAACAAAGTTGCTCTTAGTTTAACCCTAACATGCCAATGTGGGCATACTTGGGCTCTTTGTTTTAGAGGGCTATATCTTTTTTGGGTGTGGGCAAAATTAGGAGGTTCATGAAGCGAAAGAATAGTGTTGATGTAGTAGCACTTGCTGCAATCTAAGTTGCAATCAAACCCTCTGCATGTGTCATGTGGAGAAAATTGTTTAAGAACCAATTGCTTGAGCTCATGCCAAATGGGTCCTATTTGAGTCTTGTGAGGTGCATATCCTCCATGAATTCCATTATGGATGTCAGCAACCACCTGATCTCAACATGCCTCAGAAAACTATGCGTCCTACAATGTAGCTGCAGGCCATGTTCGTGGATTTCCACCGAATGGCACAATCCTAGGAAGGGCTGGTTTTGGTTTTGCATGGTTGTGCCAACAGTGGGAAGGGTGGTTTTGGTTTTGCATGGTTTTGCCCAGACTGGAAAGGGGTGGTTTTGGTTTTGCGAGATTTTGCCAATACTCCAAAGGTTTACTAGGTCCTGGTTTTGCAAGGTTTTGCCAATATTGGGAGGGTGTCCGGGTTTGCTTTTGCCAGGTTTTGCCAATACCTGTAAGGCACGCCAAGTTTTGGTTTTGCTAAGTTTTTCCAGGATTTGCCAATACTCCAAAGGCATGCTGAGTTTTGGTTTTGCAAGGTTTTGTCAATGCTGGGAATGGGTGGTTTTGGTTTTGGAATGTTTGCCAATACTCAGAATGTGTGCCAGGTTTTGGCTTTGTGAGGTTTCACCAATATTGGGAAGGTGTGCCATGTTGTGGTTCTACCAGGTTTTGCCAATATTGGGAAGGTGTGCCATGTTGTGGTTCTACCAGGTTTTGCCAATATTGGGAAGGGGTGTCATGTTCTGATTTTGCCAAGTTTTTCCATGACCCAAAAAGCATGCCAGTTTTTGTTTTGTCAGGTTTTGCCAATATTCAGAAGGAAAAATAAGTTTGTTTTTCAAATTCGTGAGGTAGGTGGGTTAACAACCATCCAAAAGAGGGCTTAGCCAAATTTGGCTATAGGTTAGATAGGAAAGTAGAAAAGTTTAGGAACCCTACTACATGCTAGCAAAATGCTATAAACTATTGTCTAAATATGGCAACATGAGCCCAAAAAAACCTTATTACCATTTGTGACATTTTTTTGGTCACTAGAATGTGAAATTTTCCCCCAAAAAAATCATCATTGGAAGGTGAACCAAGTTTTGGTTTTATCTAGTTTTGGCAATTGCTTGGAAGCCGAACCAAGTTTTGGTTTTGCCATGTTTTGCCATCATTGGGAAGGGGTGGTTTTGGTTTTGGTAGGTTTAGCCAATACTAGAAAGGTGTGCTAGGTTTTGATTTTCCACGTTTTGCCAAACCTGAGCAGGTGAAGGTTTTGCCAGGTTTTGACAATATTGGGAAGGGGTGATTTTGGTTTTGCCAAGTTTTGCCACAACCAGAAAGGCATACCAAGTTTTGGTTTCGCTGGGTTTTGCAAATAGTGGAAAGGTGTGCCAAGTTTTGGTTTTGTGAGGTTTTGCCAATATTGGGAAGGTGTGCTAGGTTTTGGTTTTGCCAACATCTAGAAGGCATGCATGTTTTGGTTTTGCTAGGTTTTACCATCACCCAGAACGCATGCCAAGTTTTGGTTCTGCCAAATTTTTCCCAAAAATGGGAAGGGGTGGTTTTGGTTTTGCCCATATTGGGAAGGGCATACCAAGTTTTGCCAATACCCTGAAGGCTTGATTTTGGTTTTGACATGTTTTGCCAATAGTAAGAAGGGGTGAGTCTTTTTTTGCCAGGTTTTGCGAATAGCTCGAAAGGCATGCCAAGTTTCGGTTTTGCCAGGTTTTGGCAATGCCCAAAAGGTGTGCCAAGTTTTTCCAATACTCAAAAGGCGTGCAAGGTTTTGGGGTTTTTGGTGTAACATGGTGTATATCCACAAGTGGTCCAATACTTAGAAGAAGCACCAAGTTTGGTTTTGCTAGGTTTTAACAATAGAAACATGAGACTCTCTAGTGACTGCTTCCGTGTCAGAATCTACCACCAAGGGCCATTCTGTAATATGGAATTGGTTCTAGCTTGTGACCTTCTATCCATCAGCAGTTTAATCATCAAAGTAGCAATTATTTTCACATTAACAAAGATTTCTTTCTCCCCAACTTTTGTTCATGTTAAATTATTGGAGCTTGGTTGAGTGATCTGTTTTTGCAACCCTCCATCCAAAATGCATAATTCCAATTACCAAACATCATCACGAGTGCAATCACGCCAACTACAGTGAAACATGCCTGGATTGAACACCCCTATGTTCAATTCAAAGTGTTCAAAGTAAGAAGGTGTTCATTTTAAGAGTGAAAGTAAAAATTGGTGTTTTATTGGGTTTTGTGAAAGAATCGATCGATTGTCACAGTCTTGGACATTTGCATTCGATGTTTTACAAGATGCTTGCACATTTGTGACAGTGGAATGACTTCATCCAGCTACTTAGCTGCTATAAAATCCGAAAGAATTTGAAATGCTTTTAACGCTTCCGTGACTATTGGCTTGGGTAGCAAAAAATTTGGTTCTTCCTCTTTAATCTTAAGTTCCACTTGTGGCGTAGACAAGATTGCTTCTTCCCAACCATCATCCAAAGTATCAAAAGTTGGAATGTCCTCAATTATAGTTTCTTCCTCCACTTCTATTCCTATTGCTCTAGCAAGATGGAACATTTTTTCTTGATCTTGAGCTGGTCAATCATCTTGTTTTGGTTCTGTTGCATCTTTGTTTAAACTTGCCTTTCGAAAGCAGTTTTTAATGGTTGAAGCAACGACTTGGCCCCAACTTTGAGAGACCCAGTCAACGGCATCACCAACATTTACCTTTTTTATAGCATCAACTAAAGTAGTCACATCTTCATGGGATAAAAGAAATTCAAGAAGCATCTTGCAATATTTTACCTTAAAGTTTTGTATGATTCCAGAGTCCAAAGGTTGGGTCTTTGTTGTCGTGTTTGGTGGAAGGAAAACAAGCTTGACATTGGAAAGCTCCATTTCTAGATGACAAGGAGTGTTGTCGAGAAAAATAAGGGCCTTCTGGTTCTCGATCTGCATTTTGGCGTTGAATTTCTAAAGATATTCCAGAAATATCATTCCTATCATCCATGCTTTGGAGTTTGCCTTCTAGATGACTTGACGAGGTAGCTGTTTATTGAAAACTCATGGCATTTGTGACTTGCCAATCACCAATGGCTTAAACTTCTCACCAGTTGCTGAATAGAGAAGAGCAATGGTAAGTCTTTCCTTGGCCATCTTGCCTACTTTGCACTTTTCTCCTTGTAGTACCAAGTTGCGGTTTGGCACACCTTTCCAGAGAAGTCCAGTTTCGTCCACGTTCCAGATATCCCTTGTGTCATAGCCTTGAATAATATTGGGCAAGTTCTGTTTCCAGTGGTTGACGACATTTTCATCCATTCCAGCATTTTCTCCAGACAGCAAACGAAATTGTATACAATGGCGCTTGCAAAATGCCTCCATCCAACCAACCATTCGATGCCCTAAAATCGTTCAAACCAATGTTGGCCGCCACTTGTAGAGCTTTGGTTTGCAAAATTGGGCTAGAAATGGGAATGTTTTGACAATGAGCATTGGCAAACCATTTGTAAACTCTTTCATCTATGACCTTGCTGTTGCCACTGACTTGCATAGGTCTTTTCTGAAAAAGATTTGTGAATTTAAAAATAGAACTTAATCTTGTTCTTGTTCTTTTTCTAGTTGACAATCGTACTGACAGAGACATAGTACTTTGCAATGTAAGCTCTCAAAGACATCCCACTGTCTAAATCTTACAATGTTTTGGCCTTCTCTGCTAATGTTTTTTCGGTGTGCTTTCTCTTCCCACTTATGGTTCGAGTTTCTCTTTTCTTTGAGCAACATTTGAATGCATTACAGCTATTGTATGATGAAATTAGAATGAATTGTGAAATGATCATTGTACTCACGGAGTGATTCACACATGTGTTCAATGTGACGAGGACTATTTTAGTGGAGCGTTCTAGAATCTGTGTTCAATGTTCAAAGTTATGGGGTTCATTATGAGAAGGTGTATTAATATGGCCAAAATCATCGTGTGTCACGAAATGTTCAACATAAGGAGGGGTTTATTCAAAACAAGTGTTCAATCTGATAGTTTTCACTGTATTAAGAACTTCTTTTGGATCCATTTCCCAAACATCATCACATGTGCAAACATGCTAATTTTGTAATTAGCAAGTTGAATTAACTTTCATTTCATCTCTTACAATGACAATAATTCAAGCAACCACCATGACTAGGGGATATCTTGTTGAAACTTTGCATAAATTTGTTTCACAAAATTACACATGAGTTTAAAATCTCCTTACTGAAATCAAGGGGTATATGGCATACTTCTTTATGTGGAGCTTGTTGTTCTATGATTCAGGATGTTAAGGAGTGTTCAAAAGATTCCCAAAATACATGTTAGGTTGGAAAAAAAACCCTTAATGGAATATAACTTGAGTATTGAAACGATTGTTAGCACTCACTTTCCACATTTAACTTATGTTTTAATATATAAGTATTTTGCCTTTCTTTTAATTTTCAAGCCTTTCCATTGTAGATTTCATTTGCTTTCATGTGGTGGACAATAGCGGCCCTTGTAAAGTGTACTCAAAGAATTTATGACCAAGTTGGTGTTATTTAAGCTATAGAGATTGCACCGGAGTGTTCTTTTGAACAATTTTGCTATGTAGTTAAGGTGGCGATCATCCGTAAAACGTTTAGCCAAATCTGGCTATAAATAAATTATAAAAGAAAACCAAATTTAAGCATCCAAAAATTTGAGCATCTTTTGATATTATTAGCCACCTCCCATCACCAAACATTACTTGGTTATAAGGGTGAATTGTGCTTTTTTGTACTTGCCCGGATTTACACCCATAATTGAACACAAAAAACATCATCCTAGTTGGATGTTGGAAAATTTCTAAACATAATATCTTTGAACCAAGGGTCTTATCATAAGCATATTTTGAACACTAGTAATGTCATGCATGTTTAGTAATTGACTTGGTCTTACACTATTCAAATGTTTGATTTTAAGCCTTTGATTGGTGAGGGGCATGCTTATCTCACACTGTTGAATCATGGAGCAAATTATGAAACTTCTTGTCCCTCAATAGCACCCATGATTCATTCAAGTTTGAAAGTATAATATGTGAAATTAGTAGGGCTTTCTAGCTAGGTATTATCAAGGTGAATATTTATGACTTTGCAAAACTTTTGAAGGACAAAATAACCCAAAAAATCATTGTAAACTTTTTGAAGGAGTGCATATACATTTTAACAGGAAGGAGAGGAATTGTCGCATTCACAATATTGCTCTATAGATTGACCAAGATGGAAGAAAAAAAGAATGTTGTGAAACTCTCAAGTTTGTTCTCTAAACATCTGCGAAAATTGACAAGTCTTTTGGTCTGTTGTTAGAAAATCCTACATTTTGGTTTGTTCTGGAAGTTTGAATTCATCAAACCTTTAAAGCTTTATTAAAAAAGACACCATAGATTAGGGAAATGTACAAAGGAGTAAAATAAAGGAAAAGGGAGAAGTGATAGAGCCTCAAGCTTCCTCAAAGTAGTTATGAAATCTTTCCATGTCCATAACCAACCGGTTGTGGAAGGTCGGCCATATTTATATGTCAAAAACCAATGGCTTGTAATAGATTGACCATGGTGATGGGAGGTGTGTTTTGAAGGGGTGGAAGTCAGGGAATAGTTAAGCCAACGATTGCCATCCAACTTAAGATGGAAGATGCTTGCATCCTTTGTAATGTGATCGAAACTTTTTGATGAAGAAAAGTGACAAAGGTAGAAAAATGAGGGCCTTCTGTCCCCTTCAAGTTCCAAATGGCATTAGCACAGTCATGTAAAAACACATCAACATGTTTGTGTAAACAACAAAATACTTCACGTACAAAATGTTGTGCAAAAAACTGAGGAGAATAATTGAAAGGCTAGAAAGATTAGTCGAGCTATAAGCCAAATGCCAACGCTTAGGCCATAACATGATAAAATTCATACATGATGGGCTTCATATGTCCCATCGAAAAGCACATTGGAAAGGGTATGTTGGTGCAGATGCTTCAAAATGGAATTTTGAAGTTGAACCATTTGTTACTTGATGAGTTATTCAAATGGAAAAAAACACGCATGGGCTAAGGGTGGTAGAAAAACACATGCCACTTTGAGGTGTTTCTAGAAAAGAAATGTATTGTTGATGAGTCATGTTAAGGCTTCAAGAAGGAAGGAACATTGATCAAACATAAACCTAGTAACTATGATTGAAGTGACAAAGGCCCAATTCCCTAAATAGGTTGTTGGGGCAATGGTGGATGTTAATATGAGCTCAACACCACCAAAAGTTATTGGGAAAGAGGCTTGTTTACAAGCTAAAGGTCCTTTTGGGCTATCAAAGATCCTGGATCCAAAAGGCTTCCAAACATTTTATAGAAAGAGGAGTCTAAAGAAATAAGGGACTCTATGAGGGTGGAAAATGGAAGTGTGCATGGTAGAAAATACAATGGGCGTTGCATGAAATAATGAATTAGAATTCCAAAAACCACATGAACATCACCCATTCTAGGAAGAAGGTTCATTTGTCAAACATTTTCTTGCAGGGCATCTTTGATGAAAGATAATGTGAAAGTTAAGGTGCCCAATAGAACCCCCAAGACTTTAATTCCTTTGGATGGGGTGGTAAATTATGACGGGGTGTTGAAATTTGGTGATAGGTTAGAGGGTGACCATGCAACACATTTTTAAGGTTAGATAGAAAGACCTATCGCATGAAGTTTGGTTTAGAAATGTTCATAGATAGATGATAGAATTGAAGGGGGACCTATGATGTGGGTGTCATTTCCAATGAATGGAAATAAACAAGATGGGAAATGATTAGTTATAGAATGTAAAGCCTTAAAATGGGTTAAAATGAATAATGGCCCCCCGAAAGGATCACCTTGATGAATCCCCATGGTAGATGGGATGATTGTGACATCACCTTCATGACTATGATGATTGAAAAACAAAAGAAACTTGAATGCACAAAATGCATAAACAAAGGGGATGAGTTGTGTGGTGCCACTACCTACTACATGAAGGTTTTAAAATATGACCCTTCTTCACACTAAACTGAAGGTGTTTACCACATTTAGTTGAAGAACAACCCAGTCGGGGTGAAGGTTTAGGGTGCACTTGATGCCATGGATTACTATTTCACAACCACCTTTAGTTGTAACTCCAAATTGGTGTGGGGAAAAATGTGTTACAAAAGCTTCACAAAATTGAAGACATAAAACACGACTTATGAGTCGATATAATGTTTACCCCATTGCAATGGGATGAACTCCACTTGAAGGCTTGGTCATGGCTAAAAAGTGGGCCTTTCCAAGGACGTATGTAATTTGGGGTGGAATGTGACCCTGTGTAATATGAGAAAAAAGTTGAAACAACCGAAGGAATCAATTCATTCAATCTTCAAGGTGAAAATAGTCTTGAAAGTGTTCAAAAACCATCATAAAAAGACCACTTGCCATTAAATGTGGCATACGTTGGAATGTTAACTTGAAATAATCGGAAGAAAGCTTGAAGTCTTGGTTTAGTTTGTAGTTTTGAGGGGAAAATGGGAAGTAACCATTTGATTTGGGGTGTAATGTGGTAAAAGTTGAAGTGGTGTGCAAAGACATGGGTGTGGGAGAAAATGGTGTCAAAGTGCAAGCTGCTCGAAAATATTCCCTTGCATGGCTAAGGGTTAAACTACAGAATAAACATTTGTGAGTTAAATGAACATGTTGGGGAAAAAGGATGGAGCTTGAACTGGCTAGTAAAGCTTATGTTCGCAAAAAAACCTCTTCCTGCAAGTTTTCCTAATCGCCTACTAGAAAATGTTTGAATCAAATCCATGTTTCCTTATGCCTTATCGCCTCGCCATGAGGGGGCAAAACGAAACACCATTGGGATAATAGGAGGAACGAATGCCAAGCTACCACATTGTACGGGTCTTACGTTAGCTTATCCAATGGAAAACGACATGCCATTTCTACATCATGCCATAGAATAATGGGGATGTGGTTATACAAACAAGGACGACAAATGCCTAAGTGAAAGGATTTAAATACATCCAATGTTGAAATTCAAGTTCAACCTAATGTAAGTGGAGTGGGAGTAAAGGAAGGTATTGGGTTAGGATGATCACAAGGGTTTGGATTGAATGAATTAGATGTCTGATAAGAATGTTGATGATGAGCTAACCTTTGACTAGTAAATTGGCACCCATAGGTGGGGCACAAGACTTTTGATGGAGGTTAAGGGCATGTTGAAGAAATGGGGATAGGTTGGGGGGTATGATCATGGTCAATTGTAAGGGCCAATAGAATGGGAAAGGGAAAATGTTTTAACTATGCATGATCAAAGGGGCTTGGGAAAGTGTAAGGTTGGGACCTTACATTCACATGAAGGGTTAAGGGCTAAGCAGGGGGCACTAGTAGGTGGTGTATGATTTGTTAGAATCAAAAGGGTAACTAGTGGGTGGTTTGTGGTTTACATGTGAGATGAGGTGGAAGATAAGTCGGTGGTGGTGCAAGATGAGGCGAATGGGTGATGGGAACTATGAGGTTCGATGATATGTGATTAGTTAGGGACATGGGACATTTGGTGCCCATGAGGTAGGAGGTCTACTATGAACACGTGCCCCACTTTCTAACATTACTACAAATCATGGTTTTTTTTACTAGGGGAATTGGTCAAAAAGGACCCAAAAATGACATTGGTCAATTTGACCAAGGTGTCATTATAGACAAATCGATTTCGACATTGTTCATTTTGACCAATGATTTTTTTCATTAACTAAACCTTGTCATTTTGATTAGCATAGTGACTAACAAAATGACTAACTATTTGACTAATAAACAATGGACCATTTGACTTGGTCAATTTTATACCTAAATTAAAATTATTTTAAAAATTATTATTAATCAATAAATAAGTAGGTAGGTAGGTCATAAATAGGTCTAGGTAGGTTGAAGAAAAACATTAGATAAGTAGGTGCTAGCCTAGTTAACCTAGTTTAGCCTAACCTAGCTAACTTAATCTAACCTAACCTAACTTCATCAAACTATTTTAATTTAACCTGTTTACTTTAATTTTTTAAACATGCACATAGGTTGTATGTATGAGGAATTGAACCCCAAACCTTAACAATGATAAACCAAGTCCTTACCAATGGACTACACCATCAAAGGTGTTCAACATTTATCAACTTTTTTATTTCATATGTTTGTTTCACGTCATTAAATATAATGGCAAGACCTAGGTGACAACTAATGCTTAAACTTAACGTTTAAACTTAGTGATTTAAAGTAATAGCTAAACTTAGTGACTTAAAATAATGGTTAAACTTAGTGATTAAACTTAATGATTTCAAATAATAGTTAAACCTTGTGATTTTGGCTGAAGTTAATGACTTAAAGTTAATGGTTAGACATAATGACTAAACCTAATGACTTAAAATAATGATTAAACATAATGGTTAAACCTATTGACTAAAAGAAATAACTAAACAAATTGGCTAAACTTAGTGACTTAAAATAATGGTTAAACATAATGGCTAAACTTAGTGACTTAAAGTAATGATTAAACATAATGGCTAAACTTAGTGATTCAAAGTAATGGTCAAACATAATGGCTAAATTTAATGACTTAAAATAATAGCTAAATGTAGTGTTTAAATTTAATCACTTAATGTTAATAGTTAAACATAATGGCTAAACCTATTGATTTAAAATAATGGTTAAACATAATGGCTAAATTTAGTGATTTAAAGTTAATGATGAAATATAATGGCTAAACATAATGATTTAAAATATTGGTTAAACATAATGGTTAAACTTAATGATTTAAAATATTGGTTAAACATAATGGTTAAACTTAATGATTTAAAATAATGGCTATACATAATGGCTAAACTTAGTGATTTAAAATAGTGCTTATACATAATGACTAAACTTAATGACTTAAAATAATGGTTAAACCTAATGACTAAACCTAATGATTTAAAGTAATGATTAAACCTAATGGTTAAACTTAGTGATTTAAAATAATGGTTGAATTTAATGGTTATACTTAGTGATTTAAAGTAATTAATGGTTAAACCTAATGGTTAAACTCAGTGACTTAAGGTAATTAATGGCTAAACTTAATGATTGAAAATAATGGTTAAACTTAGTGGTTAAACTTAATGACTTAAAATAATGGTTAAATTTAGTGATTTAAAATAATGGTTAAATTTAATGACTTAAAGTAATGGTTAAACATAATGGTTAAACTTAGTGGTTAAATTTAATGATTTAAAAAATAGTGGTTCAATTTAACGGTTGAATTTAATGGCTAAACTTAGTGATTTAAAGTAATGGTTAAACATAATGGCTAAACTTAGTTGTTAAATTTAATGATTTAAAGTAATGGCTCAACATAATGCTTAAATTTTGGTTAAATCTAATGTTGAAATTTAGTGGTTAAACATAATGATTAAACTTAGTTGATAAACTTAATGGTTAAATTTCATGGCTAAACATAGTGGTTAAACTTAAGTTATACCTACTGGCTAAACTTAAGTTATATTTCATGGCCAAATTTAATGGTTCAACTTAGGCTAAACCTAGTGCCAAATCTAGTGGTTAAACATAATGGCTAAATTTAAATTGAACACAATGGTACAATTTGGCAAAGTTTTGGGTGAATCTAATGGTTAAATCTAATGGCTAGACATAGTGGTCAAACCAAATGGTTACGCGTCATGGTTAAAATTAAGTAGATAAGTGATTGGATAGGTAGGTAAATAATATGTAGGTAGGTGGGTAGGTATGTAGATAGGTAAGTGAAAAGGTATAAATAGATAGGTAGGTAGGTAAATAATTAGCTAAATAAATAAGTGGGTGTGTAAGTAGGAAGTAAATATATAGGGTAGTAGACCATGTCATAATTGACTAAAGATCATTGGTTATTTTGACTAAATGTTTAACTTGATTAAAGATCATTGAACTGTTTGACTAAAGATCATTGGCCATGTTGATCGATTATTTAACTTGACTAAAGACCATTGGATATTTTGACTAAAGTTGTATAACTTGATTATGTGTATTTAGTCAAATAAATCATTATAGTCAAGTTGATTAGTCAATAAATACATGTGTCATTCAAACCCTTGGCCTTTAATCAAATGCACATGTACATCAGTAAAAAATGACAAGGTTAATCAATTTGAACCTTTTAAAAAACCATGATTTGTAATAGTGTAAAAATTGCCTATCGTTACAAAATAATCTTAAATCTACAAAATTAATCACACTATACTAAATGAAATTTTAAAAAAATGTAAGAAAATTTTCAAGGAATCCTTTGTTAGGGCATTATGCCAAGGTTAAACCTTAGCTTCGTTATAGGCCTATGTGTCACAATCACCAAGCTACTGGATTCAACAAAGCTTATACACTCTAATAGAAAAATATTAAATTGGGTTTTATTTGCGCATATGCAAATAGGTCACACATTTTAAGGATTGTGTATTTCAACATGGTAGTTTTAAACCTATAAAACCAACCAATAAGACTGGACAAATTAAATGGAAAAAAATAATGAACTATTATAAACAAACAAGTCCTATTTCAAAAGATAACTAAATTTTAATTTTGCCATAACCTTGACAACATCATCCTAATTCTATTGGGTTTGACACAACCTATATATTTAAAAAAAATTATTATGCAAGAATTAAGGGTCCAAAAATTTCTAATCTTTTATTCTTTGGATTACCCAACTAATGTAACACCCAATTTCAATAACATAAAAACACTTTACATTTAATCTTTTAGAAAAAATAAAAAACATTAAAAAAAACATATTATTGATGAATGACTAGCCACTAAGTATTGACATGTTTTCACTTACAATGTAATTTTATTTATGTTTATTTATTTATATTTTGTTCTTCTTCCTTTGCTATTTTTTTAGGATTGTGACAAAAACCAAGAAAAACCAAGACTAAGGCAAAGTCTTTTTATGTGTAGTAAATTTTTTCTATTGTGCTTAGTTTGAGTATAATGACTAGATTCTTGGTAATAAAAAACTTTCTGAGCTTGATGAAAGCATAAAAATAAAAAATAATTTTTATTTTTTACAAAGATAAACATAGATTAAGCTTGTAATCATGAAAGTTCAAGTTTCAATCAATGACACACATTCAACAAACGGAGGAGGTACGGTTTTGTACTTTCATATTTAGATTATAATCTGGCAAAGGTTGTTTACTTTCAATTGTTGAATGAAGCTTTTAATGCTAAGGAGTTCATTAAAAAGTTTCTGTAAGCTCCACTTGGAAAACATCTAAGATAATATGCATTGAAAGCAAAAACAAAAATAAATGCAACCATATGAAAAATCAAACCTCTCCAATCTTCACTTGTAAATCTCTCTTGAAGTGAATTGAAACCATTGGTATCACTATTTGAATGATCTGTTATGTCTAGATCCATTGCCAAAATCTCACAAACAACATTCCCATTTCACAACTTTCTTGAAGCTCAAAACAAGTAATTTAGGTTAGTACTAGATGATATGCAATAATTGACTTGGATGATTCGTTATATGTCACATGTCAATCTAATACAAAGGTATTAATTTTCATCTATCGTATACTACTTGACTAGTAAGGTCTCCCTTGGATATTACTAAATCCCATACTAGGTGGGTCCTTACATAGGTCAATTATTTATAACTGGACTTATACTCTTATTGATAACTGGCCTTAAAGTCAATATCTAGCTAACAATGTGAGAGACCTCTTCTAGGTTGGGTGTTTTTTCAACTTTTCCACCCATGTCCTTGTCAGATTTGCTTCATGTGACCGGTGAGAGTTTTAAGTCCTCGGTTGCTATCTTGAGCCCTTGGGGGGGGGGGGGGGGGCCGCGGGGTGGGGCGCCCACTCTCCCAACCTCGCGCCGCACATCCTCGCCACCGGCT
>Ga0116231_10011153_pt1 | contig 13999 bp, 26 predicted proteins | sample S1TSphgellanicum_2_FD_89695 | JGI IMG/M metagenome (GOLD analysis project Ga0116231, IMG submission 89695) | Host-associated microbial communities from peat moss isolated from Minnesota, USA - S1T2_Fd - Sphagnum magellanicum MG | ecosystem: Host-associated > Plants > Peat moss > Unclassified... | reverse complement strand
TCCGTAGAATTCGGGAGATTAATAGTCGATGCTAATCGACTCTTTAATCCTTTTGCTCCACCGATAATCGCGGAATTAAAATATTGCATTAAATAAGATCGTAAGACATCGGTATCAACGGGATTATCAACACGACCACCGTAGATAGCTTGATAAAATAAACCATGAATATACTCCCATTGAACTTCACCAGCCGCTAGAAATTCGAATAATTAAATACGGAAAATTTTTTTCGGAATAATATTTACATTGTCGACCGGCTCGTTCGCATAATCGATGGATGATTTCATAGCTAGCACGTAGGTCTGCTTGAGAAAATTCATAAAATTTCGTCCAACCCTAAATCGAGAGGTAGTTTTGTTTTCAATGGTTGATAAAATAAATACTTGTGGAATGTATTTTCGTCGTTCTTGGATAATGGCATGAAACCAAGCGAGAACGAAGAGTGTTTGTGAACGTGCAACACTTCCTCTTGCGAATTCATCCGGTGTCCAAATTTCGAAGGTTCGTAAAAGATTTTTCTTGATACCGGGTGGAGCTTCATAGGTTACTTTAATACTTGATTGTAATAATATTACGGGAAATTTCGGATGAACTTCGGAGGTTAACCATAAACGAAAATCTTTATGAGGTTTTAAAGCATTTAATTCCTAATTTAATCTCAATGAATAATCGAATTTCTTAAATTAAAAATAATTACTTTTTCCAAGGTTGATAACCATGGTGTCACTAGATGAAGATTTTTTAAACATAACCATGCACCTTGACTTGAACATTTCTTTAATAAATCAAGCGCGATTTGCATTTGACCTTGACCCATCGCGATCTACGATAAACAAAAATGATGAAATATATTCTCCTTTCGTTCTTCTCACCTCGGAATATCGATCTTTTCCGGTAATTTCCATCGCTAAATCTCGAAGTTCCGCTGATGGATCAGCACCCGGTGAAATGATGATTAATATCGGTTCTGTTGAAATCGTTTCTTTCGAATAGAGTTTTCTTAAATTTAATGTTTCCGGTGAAATATCTTTGATGCCTAATAAATCACAAGCAAATTGTTTCATTGCACTTTCTAATCGATCGGGTCGAAATGCTTGAATAACTAATATTTGTTGAAATGTTGTTAAATGTCTATCCTCGGGAAAATGTAATTCGCAATCATTAATCGAATTCCATCTTGACCATGTTTCATCATCAAAACGAAGAGTAGAAAATAATTGTGGAAAATTTATCTAACCGAAACAAGATCAATTTATTTCTCACTCAAATTCGATTTTACTTTGAATGTCGAAACATCAAATGAACGTTCTTCATTAACCCATGATGGTAATGATCGAGTTTCTTTAATATCAGCAATGGATAAACCAATAAAATGTTCCCATTCCTATATACAATTTAATCTCGATTACAAAGAAAAAAAACAATGTTTACATTTTCAGGAACTTTTTTCGGAAACATTCCATGTGCTAAATGCATTGCAAACATCAAACGATCGGATTTAAATAGCGATCGAGTGATATAAGCATAGGCCATACGTAATTGATTTTTAGCTAAAGATAATGTTCGATCTTGTGATGAACCTCTCTAGAAGAATATAGATTTTCATCTTCATATCTATTCGATTGACTTACATTCGGCTAGAAAAGAAGAGATAGAATAATCAAAGAAAATTTCAATGACTTACATCTGCTCGTTCAAGATTCCGTTGAAATAATCTTAAAAATGCCGCCAAACTGAATTGATACATGTTATTCACTTTCGATAAATCGGATACAACAAAAAATAATTTACTTCCATGTTTAGCAAGAGGTAAATAATCATTTCGTTCCTAAATGAAATTTTATTCATTCAATTTTCGATTGAAAATTTTTACTTTATCAAGATCTTCTCCAAGTTTAAGAGATTCGGCAAGAGAATTCGTAATCGTCGCGGATTTTTCTTTGGTTTTATTTAATGATTGTAATAATTCTTTATTTTCTAAAATATTACCAGTTGCATTGGCTAAATCCTTTGATGAACAAACTGATTATCAAACGAATAAAGTAATCAATCATCACTTACTTCAAGTAATTTATCTTCTAATTTAGCTAATTCAATTTTAAGTTCTTCTTCCTTTCGAAGTAATTCTGTTTTACGAACTTCTAATTCCGGTTTTTCATGTTGAATAGCCGTTGCCAAAAGCTAGAAAATAAAATCCGAATTCTCCCCAGCTATTCAATTGATTTCGTACCTGTCCGGTGAGTCCGGCTCGAGTCGTGGTAAAATTAACTTCATTAACAATCGCTTCCATATCCGGTAATAACTCCGGTGTTGGATTTCGTGTTGTTAAATAAATTCGAAAATCCGGATTGTAATCAATAATTTTCTCTCCAATTTGCACGACATGTCTGGGTCCTTGTGCTGCTAAATCTTTCCTTAGAACCGGATAAAGTACCGGTTCAACTCCGTCAACTTCTTGAACAATTAAAGTTTTCCCGAATCGAACGGCTAATTCTAATTGAGTAGTAAAATTATGATCTTGTTGATTAATTACTTCAACTTTTTTTTCTTTCAAATGAGTTTTTAACTAATCAGTTGCACGTGATGATGGATCAACAAGAAATGGACATAATTGTGATCGAAGAATAACCATAGCATTTTCCATGGATAATTCATCCGATGGTAAACCTTGACTTTTCCATACTAATTGTTCACTTTCAGTAGATAAGAATTTTCTGACATCAAATTTTTCTTCAATAGTCAATGTTTGCTTCCATTTATTCAGATAATCGAGACGTTTGTCTTCCGATTGACTAGCTAAATATGTGATAAAACCCGCGGATAATAAACAGAGTTTTGGTAGAATTTTTAATTGTTCATCAAGATCATGAACTTGAGTTGACCATCTGAACGAAAAGAAATCGAATAAAATTCAAACATTTTGCTTTTTATTACCGATGAAATTCTCCTTCAAGTTTGCCAACGAGATTTTGTGCGGCTTCAATGGTCTCATTCGCTCTTTCTAAATCTACTTTCAATCGTTGTGCTTCGTTGGTTGTCTTTTCAAATGTTGTTCGAAATTTATCAACTTTATCATCAACGATTTTTAATTCCTGACTTAATTCATCCATTTTTCTTGTTGAACTTTCCAAACTCCTAAACAAAATTAATTCAAGAGATTACAGACAGAAAAAGGCAATGCGGACTTTTTTAATTTGTTTTGTTTTTCTTCTAAGGGTCGAATTTTTTCTAATACTTTGGAATATTTAACATTTGCAATAACCCAAACAGCCAGTGGACCAGCAGCTTGTGATGCTTTAGCAGCTTTTTCTTGCGTGAATGATTCCGGTTTTTTACGTAATAATTGTTCAACGGAATCACGATTTCCCGGTACGACATTTCGAGGATCAAAATTCATTATTTCTTCTTTAACACCACGTTTACCTAAGAACCTATTTCGAAAAATAAATTACATTTCCAAAAATCAATCAAACGCGTACGCTGTCATCGATGACCACGATGTATCAGACATTCCCATTAATTTCAATACACCTTCAAGAACATCTTTGATAACCTCCGGTGGTGAACGTAATGAACGTATTTCAGATAAAGTATCGGACTTCAAACTTCCAACCGCTTGTTTTGCTTGATCAATCAACGGTTGAGTTTCCGCTAATTCATCATCGATTTCACGTTTTTGACGTTCGATAAACGAATTTTCTTCATTAACTTTTGCTTTCAGTTGTTCCATTTCGATTTTTTGTGTACCTGCATCCTATTAGAGAAATAAAAAATCCAGCAGTGCTTGTCGAGTAAAACACGGTGATCTATACTCACCGCCATGCTTTTGGTGATTTGTTTGAGCGCTTCATCAGCTTCATGTTGTTTTACTGCTAATTCCTTTTGTTTCACCTCAGCATTACGTTTTAAATCATCCACAACTTTTCTAGCATCATTCAATTTCGAAACACCAGATTTTAAATGTTGTTGTCGTTTAACAATGGCATGTTGTTTTGATAGATAAACTTGTCGGTACGATTCAAGTAAAACTAAATATCGTCTTGGTGTGAAATATTTTTTCTCCATCGATTGATGAATATAATAAAATAATTTCGTTAATTCATCATCGATATTCAGTTTTTCGGTAAAATCTTTTTCATCCGAACGATCTTTGGAAAATAACATCGATGGAATCTAAATACAAGATCGATATTGACCATCAAAGAGAAGAGATTTTTCGTTACTTTTAACATCGATCGTTCCGACCATCCTTCCATCCATTGTACAGCACATTCTTTAAAAAATCCGGGATTACTTTGACAGGCGACTGTAAATGTCGGACGAGTAAAATCCATAATTAATACAATATGCAAATTTGTTTTCACTCCTAGAAAAATCAATTGAAATCTTTTTGACGTCTCGTTTCAACGATCTTTTACTTTGTGCAAAATATTGAATCATTGTTCCACGAAAATTTTCCTGAGACGATTCTTCCCGTAATGGAGATAGAATTGCTTCTAATTCATCGGGTGTATAAAGTCCAGGAACTTCACCGGAGGATAGAAGACTATTAACTAATTCGACAAAGGTCGATTCGATGAATTGATAATCTTCCATTAATAGAACACATTGTTCACCTTCAACACCCGCATTTTGCAAAATCTTGAAAAAATTCTGATTATTTTTTATGTTTCAAGATGAGAAAACAAACCGTTTTTAAATCATTTTTAAATTGTTTAATTCCATAGGATCGACTAACTTTCGGTGAAAATAATTTCATATTATTCATTGATGCTACAACTCCAATCGCCGTTCGACGACCAACTCCACTTCTCCCAGCTAATAATACCGAACCACCTGGTGTTGTTAATACTCGATCAACACGAACAATTGCATCGATTATTTCACGAAATAGAAAAACATCAGTATCACGATAATCAGATCGATATCGAATAATACCACGATCAATAAATGGTCCGAGATCTTTACTAGTTAAACGTGTTAACGTACGACCAGCAGGTGGAAGTGCTCGACGATTATTACTGTTCACCCAAGAGACAAAATACGAATCTAAATAAACGATTTAGCGTTATCAATATGGATTGATTCTAAAGAATACCTCTTAATGCACTTAAAGCATTTGATGACCAATCGGTTTTTAATGTTTTATCCATCAATTGATCGAATTTCTCCTGTGCATCATTACCAACTAGACGATCTTTAAATAATCTACATGCTTCATAAGTCCAAACTTCCAGTAAACCTTCTGATGAATGATCATTTTTAATCGATGAAAAATCATAACGTAATAAACTTAAACACCATCGTGTTAAATCTCTTGGTGTAAATAAATAATGACTATGTTCATCTTGACTAAATCGAGATCTCAATTCATTATAAACATGAATCATTGCTAAAGCAAGTTGATGAATTTTTCCTTGTGATGACCATATTTTATGATTTGGTAATTGTTGTTGAAGTATAGCATGTAAATAATTCGCATAAATAATCTGTAATTGTTCTTCATTTGGATAATCTATTGAACATATTCGAACGATTGATGTAAAACGAGTGGATAATTTATGTCTTCCAAGTGTATTCGATGGATTCATACTTCCAACAATTTGTATATTTTCCAAATTAACAAATTCAAGATTATCATCATAGAAACCATTATATGTCAATATCTAGAATTGAATTCGAATGAAAAACAATGAGATCGAAAGATAATTTACTTGTTGTAGAAATTCAATTAATTGACTTGTTCCCCATTTATCAAGTTTAGGTAGATTAATATCTTTAACATAGAGAATTAGATTTTCGCAATCTTTCGGACGATATGTTCGACCATTGGTCGATGATACTTGTATGCAGGATTGATTTAATTTTTGAATAACATGTATGGGAGATGTTTGAGCACTACAATGTAGAATTGCGACTTGAGTGGAACGTAATTGACGAAAACAATAACGGAGAAGAGTTCTAAATGAATCGAAAATTAAGGAAAAGATTTAATGATTAAGCATTTTTACCCTTTGCCACAACCATCCGGTCCAACGACAAGAAAAGGTTTTCGATGTTTATTATCAAGCCATGGAAGAAATGAATCAAGATAACGTTGAATATCAATTGTTCGAACGACAGGTAGATCATAGATATTATTAAAATTATCCGCATTCACATCCGATTTATCCTAAATATGAAATCAACATTAAAATCATTCTAAACAATTCAATATTTACATCATTGATATAAGTCATTAAACTTCTTGTTTGTTCATCATATTTTGTCGATAATAAATTACTTGGATCCGGTGGATGTTCACCTGTAATTCGAAAGACCTACAAAGCAATACATGAGATTCTTTCGCGCGAAAGTTTATGCTCAACATACTTCCCGTGCGAATGCTTCTTTTGTTTTGTCATTTAAATTTCCTCCTAAACCTCGAATTAATCCTAATGCAAATAAGGATTTATCATGTACACCATGTAAATGTGATAAACCATTTAAAACAGTGCCAACTAATGTTGTTTCAACAACGAAATCATTTTGTTTGATTATCCAATTATATGCTTCGAAAAAATAATCATTAATATACTGTTCGGTTGATGAACGTGTGTCATCCGATTCTTTCGATAACCATGATTGAACAACTGCTTTGACATCGGTATCTTCATCACTAAATAAAATCAATGAAGATTTGAAATTGAATAAATGTATTAACCTGAGAAAAATCATGCCCATTCGAGAGATCGTTGCCGGTGAAGCACAACTAAGATCATGTGTTTCGAAAAGAAAATTAACATTAGGTCCAAATTGTATTCGTTCACCCGATGGCATGGTTAATAAACGATTATCATCGAGAACAGAATTTAATGATTCAACCCATTCGGGATCAACATCACCATCGCATACAATCCAGGATTGAATTTCTTTTTCAAATTAAATAAATATGATTTTAAAATAGAAAAAAAATTTTGTTTTACCCAATGGTTCTTTTACAACGGCACGTGATGCGGCAGTTAAAACTCCATCCGACCATTCTCGTGTATCGATATCAATATGTCCAAGTAATTGTATTCTTGGCATTGATTTTGGATTCATAACATAAGTTCGAACGGTTTGACCGACTTTTTGCATGGCATGTTGAAGCATTTTCCATAGAACTGATTTACCGGAACCCGATGGTCCGACAATCACCACACCCATACGTTGTCGAAGTTGTTCATATAATTCCAAAGCTTTACGAATCTAATTATTCGAAGAATTTTAGAAAGAAAAATCACAAAAGAAATTTCTACCTGCATATCATTGATTAATAAATGATGTTCTTTGTAAATTTCATGTAGAGCCTGTCGTAAATTTTCATATTCAATATCTCGTAAATCGATACCCGGAAAAATATCTTGTAAAAGTCCATCAAATCTTTTCGAATCGCCAAAGGTTAATTTTGATAGAGTATTAATTCGAGCGGCTTGAACAACTAATTGAGATTCATATTTCGATGAGATTTCAGTACTTTTATTCGCTTTGGCATTTCTTAATAAATTCCCGCAACCTTTTAGGACCGTTTTTAAAGCTCGTAAACCCCAATCATAATGTTGTTGAGTGGTTAAAAGTTCTCTACTTAAATTAAATAATGCCACAAGTTTTCGCGCTAGAATATTCGCATTTTTAAATCCATCGGAATAGAGAAGAACTTCCGCGATAAGTTCATTATTTGGTTTTGACATTGCTACAGGTCGAAATAATTGTTTTAAATTATCCGGTAATTTCGATCGACCACCATAACCTTTTCCCGCTGGATTTAATGTGACAAATATTCCGGAATTAGGATTTATTTCTATATTACGATCAAGTAATGTTAATGTCGATGCACCACTTTTCAAAGCATCTTGAATTACTTGAATTTGCATGGATACAGCTGATAGCACAGCTTCATCCAAACGATTAAATTCATCGAAACATCCCCAGGCATCTTAAGAAAAACTTCAATTAATCAATAACGAAAGTCTATTCAACATACCGGATTTACAAATACCGATGAATATTCGTCCGATGGATTTTACATCAATACCCTAAAAGGAAGAATGATGGGTTAGTTGCTGAAGATCTCAAGAACACTTACCTCATCACAATTGAATACCAATACTTGTCTACCAAATGTCGATCCAAGAGCTTTGACTGATTCGGTTTTTCCTGTACCAGCTGGTCCATACTAAAACCGATGAAATTTCGTAAAGAATGATTTGAAAGAAAATCCCTACTGGATTTCCACCAAATCCCATATGCATTCCTTGTGTTAATGTTAAATAACATTTATCCGTTAAAGGTGTATGAACAAGTTTTTGTGCATTTCCTTGATATTCATATGTATAATTAAATTGTGCATCGACCATTTTAATAATAGCTTTATTATTTTCTAAATAAAATCTCAATTGTTTTTGCCATAACCAATCATAATTATTTCTTATTCGAGCATCTTTTAATTGTTGAACTACATCCATATTATGAACTGTATCCATAATTAATGCTTTATATTTTAAATCGGTTACTAAACCTTCGGTTGTATCCGTATTCACATGTACGCTCGTATATTTTTCCAGGACTTGTTGAATATCACTATGAAATTTATCTAATTGACCATTTTTAATCGCTTCTTCACATCGTTCAGTGAAGATTATCGATTCAGCTAAACATGAAATCTAAAGAAAATCATTTGTTTTTCTTTCCGGAGAGAATTATTCATTTACTTGTGAGGGATATTTCTCAACCGGTACTTGACCTAATTGTTTTCTTGAATCTTGTAAAGCATTGATTAATAATTGTTGTAATGTCGAAACCATTTCTTTCGCTAATTGTTTAAGCCATTCTTCGACTGATGTTGTAATACGAATCTTTTTCGATAATGGAACAAGTTCACCATCTAATGAACGCATACCGAGAATATTTTGATTGGTTTCATCGAAACGAACGGAATGAATGCCGGCAAAAAGTTTTTTTAAATGTGATTGAATAACCGTTGGATTCGTTGATTGACCGAGAATTTCTAATAGATCATCATCACCAATGAAATAAAACCGAGGAAATATCGAACGTTTTTCCTAGAATAAAGATTAACGAGAGAAAAGAGAGTGAGAGAGATTTTTACTTCAAGAAGTTCGTTGAGTGCCTTTTGACAACGACCTAATTGATCAAGCATGGATTTTAGTAGATTGGATAAATCTTTTCGTTGTGCAAGAACAACTAAACGAGGATTGGCAGTGATGTCGGACATAATTTCACGAAAATCTTTATCAACTTCACGAAATCGACTTTGTTCTTTCGGCAAAGCACCTAAGCAAAAAATACCGAATGATTCAATTCTCATATCTTCTTATTTTTACCTCGACCAAAAATCGGTTCAAGATAAACGAATTTCCGTTGAATTTGATTAAGAGTATGCAGACATTCATCAAGAATACCTAATCGTTGTTCCCAAACTTGTGCTTGACCCTCTAGAAACAAAAACATTCTGTTCGGACTCAACAAATTCTCCAATTCCTACCGAAATTTTTATAATACGGTGAATCTTTTAATGATGATAAAAGACTTTGATTATCTCCGATTTGTGTAAATAAATCTTTCCAATCTTTAATCACTTGTATTTTCTGTTGTTTTGTATCGATATAATCCGTAAGAGAAAATTGTGCACCTGCACCCCAATTTTCTAGTTCTCTTAATGCTTCTCGAATCGTATGTTCAGCTTGTGCTCGAGTATTTAAATCTTTTAATTGTTCGGCATTATTCGCAATTTCTTGTCGAGCTTTTAAAACATCTCCGAATGTTAATTTTTCAATCATTGTTCCACGTGGCATTTTAAGTATACGAAATAATTCTAACCAATGATCAGGTGATAAAGCTTCACCCCGAACCCATTTAAGTAAAGGTGTAATTAAACGATAATTATCAATTTCTTGTTGAATACGAATAGTTGTACTACTCGCGGAAGATTTTTTCGATGATGTTGTAGATAATTGTTTTAATTTTTCTTGCCAATTGGAAAGAAATTCATCGAAACGATAGGTTTTACTTCGAAAGGTCACCCAATCTTCTTTGGTTAATTCATTAAGTTCTTGTTGATATTCTTCGTATATTCCCCAGACATTTTTTATTTGTGAAATATCGGCATTGACTTCATCTAAATCTTGAAATGTTGGTTCCGGCATACCGAATAATTTGAATTCTTCACTGAAAGAGGAAAAGAAGAAATTGATTGATATATTTAATTGACTTACATGATTTTTTCTTTTTGTTTGATTAAATCTTGAATTTCCTTTTCTTTTTCTCGAACGAGTTTCAATGAATCTCGACATTTTTTCTCATCTTCCATATCTTGTTCTCGTGGTCGAAATTGTTGCCAACGTAATTTGAGTTTTTCACATTCATTAGCAAATGCATCATAACGTGCTTGAACATTTTGCTTCAAAACATCTTTTTGATCATTAATCAATTGAATATGTGAATTCATCATGGATTCGAATTGATCTATTTTCGATTGTAATTGAACTAATTGTTCATGTCCACCACCGGCAACCGAACGCAATAATTTATTTTTCGATTCCAAACGTTGATAGAGTGGAAGAATATCTTTTCGTTTAGAATTTAATTCTTCATGTTTTTTATATGATTCACTGATTTCATCGAGTGTTTGCGGACGATCATTTAAAGTGTCAAGACTTTGATCGACAAATGAATCGATCATATTGGCATCGCGAACAATCGAATTTTTGAGATAACTCAACATGGAATCATGTAAATGTCGTAATTGATTTTCAATGGTTAATTTCAAAGGATTGATATTGACGACAAAACAATCGTAACGTACTTCACTGAAAGAAGAACAAAAAGTTTTTAATAATTCGATTTCTTTTCTTACTTCGGTAATTTTTCTGCATCTTGTCCACGAATTTTAATCGCTCGAAAATTTCTTTCCCAATCTTCAACATTTTGTAAATTTTTCTCGACTAATTCTTCAATATCCACTTGTCCTAGAACAATCCATTCTTTATATTGATCTAATCCTCGTTCTAATTTTGCAAATAATTCATTTGAGGTATAAAAACAAGCGACAATATCATCACTATGACGTGACATGAGATTTTGAAAAATTAATTGCCTATTTGACGATGAAGCTGGATCACTACAACCTTTGAATGTTAATGGTATCGATAAAAATCTTTTCATTTCACGATAATAAGTCGCTTTAATTGCTTCGAGACTTGATTGAGCTTGAAGAGAACTTGGTAATTTATATTGAATCGATTTTTCTCTGAAAGAAAAATATTTAAATTAGGATAAAAAAAGATTTTTTCAATACCCGAAAATTAAATCAATTTTAATATCCGGTAGATTTTCATTCAATGCTTTTAAACCAGTTGAATATTGTAATTCAAGTGCTTTATATAACTGTCGATCCCAAAAGGCTCTCCATGGTTTCATATTTTTCGCTGCATAACCTTCATTCGTTAATGTATCCATAATCTTTCGAATTTCTTGTACTTGATGTTGCCATTTATGTGGTTCACGTAATAAATCAGTGTTCATTAATGAATAAACAATTTGCTCAATCGTCGAATGATGACGACGTAATTTCACATTTTCAGTTTTTAGTTTTTCTGCTGTAGCACGAAGAGTGGAAATATAACGTGTTAATTGTTCCGGATTATCCCAAGTTATTTGACCACTTGCATCACCTCCACCACCTCGTTCTTTACAAAAAACCAAAAAAAAATCGAATTCAATCAAAAACAAAATCCTTACGGGACACTTTCGGATCTTTCACCAATTTTTCAAAATTCTTCGCTAAATCCAACATCATCGATTGTTGACTTGGAATCATTTCCGTATCGATTGTATTGTAAAAATGCGCGACCTAAAAATCTCAATCAAATATTGTTCAAATTCAAAACAAAACAAACAGCTTGAAGTTCAACTCCATATTGATAAAATTTCTTTCCAATATCCACACATTTATTAATCTTCGATGGAATATCATAGCCCAATGATGATAATTGTCGAACTTCATTCAGTAATGTTACTAAACGATCACCATAGAGTACACGTAATTTTCCATCACGTGGATCAAGTTCCATTAAACGTCCACTTGTTTCCAGACTTAATTCTTGTGATGAATCATCGATTGCATGGATTGTATCTTGACACCAATCTCGAAATTTATCTTTTCTCCAAATAATTAAATCTTGTTTGAGTTGTTTTGCAAGGGAATTAACACGAGCATAACCTGATAAATCACCTAATAATTTCTCGCCATCATTGATGATATTATTAAGCTGAAAAAAAAAGGTGTCTTCTTCAAATTTTTTATCAATAAAAATCCTTACTTTCGTTTCGATTTGTCGACTGGCATCAAGTGAAGCTGCAATAGCGGTTCGATTAACACCTCTTGTAATCGATTTCTTTCCTCCGCTAGATAGATTATTAAATTCATCAGTTAAATTTCTAATATCACTTTCTAATTGTCCTAGGAGTAATTCTCTTTCCGATGCTAATTCTTTTCGAATAGTTTCTCGTTGAATTAAATCACTATAACGTTTAAAATCGACTAACATTTGTTGAGGATTCGATCGTATGGTTTGAAAATGTTCACGTAATTGTTTTGCTACTTCACGATCGGTAGTCGCCATTAAATTTTCGAATTGATTCATCGCCGAATACCATTGAGAATCCGTATAGGAATCAATTTCAATTGCATTCAAATTCAAAAATGGTGCAAACACTTTTCCGACAGAGAGATTTTCTTTATTCATTGTTGAACTAAAACGCATACTTTGTTCATACGATGAACGGATACTTAAAATTTCATTTAAACGTTTTTTAAATTGAAGTAAATAGGTGGATTTTAATGGTTCACCTTTCCATGGATGAGGATTATAAGTGCGCCAATAGGTACCGGTAAATTGTTCAATTACAATTGACCATCGTTCGCATACTGTTGCACCATTACGTAGATATTCTCGAGTTTTTATTGAATCTTTTGTATCAAGCCATAGATCGAGATTGGATAATTGTTTTTGTATGGCTTGAACGAATGCATTCGATGTTATGGTTAATAATTGTTTCATACGTTGTTCGGAATATTCATCATGTTCAACTTGTTTCCATAATTCATCGTAAACATCTAAGAAAAAGATGAATGCAAATTCTTATCTCCAATTTCAAGAAAGATTACCTTGAGTTTTATCAACCACATCGAGTAATTCGAGAAGAGATAAACTAGAATATGACATGAACGATTTCAAGAAGATTCATTGGGTATAAATATTTACTTTTCAAGTTTATCAAAATCTGTTTTGATTGGATCCAACACTGCCAGAAAATATTTTGCTCGTTCGATCTCCTTGGTTTTATTCGAAGAATTTCGAGCAATCTCAATCCAATAATTAATCTCATCTCTTGGATGAAATATACTTGCATTCTTTTTCCCGGCTGATCGAAGAATTTGTTCAAGTTCATTTAATGATGTTTGAATAGATTGATTCGATTTTGTATCACGTAAAGCGGGTGTAAAGACAGATTTAATCATATAATAAAGAGAATCTAATGGTGAATCGATCATCGAGGATAAAAAAATATTTGTATGAACATTTTCGGGTGTGATTACATCAGGACGAAGTTTAAACTGAACAAGAGATTGTGAACCTTCGGTGACTTTAATCTAAAAACGAAATAAAGTTCGAAAAAAGAATTCGATTAGTTAATAAATTACTTCATTAGAAAGATGAACTGAATGTTTATGACCACGTGTAGCTGATAATAACGGACAATTAGCATCATCAAGAAAATTATTCAATGTTCGATGATCAGATAAAGATGAAAGTGAATCATAATCAAGACCAAAATAATTAGCAATAGTTGTTAAAACATGTGTCTTTCGAATATCTTCCGACATGTTTAAAAACCTAAATGTCTTTCAGCTGATCATTTTCATCAGAAATCAACGTTTTCAATGGTGACT
>Ga0116231_10011152_pt1 | contig 14000 bp, 12 predicted proteins | sample S1TSphgellanicum_2_FD_89695 | JGI IMG/M metagenome (GOLD analysis project Ga0116231, IMG submission 89695) | Host-associated microbial communities from peat moss isolated from Minnesota, USA - S1T2_Fd - Sphagnum magellanicum MG | ecosystem: Host-associated > Plants > Peat moss > Unclassified... | reverse complement strand
CCTGCATGACAATCAGACCCAAGCCCATGAAAAATTCGCCGACTTCTGGCTCCAGCCGCGCCCCGCCCGACATTGCCGCGAAGAACCGCCCGCCAAACCGCGCCATAACCCGCGCACGCACCAAGCGCTGCAATAGCGGATCAACCAGACGATCCAGCAGGCCCATCCGCCCCGTCGCGCGCCTGACCCCAACCGCGAGGGCGAGCGCAAACAACCGCCGTTGCAACGGTTTCTGCCGCTTCACCTGCGCCAGCACGCGTCCACGTATCACCTCCAGCACCCGCGGAACGGCCGTCATAATGGTCGGGCGAACCTCCAGCAAATCCGCCGACAAATGCTCCAGCCCGCGGGAATAGACGATCTCAGTGCCGATGCTCGGCAGAAAAAACTGTCCGACCGTGTGCTCATAACTATGCGATAGCGGCAGGAAAGACAGATAAACCTCGTTTTTCATACCCAGAGGCCGCATAAGCTCAAAGGCGCCGCGGCAATTCGACAGAATGGCGCGGTGCGACAGCATCACCCCTTTTGGGTTTCCGCCAGTGCCCGACGTGTAAATAAGACACGCCAGTGACCCCGACGGAATAATCGCCGCCTCAGCGACCACGGTCTCAAGCGAAGCCATTCCCGCCACCAGCGCCGACCAAAGTGACACCGCAATGTTACTCCGAAGCGCAACCGGCTCAAAAGTGATCAGCCGATCGAGCCCCGAGACGCCCTGAGCGCCTTCCACCACGCGCTGCGCCAAAGCGTGGGATGAGACGATGGCCACACGCGCACCACTATCGCGCAGAATATAGGCATGATCGGCCGGTGTGTTGGTCACATAGGCCGGAACCGGCACGGCGCGAATGGCCATCAGAGCCGTCTCGGCCATCACATATTCCGGACGATTCTCACTGACGATGAGAACACGGTCACCGGCGCTAATTCCGGAAGCGCGCAATGCCATGGCGGCGGCGGCAACCTGTTGGGCGAACGCGCCCCAGGTCACCCGATGCCAAGCACCGTCCCGAAATCCGCGCAGCATGGCACGGTCTGCCCATTGCTGCCCCAGCGACAGCATCATCGACGGCAAATTTGGCCAGCGCGGATACGCCTGCACCCTCCCCCCCTTTGACGACCCGGCGGCCGACCTTACATGAGCAACTCGCACTGTCGTATAGGATCGCCCCGCGATGTCAGCCAGCCCGGCAGCCGAGACTCCGCCCGCCCCTGCTCTCCCCAATTGGAACTTAACCGATCTCTATCCCGGCCCGGATGCGCCCGAGGTCAAAAACGATCTCGAACGCGCTGGAAGAGACGCAGAATCGTTCGCCGCCGCCTATGAAGGCAAACTAGCCGCCTTATCAGGCCCGAGCCTCGGCGCCGCCATCGCGAGCTATGAGCAGATCGAGGAGATTCTGGGGCGGATTATGTCGTACGCCCAGTTGCTTTTCAGCGGCGATTCAACCGACTCCTCCATTGCTCGCTTCTATCAGACCATGAGCGAGCAAGTCACGGCGATTAGCAGCCGCTTGGTGTTTTTCACCTTGGAGCTCAATAGGTTAGAAGACGATGTATTGGAGGCAAAACTCACCGACCCGCATTGTGGGCGTTGGCGCCCATGGTTACGGGATTTGCGTGTCTTCCGCCCGCATCAGCTTTCTGACGATTTGGAAAAACTGCTGCACGAAAAAGAGGTGACGGGCCGATCCGCCTGGAGCCGCCTGTTCGATGAGACGATGGCCGCTATGCGCATTCCGGTGGAGGGTGCGGATGGCGTGGAGGAGCTGACGGTCAGTGACGCGCTGAACCGCCTCTCCAGCCGCGATCGCGCCAAGCGCCAAGCCGCGGGCGAAGCCGTGGGCCGCGCTTTTGGCGAGCGCATCCGCCTGTTTTCGCTCATCACCAATACGCTGGCCAAAGACAAGCAGATCATTGACACCTGGCGCCGGTATGAGCGGCCGGGGAGTGCCCGCAACCGTGGCAACATGGTAGAAGATGAAGTGGTTGCCGCGCTGGTGGATGCTGTGGTTGCTGATTTCCCACGTCTTTCGCACCGCTATTACCAAATGAAGGCCGGCTGGCTCGGCCTTCCCAAGCTGCAACACTGGGACCGTAACGCGCCCCTGCCCGAAGATGACGATACCACCGTGCCATGGGATGAAGCCCGCGCACGTGTGCTCGGCGCCTATGGCGCGTTCTCTCCGGAGCTGGCGCAAGTTGGGAGCGAGTTCTTCCAGCGCCCGTGGATCGACGCGGAACTGCGTCCGGGCAAAGCCGGCGGCGCCTTCGCGCACCCCACCGTCCCGTCGGCCCATCCTTACCTGTTGCTGAATTACCACGGCCGTACGCGGGATGTGATGACTTTGGCGCACGAACTCGGCCACGGCGTGCACCAGGTGCTGGCTGGCAAGCAGGGCTATTTGCTGTCTGGCACGCCACTGACCCTGGCCGAAACCGCGTCCGTGTTCGGCGAAATGCTGACTTTCCGCGCTACGCTCGACGCTGAGCGCGATCCCAAACGCCGGCGCATCATGCTGGCTGGCAAAGTGGAAGACATGCTGAACACCGTTGTTCGGCAAATTGCCTTCTACCGGTTCGAGACGCTGCTGCATGATGAACGACGGGCGGGAGAATTGCTGCCGGAGCGGATTGGCGCCATCTGGCGCCAAGTACAAACCGAAAGCCTCGGCCCGGCTTTCGAGTTCACGCCGGAATACGACGTGTTTTGGGCCTATGTGCCACATTTTGTGCACTCGCCATTTTATGTGTACGCCTACGCCTTCGGAGACTGCCTCGTGAACGCGCTTTATGCGGTGTTTCAGGAGGGGCATCCCGGTTTCGCCGCGAAATACCTCGATATGCTGCGCGCGGGCGGCAGTAAGCGGCACCGGGAACTGCTGGCGCCGTTTGGCCTTGATGCGTCCGATCCGGCGTTTTGGAAGAAAGGGCTCAACGTGATCTCCGGCTTTATTGATGAACTGGAGGCGTCGCCGCATGGCTGACGAACGCGCCTCGGTTTTTGGCGAAATCCGCCGCTTTGCCCGCACCTCATCGGCCGTTGGGGGCATTGCAGCACGCCTGGCCGGGGAGCGGGTGTTCGGCGTCAAGACCGACCGCGCCGGGCATGCCGAAGATCTCAAGACCATCCTCGGCGGGCTGAAGGGGCCGCTCATGAAAGTGGCCCAATTTCTCTCGACCGTGCCGGATGCACTCCCTGCGGAATATGCCCTGCAATTGGCCGAGCTACAGGCCAATGCGCCTGCGATGGGCTGGAATTTTGTCCGCCGCCGCATGACTTCAGAGCTCGGCGCCGACTGGCGCAATAAATTTGCCGAGTTTGGCCAAGAGGCCGCCGCCGCTGCCAGTTTGGGCCAGGTGCATCGGGCTCGCTTGCTCGACGGCACCGATGTCGCGTGCAAGCTGCAATACCCGGACATGGCCAGCACTGTGGAGGCAGATCTCCGACAGTTAAAAATGGCGATGGCGGTTTATCGCCGTATGGACAGCGCTATTCAGCAAGAAGACATCTATACTGAGCTTTGCGAGCGGCTGCGCGAGGAACTCGATTATCGCCGGGAAGCGGCGCAGATGCGGCTTTATGGGCTGATGCTGGCTGATACGCCGACGGTACACGTGCCGGAGCCCATCGAAAGTTTGTCCACTGGCCGCCTGCTAACCATGACATGGCTCGATGGGCGAAAACTGATGGACCGGCTGGGCGAAGAGCCATCGCAGGAGGAGCGCAATCAAATCGCCGAAGCGCTCTTCCGCGCTTGGTACGTGCCGTTTTACCGCTACGGCGTCATACATGGCGACCCGCATTTGGGAAATTATCAAGTGCGCGCCGATGGCAGCGTCAATTTGTTGGATTACGGCGCGATACGGGTCTTTCCCGCCCGCTTTGTTGGCGGCGTGATTGAGCTGTTTAAAGCCATCCGCGACAATGACGACGCGCATGCACATCACGCTTATACGGTGTGGGGTTTCACCGACATCACCAAAGAGAAGCTGGCTGTTCTCAACATGTGGGCGCGCTTCCTCTATGAGCCGCTGATGCAAGATCGCGTGCGTCCCATTCAAGAAAACGACGACCCGCAATATGGCCGCAGCGTCGCCGAGCAAGTGCATGCTGGGCTGAAACGCACTGGCGGCGTGCGCCCGCCGCGCGAGTTTGTGCTGATGGACCGCTCCGCGATTGGCCTCGGCAGCGTATTTCTACGTCTCCGCGCGGAGTTAAACTGGTCGCGCTTATTTGCCGAGTTGATCGAAGGGCTCGACAGCGAAGAGTTACAAGCCCGGCAAGATGCGGCGCTGGCGCAGGCTGGAGTGCCAAGATCCTTGGCGAGCTAGAAACCGAAGGTGGGCCGTTTGCAGCCCACCAACCGCGCAACACCCGGTGATTTATGCCGCATCCGCCCGACGGGGCAGCTTCCAATTTGGCCGGATGAAATGGCAGGTATAGCCGTACGGTATTCGTTCAAGATAGTCCTGATGCTCCGGCTCTGCCTGCCAGAAATCACCAACGGGCGAGACTTCCGTCACCACCTTGCCCGGCCATAAGCCGGAAGCCTGCACATCGGCAATGGTATCCTCAGCCACCGCTTTCTGCTCAGGGCTGGTGTAAAAAATGGCAGAGCGATAACTCGCACCAACATCGTTGCCCTGCCGATTCCTCGTCGTTGGATCGTGAATTTGGAAGAAGAACTCCAGCAAACTGCGGAAGCTCAGTGTTGCCGGATCAAAGATGATCTCGATGGCTTCGGCGTGCGTACCGTGGTTGCGGTAGGTGGCGTTGCGCACCTCACCGCCCGAATATCCGACACGCGTGGATACGACCCCTGGGAGCTTGCGGATCAGATCCTGCATGCCCCAAAAACACCCTCCAGCCAGAACAGCGCGCTCCGTGCTCATGCCAGCCTCTCTTTATTCTTCAGCGCGGAAGATGGTGATCGCGCCCGGCTGTTTCTAGGGAGTTAGCGCGACATGACCAGGTCGGGCAACCAGGTGGTCAACGGCGGCCAAACGGTGAGGATCAGCAAGACGATCAGCAACGGGATCAGCCATGGCAGTACGGCACGCGACATGGTTTCAAACGATATCCCTGCGATGCGGGACGTAATGAACAAGACAACTCCGATCGGGGGATGGATTGTACCCAGGATAAGGTTGAAGATCATAATTATGCCGAACTGGACTGGCGGGATGTGAAAGCTATTCGCCGCCGGCACCAGAATAGGGATCAGGATCAGCAGGGCTGCCAAAGTCTCCATGAAGCAGCCAACCACCAGCAGCATGACGTTGCAGACCAGAAGGAACAGCAGCGGATTGGCGATCGACGCCACCAGCGCCGGGGCCACCGTCTGCGGAATGCGCGACAGAGACATGCACCAGCCCATCGCCCCGGCCGCCATGACCAATACTGTCACCACCCCCACTGTCTCAACCGTGTCGATCGCGACCCGCACCAAATCCGCCGGCCTGAGCGTGCGATAGACACATGTGCCCAAGAACAGGGCGTAAGTGCTGGCAACCGCCGCCGCCTCGGTGGGGGTGAAAAGGCCACTGAACATGCCGGACAGCAGGATCACCGGGGTCAGCAGCGCCCAGATGCCCGCGCGAAACGACCCGCCCAATTCGCGCCATCCGGCAAAGCGCTGACGGGGGAAGCCCTGCCGCTTGCCGATGACCGCGACCATCGCCATCAGCGACGTGGCCATCAACAGGCCGGGGATACAGCCGGCCAAGAACAGCCGCCCTACCGAGACATCGGAGGTCACGCCGTAGATCACGATCGGCAGGCTTGGCGGCACAATTGCGCCGATTGTCGCGGCACTTGCGGTGATCGATGCGGCGGTCTCGGGGCGGTAGCCCGCCCGCTTCATGGCTCGGATTTCCACAGCGCCCGTCCCCGCGGCATCCGCTACCGCCGAGCCCGCCATGCCGGCGAAGATCAGGCTGGAGAGAATACTGGCCTGCGCATATCCGCCGCGCAACGAGCCCATCACCGCCGTCGCAAAGCGCACGATGCGGTCGGTAATATTGGCCGCACTCAGCAGGTTGCCCATCAGAATAAACAATGGTGCCGCGACGATGGGAAAAGAGTTCATCGCTTGCACCATCTTCTGCGGCACGATGCTGGGCGACAGCCCCGAGATCGCCACGAAGGCCAGAGATGCGAGCCCCATCGCCGCAAACAGCGGCACGCCAGACAGAATGGCGAGTAACCAAACAGCGCCGATTTCGGCCATCAGCAAAGTCATTCGACGCCCGCCGCAACGGCTGTGGCGGGACGCGGGCGCCGCGCCGCGTCTGAGAGGGCTTGCGCCGCCGTCATCAGCCCCGCCGGAATGATTGGCACATAGAGCCAACCAATCGAGATCGGCAGCGATGTCGCCTCCAGGTCCATATTGCGGCGCACCAAAGCGACCGCGAATCCAGCAACAGCCAGGCCCAACACCCCCACAAGCAATTGGATCACGGTCTCGGCCGCGGCCCAGGCCCGCTTTGGCAGCAGATCCTGGAAAAACCGCACGCGCACATGCGCCCGGCCGCGGCTGGCAAGCACCCAACCGGTGGTCGCCAGCCACACCATCAGCATGCGCGCCGCCTCATCCGTCCAAATCAGCGGTGTGCCCAAGCCCCGCGTGATCACGCCCAACAGCACGCAGACGAGCAAGGCGAGCAATAGCAGGCAGCCGACCCCCTGCAGGATCCGATCGAACACACGCATCGGATCAGGCCGCAGACACCCGGTCCCACAGCCCCGCACCCCATTTTGACGCAAATTTGGCGGGCAGGCTGGCCAACACGGGTTTGCGGAAGCTCTCGAGGTCGGGGGTGATGACGGTCATGCCCGCTTTGGCAAAATTATCGGCCAGCAAGGTTTCCTGCCGTACGATCTCTTCATCTTGCGCGCGCCCATGCTCAGCGAGCGAAGCCCGGAGCATCTCCTGCTGCGGCGGGGTTAAGGTTTTCCAGGCATCCTCATTCACCACGATGACCCGCGGGGTCATGATATGTGCGGTGAGCACCAAATACTTTTGCACCTCATAGAACTTGCTCGACTGGACGGTTGGCAGCGGGTTTTCCTCCCCGTCTACCGCCCCCTGGCTTAACGCGAGATAGAGTTCGCCGATGTTCAACGGGGTCGGGCGGGCGCCCCAAGCCTCCGCCATGGCGCGGTATGTGTCTACCTCTGGGATGCGGAGCTTGAAGCCGGCGAGATCAGTCGCGGTGTGGATGGCGCGGGCGCCCGACGTCACATGCCGTGTGCCATAATAAGTGGAGCCAATCAGCCGCATATCGCGCTTGGCGACCAGTTGGGCGTTCATATCATCCATCAAAGGTGCCGAGAGCGCACGACGCATATGCGCTGGATCGCGCCATATATACGGGGCTTCGAGGATCGAGAACGGTGCCACGAACTGCCCGAACTGCGCGGCCCCCTCATCTACCATTTGAATGGCGCCAGACGATGTCGCCTCAATGACGTCGCGCGACGAGCCAAGCTGACCGCTTGGGAAGGTCTGGATCTCGACAGCGCCGCCGGTTTTCTCGCGCATATCCGCCGCGACTTTGTCCATCATGGCGACGGATGGGTGGGTCGTGGTGAGCACAGTGGCCCAGCGGAGTACCGTCGCGGCACGGGCCGGGCGCGGTTTGGTCGCCAGAAGGGCCGAAGCGGCAGCCCCGGCGATCATGGTCCGGCGGGTGGTCGGTCGCAGCGTCATGACAATTCCCTCAAATCAAGCGGGCGCGGATAACCACCCGCTCATCGATGCCTTTATTTAGAACAAGTATACATCTCGTAACAGCCGACCATCCACCCTTTCCAATGATCGAATTGCCCAAATTTCAGCGGCTCATTCTCAATTAATACAACTTGCGCGCACATCTAAGGAAGAGTTAAGAACATTCACGGTTGAACATTCACACTCTCGCTCTGCCCGCAGGCCGTCATGTCCCGGCGCCTGTGAAGGGGCCAGGTGCGCAAAATGGGCGCCAAACGACATGCTATTGACCAATACCCAACAGGTTTTGCCGGTCCAGACGCGGAGGCGAAATTGAGCCAAAATCGGCTTATAAAGTATCTGGCCCGTGTATCGATAACCGTTCTTGCTTTTGCCCCTATTGTTGCTTTCACTCTCGGCGGCTGCGTGCAGACGCAATGGCGCGCCGCAGGGTATGGCGCGACGCAGACCATGCTCAGCGCGGACCAGACGATGGATGTCGAGGTCTCCGACCGCATTAACCGCCTCCGGCGCCTCGCGAACCTTCAGGGCGTCGTGCCGCCGCAGATCGAGCAGGTGACACTCCCGAAGGGCGCCGTGCCGGGCGCCAATCGGCCTGTGCCGGTCATTCGAGTCACCTTTACAGAACGCGACTTCTTTGAGTCCGGCAGCACGGCGCCCCGGCCGGAGGCGTTGAGGGTGCTTCAGGTCGTCGCCGAAAACATGCATCGCGACGTGCCGGACGTGCGGGTGACGGTGCTCGGCCATACCGACGCCAGCGGAACAGATCAGCAAAACCTGGCTTTATCATATGGCCGCGCACAAAGCGTTATCGAAACACTCGTGGCCTCCGGCGTAAACCCAGGGCAGTTGAGTGCCATCGCCATCGGGCGAGCCCAGCCGATCGCACCTAACAATTCCCTCGCTGGGCGGGCGATGAACCGGCGGGTTGAATTCCTGATCTCCCCTTACGAGCAGGCCAATCTTGCGGTGGTTTCCAACCGCACCATCAACCCCGCTTTCCTGACGCCTGACGGGGCTTCGGAGGGCCCGGCACGGCGCCAAGTGGCCGTGTTAAGGCCAAGCTACTCCGGGCCGAATGACGTCTCAGAAGCTCCGCTCGCACCGGCGCGCGCGGGTCGCTTGGCTCTGGCTGATTCAGGCACGCCAGTGACCGTCGGGGAAAACGAGAGCGGGAGCCCGGTTTCGGTCGCAGCACGCTCAACCACGCAAACGAGCAGCCAAGAGCAAGGCGAAACGGGCAGCCCCGTCATACCCGCTGCTGCGCGTTTTGCGCCTACTCCGCCATGAACCGTTCCCGCAACTTAAAAAGAGGGTCGCCTGCCATGCGCTTAGCCGTTTTGACCGTTTGTATCGGAGCTCTGCTGACTGGCTGTGCTTATAACTCGCCGCAAGAGCAGGAATCCAAAGCCTGCAGCGTGATTGGGCCAAAGGCCATGATCGGAGCCGTCGGCGGGGCGGCAGGCGGCGCGGCCATTGGCGCCGCGGCAGGCGGGGGGCGGGGAGCGGCGATTGGCGCAGGCGTCGGGTTGCTCGCCGGGGCGATTGGCGGCCATATGATGGACCAGCAGGATTGCCAAGCGGCCCAGCAGGCATTAGCCGCCAATTTGGCCGCAGCACGCGAAGGCAGCACCATCAACTGGCGCAGTGCGTCTGGCCATCAAGGCCAGTACCAAGTGACCAGCGCGCAATATCCGGCGCATGGGTCTGACGATTGCCGGCAGGCCATGAGCGTGCCTCCACCCGGGGCCAATGACCAACCCAAGCCTCTGGTTGCCTGCCGCAAGCCAGACGGCGACTACAGTTATTTCCCTGGCTAAAAAATGCGCCGGTTTCGCGTCAGTTGGGGCGTTGCTTGGTTCGGGCTGCCGCTGCTCGCGGCCTGCACCCCGCCTTACGCGCCGCGGCAGGCCGACCTGTTTCAGCAGCCACCGCCCGTGCTCCCGGCCGATGCAAACGCGTTCTGGAACGACCCCACACTCGGCACTTACGGAGAGCTTACCGTCGGCGCTAATCTCTACCGGCGCGGCGAAGCAACTTGCCGCACCGCCAGAGTCACAGCCATTCACGACGCCACGCGAATCACAGAGGATCGCACTTTACTTTACTGCGCAGGCGCCGGCGCAGATTTTCACCTCGACTCCACACTGTCCTGCCGCTCGCTGCAAATCGGCCAGGGCATCGCGTGCCGAAACCCTGAGGGCGACGACGTCGTCCTGCCACCGGTCTGAGCGCTCGGCGATGCGCAAGCCAGTGGCAAGAGGTCTCGTATACATCACCGCCGTCGTTTTGGCCCTATCCCTCTGCGTCACCGCCAGAGCGGAGGATGCGGCAGAGCCATCGCCCTCCTCCATGGTCTCCCATCTCGCACCAAGCTTTCCCTGCCCCACCCCCCGCGATCCGCTCGGGCAATTGATATGTGAAAGCCCGAGCCTGTCGCGCAGTGATCTCGCATTCGTTCAGACCTATCAAGCGTTGCGGCAGCAATCGTCGCCCGATCAGCAAGTGGCGCTGAGAAACGACGCGGCGCGTTTTGGCCGGGCGGTCAGAACCGCGTGCGGTATTGGCCAGCCCGTCGGGCCCAACGAGCCTGTGCCAGAGAACCCGCCACCCAAGGCGGCGGCCTGCGTGGCGCGCGAATATGCACAACAGCGCGCGGCGTGGGCCGCCCGGCTGCAAGGCGCCGCCGCCGAAGAGGCGAAGCGGAGCCTCACACAGCAAATTGCCCTGCAGAAAGATCTCCAGATCATCGGATTACTGCCAAACAATGAGCCGGCCAATGGTGTGTATGGAAACGCCACGCGGGCGGCCATTATGGCGTTTCAGCAAACAATGGGTCTTTCGGCCACCGGCTTGATGGGTGACGAAATGGCGGGCGCCCTGATGCACGAAGCCGATTCGCAGTCCGGCCATCCCCATGCCCCAACGACGACGCCCACCCGTTCGGCCTGGGATGATTTTCAGGGGGATGCGGCCGCCATGGGCGTGAAGGTGAACGCCAGTCTCGCCGACGCATGCATGGTCGCTTTCCAAATTCGCAATCCTGACGCACTCGCTGATGCCACACGTGAGTCAGTGCACGCCAGTGGTGGGCCCGCCGTAAATGCGACCGATTTATTTGCCGCGGAGATGAATTTTCTTCAGACACACTTCGCCGCGCGCGCCGTTCACGCTTTTTATGCCGCCCAGCCTGACAGCGTCGATCGCTGCGGTTTTACAGCGACGGCCTTCACGGTTGACCTCTATGGCAGAGACATCGCACAGCCATTATTCGCGTTTCAGTTCGACCGAGCGACTTACGCAAAAATTATCTGGGCCCGGTTCGACCCAACGAACATGCCGAAGATCATGCTGGCCTTCGAATACGGAACCTATGCGAACCAGCGTCTCGGCCTTGCGAAGCCAAAGCCGGAACCTTCTGTTACCATGCCGGCATCGGCGCCCGCTGCACCTAAAACCCAACAGGTCAGTGCCACGCCGGAGCCGCCCACTGCCTCGAAACAAATGGATGCGCCTATCGCTCGCTGGTCTGGCACATCCACCATGATCACGCGCCCGTTTCATGTCGACGGCGCCTGGGAATTGCAATGGACCAGCGACGGGCCGTTCAAAGCGATATTGCATCAACTCAGCCCAGAGAGCGCAAAACCTGTCGCCCACGCCAATGGCGCCGCCGCAAGCAGCGCGTTTGAGCCAACAGGCGGAGATTATTATCTCGAAATTGCATCGACCGATCGGTGGAGCGCCGTGGTCGTGCGCGTTTCGCAAGCCAGCGGGGATAAACTAGCGGGGCCTTAGCAAGGGTGGGCTGCTTGTAGCCCGCATCACGGTCGACGCGAAGCGCGCTCGACGACTTGGGCGAGGCGGGCTCTATCGGTTTGAAACATGAGGCGTTTCTCACCTAATTCACACTCCGCGAAATGACCGAACCGTTCTCCGCCAAAATCTCCGGTTGCTCAGTCGCGAGGTTGGCCGTCAAGATGAAATTTGCCGAGCCCTTTGTGGTCGTATCGGTATGCGGATTGCGGCAATCCCAATTGACGACGCCAGAAATAGTGCAGGTGCGCGTAGCTTGATTGCAAAACACGTGCAAGGTGTCGGGCTGGGTGCTGTAGACGCGGGCGGGCCATTTTTCGGTGAAGTTTCGCTTGCCGGCCAACACCGTTTCTCGGTCAACGTCTTTGCCGTAGAATTTCACTTGTTTGGCGTAGGCGCCTTGAAAAAACGTCAGAGCTTCTCTGCTGGTCTCAGACCAATGGGAAAAATAAGCTTCGACAAATGTCCGAGCAACCGCCTCAATTGTTCGTCCCGGGTCGCTTTCTGGTGACGGCGCCGATAACTCCGGCGCCAGCAGCGAGGGGGAGCGCCCGGCGCTGGTTGGGACTTGCTTCGCTGGTGTGGGTTCTGTGGGTTTGCTCGGGTGACTTTCTGGCGGCGGCGGAGGGGTGTTGCTACGTGCAACAAGCTTAACATGAAGGCCAATTTTATGCGCGTCGCGCATGGTGAGCCAGGTGATATCGTCCGGGTCGGCTGTTTCGATATAGATGATCGCTTGGTATGATAGACCTAACTCACTCAAATAGGCGCCCATCAAAGCGTTGCCGACATTTGAACCGACTCGCTCACCAGCTTTTTCGATGGACGCGGCATGGAAGCCAATTTGGCTCCCCTCCTGCATAATAAGCGGCTTCCCCGCCAACCAAGCCAGCGCGCAAGCCGAAGCGCACATGTTGTCTTGCCCGACGAATGTCGCAAAGTGATGGAGCCGGATGATCTTGCCCATTTGCAATCCGGCAATGAGTGCACCTCCGGGGCTCGCGAACATCACGGCCCCACGTTGAATGCCGGACGCGACATGTGCGAATTTTTCTCCGTCAGCGACTTGGAACTCACCCTCAACGGTGATGATTGTTAATTGCCCGTCTTTAGAGCTGACCGTTTTGATGTCCGCCGCATAGGTGGCCGATGCGGATGCTATGAGTAACCCGGCGCACCAGCAACATACCCGAGACCAACCCCAATGTCGCATGGTTATTTGCCCAAACCACCGTCCATTTGAGAGAAGTTTACAGCAACCCTTGATCGACAAACAAGGCAATATTCGCAACCAAAACACGCAGGGCGGATAAGCCGTTCATTTGAACAGGCCGTCTCGATGGCGTGCTGACGCACCCATTTCCCGCCGCTCGGTTATCCGCTGTACGGTTGTTTACACTTAGACCTAAGGCAGCCTTGGCAAATAAGTGCGTCAGCACGCCAACAAAGCTGCCGCACAAAACAGAGGCTTAGGGCTTGTTCGACACCGCAAACTGAAGCGGTAATTACCGGCCAAGCCCTAAATGCCGCGCAATGTAAGGCGGAAGATGAAAGGCGGCCACGTGGATTTCCGGAGCCCAATATTGCGTGCTCTCCAGAATGCCAGCCGATAGCGCGCGTGCACGCACTGCCTCTACCGGAAGCGAACCCAAACCTGGCTGCTTCGTGGCGTAGCCAAGCGTCATGAAGCCACCCACATAAGTCGGCACCGCTGCGACATACGCCCCGACATATGGAAAAAACTTAGACCGGCGCTGCGACGTTTCTCGCAACTCATCCGCCTGCATGAACGGTACACCACACTGATTCACGATCACACCGCGGTCAGAAAGAATGCGTGCACAATTCTCATAAAATGCATCGGTGAAAAGCACTTCGCCTACGCCTATCGGATCGGTGCTATCGACGATGATAACATCAAACGACGCATCCGCCGCACGCTGAACATAATCGATCCCGTCGCCGACAATTACCTCTGCCCGCTTGTCGCTCCAGGCATCTTGAGCAATGTCTGGCAGGAATTCTTTTGATAGGCGAATGACCTCGCCATCGATTTCCACCATGACGACGCGGGTCACATTCTTGTGCTGCAGCACGCGGCGCAGCACCCCACCATCGCCAGCGCCGATAATAAGCACGCGGCCAGCGCCCCCATGCGCCAGTAGCGGCACATGCGCGAGCATCTCCTGATAGACGAACTCATCTGCCTCTGTGATTTGAACGACGCCGTCAAGCGTCATGACACGTCCGTGACTAAAGCTTTCAAAAATCACAATGTCCTGAAACGGCGAGCGAATGCGTGCAAGCTCCTGCTTGATACGAAATCGCTGACCCCAATCCGCATAGAGGGTCTCATTGATCCAGTGATCATCCGTCATCTCAAATCCCCATCAAACTGAGCACAAGCAGTCGCGGTTTGGGCCCTGATGAGCCCAAACCGGCCTG
>Ga0116231_10011150_pt1 | contig 14000 bp, 8 predicted proteins | sample S1TSphgellanicum_2_FD_89695 | JGI IMG/M metagenome (GOLD analysis project Ga0116231, IMG submission 89695) | Host-associated microbial communities from peat moss isolated from Minnesota, USA - S1T2_Fd - Sphagnum magellanicum MG | ecosystem: Host-associated > Plants > Peat moss > Unclassified... | reverse complement strand
GTCAAGCCAAGAAGACGAATTGTCCAATCAGGACAGAGCACAGTCAAGAACTTGTTCACCATCGTGGACATGATATCCCCTGTATGGCGATCAAACACCGGAAGTGTGCATCCATGCAGGTTAACAATGGAATGATAGTTGGGAATGAAAACCCGAAAACGTAAATCGAGGAATGAGGTGCTCTAATGGGTCGCAGAATTGAGTGCTAACGAAAAGGCCCAAGAACGGCGCAGGAGGTTAGCAATTCGCTGCAGATTGACAGCGCAGATAGCCCGAACGAAGTTGTTGATTTTGTCACGAGAACATGCACGTAAACCAGGGTTGCCCAAAACATCATACGTACAGCCGATGAGTTCAGAAGCCATACGAAATGATGTTCCGCAAGACACGTAACGCATAGCCAAGTGAAACAAAGTGGTTTTCGTCTTGGGAATCGTCACTGAATAAGAATAAATTGCAACATCATCCTCCGATTCAACACGCTTAAACAATGATAATGCTCGCTCTTTCGCCTTTACTACTGCTTGACGATGTCGAAGACGTAAAGCATTAATCTCAGCCGCACTACCGAATGCAAGCTCTTCATCCGCGTCATGGTCTACATCACTGTCGTCTTGGTCTTCGGGATTGAACAGCATGTCGCCCACAATAGTATCCACAATGTCCTTCTCAATATCATAGACAATTTATCATTCAGCGTTGAGAGACGAAGACGGGAAATGCGCTTTGATGGAGTTTTTGAACGCAACCGGAACGTCATTGAAGAATGAAGCGTGCTCAGAAAAGGATTCAAGAGCCTGGTATAGAACCCATTGACCAGAATGCTAGTTGCAAAGATGGTTCAATATTATCATAACGAAAGGGATGGCTCCTTCCTTGAACAGTATCGCAGCCTTGCGCTTTGACCCAACCTTCTCCTCCCAACCAAATGCAATGCAGAAGCGACATTGAAGGCCAATCACTTTTGACGACTTGGGATCACAATGCGTAACCTTAAGACCATAACGGACGTCATTGTCCTTAACATACCCTGACAAATGTTTCCCGGACATTGCAGACAATGATATAAGTGTGAGATCGATTTTCCAAAGCACATAGGCGCCCCCTCTTGCACCACCGCATAATTCATCAATTTAAGCGTGACAACGGGCGGACATTCAAGTAGTTAATTTAGGCGCAACAGCGGGTGGACATTTACGTAGTTAATTTAAGTGCGACGGCGGGCGAACATTTAGGTAGTTAATTTAGGCGCAACGGCGGGCAGACATTTAGGTAATTTAGGCGGCACGGCCTCTGATCGCCTATTTTACACATGCCTGCATATAATCCATATCATTATGTCAACTGAAGTTCATGATGAAGGAATCATTTCATGCTTCCAGTTTTTAATTCATGGTCACATGAACCAACTTGACCACGACATTATGGTAACATGCACATGGATCCTTTTCAATGTTATTGTTCATTGTGGCTAGACCAACTACAATGGGTGGTAACATATAAAGCCTAGCATGGATATTACATGCATGAATATAGTCAATCGCAAATATGCTAAAGAAAATTGGACATTCAAGTGCACATTGAAAATAACCTAGATTATCTAAACTCTATGAAATCACCCAATTGACCAAATCAATTAGATTGAAACAAATAATCCACATGGAGCCAAATTAATCCACAATCTTTTGGTCATTAACTCCCATGATTTAGGGGCTATCAAAAAATTTTAATTTTAAAATAGGAAATTATGAACATTGGTACCAACAAAGAATCTTTTAAATACCCATGTTTAATGCAATTGGGTCACATATCAATCCTCACTTGAATGGAAAAAGACATAGGATATATTCATGGTACCCATACCAACAACAATGGTTGGCAACATATATAAGGATTGGATTATTGGATAATACATGTATGGATATAGGTTATATTACAATTATAATACTACAAAAAATTGGACAAAAAACTACACCTTAAGAAGAAGCCATATCCACCAAATCCTTTAAAATGTACCAAATTAATTAATTAGTCAGTTAGAATGAGGCCAATAATCCAAATGGAACCATAATGATAAAACATATCAAACAAATCCAAAATAACCTAAAGATTATCGACCACCAATCCCCATGGTTTAAGGTATATATGTAAAACTTATAATTCTTAAAGGGAGACTTCTCCAGTACAAACCACACATTGTCAAGAATCCATTCAGTATGCTCAGAGGGTAGCCTTCGAAGTCCTGCAGTGGCCAAAAGAAAGAGTTCTATGTTGGCATGAGCATATGGAGGTATCTGTTTCTCTGCCCATTTCAGCAGGGGCACAAGGGCATTTCTAATTGCAATCTCATTATGCAACATTTTGTCTAGTCCAGACTTTGTTTCCACCCGCTTATAAGCACGTTGTTGTCCCTTGACCACATACCAGGGGGACCCATTGCTAGGACTATATGTTGGCTTCACCATGACAATTGAAACATATTGTAATGTTGCATTATTGCATTAAAAGAACTTCAAAAACATAAAGTTCAATGTGAAATACTTGCATAAGGGTCACAAAATAAACATTAGTTTTATTAAAATGATTTTGCAATACTCACATTCGAAGCATAAAATGCCGGCTGATTTTTTTGGATGGTTTGTGCAATACCCAAATGTTGGGCATAAAATATGCATGTTCAATGAAAAAAATGGTGAACATAAAAATTGAAAATTAGAATAAATAAAATAATTCTGATAAATAATATAGAAAATAATTTAGAACAAGAATTTTTTATAAAAAAATCCAAAAGAAAAAAAAATGCTTACATTTTGGTCACAAAATATGTAATAATTATTGAGATGTATTATATTTGAAATGACATTGTTTTCATATGTGAATATTGTATTTTGTGATTGGATTTTCAACTATTTTAACTATTAACAATAATTACCAAACTATGCAATACTTATGTGTGGGTCACAAAAGTTGATCGAATGTTAATACCCGCATTCAAGTTTATCATTTATTGACACAAGGGGTCAAATATGATTATAATGGTTGTTAGTTCATTTAGTGCAATACTTTCATATTTTGCATATCATACATTGGTAGACATTAACATTGTGTAAATGATAAGTAAGTAGGTGTGTGGGTGTGGGTAGGTAATTAATAAATAAATATGTAGGTAGGTTGATGGTTAAGCATGTAAGTATGTACACAAATAAAAAACAAGTTAGGTTAATTATGTAATTATGTCAATAAGATGGTTACGTAAATAGGGTAGTCAAAAGTTTTGTTAAAATATTTGGTTAAAAAAATAATTTAAAAATTAAATCAAAAAAATATAAAAGTTTTTTTAAAAGATACAAATTTAAACAAGAAAAGATAGAGCTTTTGCTAATAAGTAAAGGTTTAGCCATGAAGAGATGGAAGTTTTGCCAAAAGGTATAGGTTTACCATGAATTAAAAGTTTTTCTAATTTGTAAAGGCTTAACCAAGAAGAGATATTTTTTTACTTAAAGGTAAAAGTTTAGCCCAAAAAAACAAGGGTTTTGATAAAGGTAGAGATTTAACTAGGAAGAGTTCAAAGTTTTTTCAAGTGGTAGAAGTTTAGGCAAAAAAATATAAAGGTTTTGTTGAAAGGTAAAAAATTAGTTAAAAAGAGGTTAAGGTTTTGCCAAGAGATAAAAATTTAATCAAGAATAATATAAATTTTACCAATGTGTAACGGTTTAGCCATGAAGTGATGGAGGTTTTGTCAAAAGATATAAGTTTTGCCAAGAAAAGCTAGAATTTTTTTCAAAAGGTGGAAATTTAATTAAAAATATATATAAGTTTTGTTCAAAAGTAAAAGTTTTGTCAAGAAATAAATGTTTAACCAAATGTATATAAATATTTTGTCAACATGTAAACATTTAATCATGAAGAGATGGAGGTTTAGCTAAGAAGAGTTATAAGTTATGCCAAAAGGCAAAAGTTTAGCCAAGAGATATAGGTTTAGCCATCAAAAGATAGAGGATAGGCAGGTAAAGGGTTGGTAGGTAGAGCCAAGACAGAAGGAAAATATTTTAGTGTAAAGAAATGGAGAATGCAAACACCATACATAGTTGATTTTCAATACCTATTTTTCATGCATACCAGTTATCAATCATGTATTGATAAAAGGCACCATGATGGATGATGCCCACTTACAAAGATATTATTTTAGGGTCTTCTATAGGTTAGTGTAAAATCTAGCTAAATCACATGAATAAATAAAGAATCTATCAAAGGCTAGGTATATGTTGAATGTGTTTTCTTTGAATATCCAAGTGTACAAGACAACTTGTCCTTTGCAGTAAAGGAACTGAAACCCTTTATATTGGTTCTAGTTCTTGAATGTGAAGCAACATATATATGAAAGGTAGTTGGTTTGTTTTTATTATTTGTTTACCCTAATTTTGATCTATCCAAACATTAGTTTATAGGCCTATATGCATAAGAACATAGCAATAAATGGAAATTTTTAACTACAAAAGAAAACTTGGAGTAATTTGATGGACATATGTCCATCAATTTAAGGTCAAAATCATTTATGATCCCACTACATTTGAGTGCATTAATTTTAGGTCAAGGGTTATGCAATCAACCAAAATGGAGTACCATGAAGGGGTAGGGCAATGAAAGGTATGATAATATGGTATAACAAGTTTAGGATCCAATAAGACATCCCATTCATTTTTCATGCCACAACTTGCAAAAAACAATTCAGTTCCATGAAAAGAAATGTTCATGAGGCAATGTTTAAGGATATGAACTTGAAATTAAATCTTTCATTTACATGGCATTTCCAAGCCCAATGGGAAGATTCAATCCTAGTATAAAAACAATATATGAACATTCATGGGTAATAAGAAACTAAATGCCATAAATTAGAAGACTAGAAATCGTAAGGCCAAAAATTATAAGAGTAGAAATCATGCATCCATGATCACTTGAAGACCATACCACATGAACATGTGCACCAACCCATGAATGAATGATGACACAATAAACATAATAAAAAACATGACCATTGTTTTTATGCTCAAAACAAGCTTGAAACAAAAGAAGACCAATGATATCATGGAATTCAATGGAGCAAAAAAAGGGACTAGAAAGAAAAAACCCTGTGAGAATAATGAAATATAATGAATATAATAAATGCAACTACATGTTTCACATGTGGTAGCATTCAAAGGTTCACATATTTATGTACATATGACATCAAGCTAAAATTCAATTTACAAAAGGGAATTATATATATGTAGTTGAGATGTACAATAACATTGTATGTATACTTGAATTCCAAGAATAAAATCATTATGAATCTATGCCCTTGACTCAAAATAGGGTGGGTTGAATGGTATATTGTTTAAAAACACCTCAAAATGCATACTCATAAACTTTTGGAATTTTTGTAGAATGTTTTTGACTTACACAAAATGCAAGCTAGTTATATATTGAACCTAACAAATTAATGTTTCATCATGAATGGTCCATTCTTCTTTCCTCTTCACTTGATGCATGCATACAACACCAACAAATGTGCTAAAATGTACTCATGTTAGAGAGAAGTTCCAAATAACACCCACTAGGTTTAGGTGAACTGCAAATCATTGACATAATCCCAAATGTATTATAATTCAAGAATAACTTTGTCTTCCTGGTTTGGAAAAGATAGTGCAAAAGGGTTCTTGGAGAGGAAACTTACAACATAAAAAGGCACTGCAACTTTTGTACGTTGAATGCACACTACCCAAGCTCCCACAAATTCATACCTATGAAACAGAAAACACAACCAAGGTACAAAGGGGTGAAAAAGGGGGATGGAATACATGTACCTTTTCACTTGTTAGGTCGAAAGTGTTTTTCAAGCTAGAGTTGGATTTTAGGGGGCACTTGGAGTTTAACAACTTTGATGTGGCCAAGTTGGAGTGGGTTTTTTCCAAGATGTCACCTTAATGTGACTTGAAGTTTCCTACTTTTCACTATTAGAAGGTGGTGGTGTCCCATTTGAAGGCACATAATTGATAGAATTCCCATCCCCAAATGATGAAGTGAGATTCTTGACATCTTTTGATGGAATGGCATCGCTCTCATGTTCCTTTGATCCTTTACATCACAAATTTAGCATGCAATGAATTAACAATGAAAATTGTGTGAAGTTCGTTCATTCATAGGTTCATACATTTTACTCACAAAAATCATGCATTGAAAACACATTTGACACACAGATAAATGTGTTGATGGATGAAATACAAACCTATGAATGAACAAATGTCACATGGATTTTGCATCTTTCAATAAATCCATGTGTCAAATGTGTCTTCAATACATGATATTAGTGCATGAAACATACGAATTATGAATGAACTTATGTTACACAATCTCCATTTCTAAGCATGAGATGTTAAGCTTGTCATGTAGATCGCTCTAATTATTTTAACCCCTCTCACTCTTTTGATCCCTTAGATTATTCAAACTGCTCTAACTCTTCCAATTTCTTTTGTTATGACTCCTCTAATCCCTTAAATGGCTTAGACCCTTCTACCCTCTCAACATCTTCTTTAGATTCTAGGGCCTCAATTGTAGGCATCTTTGTTCGCATTATTAGTGAGCTTATTAATCATAGTGGAATTGGACCTACAATCCATTACAACATGGTTTTCAATTAGTGCCTTAGTAGACCATGGCAATGGTCTTGTTAAAATTCTACAAAACTACATTTTTAAAGTTCAAAATTGTTGAAATTAATTTTGGTTTCAAAATAGCAATACCCATTTATTATGGGTTCTATAACATGAATGTGCAAGTGTGAAGAAGGGGTCATGGGCCTCAAATACATGATGCCCAAAGGATGACCATGAACCAAACTAACCAAGGAATGTATGTACACTATAATTACAATAAGAGAGAAAGTGGTTGCATTATAGCAAGAAGAAATGTGATTGAGTGACTTGTGTAGGTAGGTTCAATGGAAGTGCAAGAAACCTAATTCAATGGAAGATATTGGAAATGTGTAGTGAATGCACTTATTGAGGTTGATGGCAAACAAATGGTTTTTGGCTATGTATTAGTTTTCCTCCTGAAACAACAATAACAATGTGCCAAGACCATGTTTTGGTGTGTGTAATTCTTAAAATAAGCACATTATTTGACTATTAGACTCAAACAAAGGTCATCCTAGTGCGACATAGCTTCAAATTGTGATGGAGTAGTTGTTTAAGCATGGAAAAACTTTGGATTGTGCTAAATCATCCTTGTGCAGGGTAGAAGAAAATTTTGGAATGGAGAAAAGCGGGTTAGGGTGAATACCAAATGGAGGTGGCATGAAAATCTAGGTGTAATGGTTTTGTGAACTAGGCTATGTGGTGGAGGATGCTTAGATTTCACATGATTTTGGGGTCACATTCACCTACTTCCAATCATGACAAGACATTCATTTCTGGTGTTCAAGTATGTTCACATGGTGGGCTACCAAATCAAGGCCATGCAATTTGAATATGATTCTAGAAATAAACAAATGCACATTTGCATGGCCTAACACTAAATTAAACGAAACCCCAAAAACATTTCATTAGTAGATAAAATGTCGTAACCCTCACCTTGGGCTCGCAACCAAGGCAAGGGCTTGCAAGGTTGCGGGCCAAGAGGGAAGCTCGGGAGTGAAGGAAAGTGTGAGGGAATGAACCCTCACATTCCCAAAGGAGCTTCCACTTTGGGAGTTAGAGTCTCGATGGATTCTCGAATGTTCAGAGAGCGATTATAAGGGTCAAAACTCAATGGCTCGAGGAATTCTTTATACCATTGAAAAGCTATTGAAACTTTAATGTCTAAAATGGGCTTGCATCACTGATTTGGACATTTAAAACACACGTTATGGTCGAAAGAAGGGCCGGGAGTCAAATTGGTAGTTTGACTCCTGACCATTAAAAGTTGGGAATCGACTTGATTTCCTTGTGTGTAAGTGGTGTGCAACATACTGTTGGAAAGATCTTGAAAATGGCTCCAACTTTGTTTTACACCTCATTTTAATCGGACGTCTGCACACAAAGTTATGGGGCCCCAAAGTTGTAGGAGTCTTAACTTTGGTAATTTCGGGACTCCCACTTGGGAGTCCTGGGACAAAAGCCATTTGGATGTGGGCCTTGTGGAGAAGCACAAAGTATACTATAAGGGGGAAGGTGGTGGGTTCCCTCAATTTGGGGCCATGGTGAGTCTTATGAGTTCGAGTTGCCAATGGTTCGTCCTAGCACCAAAAGTGCTCCAATTATGCATTAACCACCTTGTGTTGGTTTTGTGCACGTTCGTGTGAGTAGTTGATGCTTGTCACTCTTCCTAGTCCCATCCCGGAGCTTCAAGACACCCCTTTAGCCCCTTCAAAGTGTCGCGAGCCAAGGAGCGTGCCTCGGCTCCTTGCTCTTCCGCTATTTTCAGTTTGGACTCACATTTGAATCCATTAAGGAGCTTGGGAGTGCGTCACATGGTTTCAAAGCTCCGGTAGAGCTCGATCCACTTATTGGAAAGTCCTGATGGCACCAAAAAAGACTTGTAAGCCAATCCAAGAAACCATGGTGGAAGAACCCATCCAAGACCTAGATGTCCCATCTGAGGTCATTAAGGAGGAGGAACAAGATGATTTTGAGGAACAAGAAGACTAAGAGAACCCTGATGATCATGAAAATGAAAAGGAGTAACCAACTACAGTCCTTTTTACCCTAGAACAATTGGAGGTTCTACTTAAAATGAATAGGCCCGATTTCAATGAGTTGGTTGCGGCCCTCAAAGGAGGATCATCAAAAGGTGTGGGATTCAAACTTGCTAAACCTGAGAATTTTGATGGGATCCGAGATCGAAAGGTTGTAGATGCTTGGCTTGCAGAAATGGAGGACTACATTCATGCCACCAAGGTTGGGCGACATTCGGCCGTGGAACTTGCTTAATCTTACTTAAAAGGCTATGCCTCCACATGGTGGAGGATAGTGAGGCAAGAGGAAGGGAATACCCATGGCTACACATGGGAATTCTTCAAGGAACGCATTGAGTTGGAATTCATTCCAATGAATTCTGACTACATCTCAAGATGCAAACTCCGTGACCTTGTGAATGCAACGAATGACAATTTGCGCCAATATGTGAAGGCGTATTTCAAACTCATGCTTGAAATTCAGCATATGCATGAATTAGACCGTGTGTGCCACTTTGTTAAGGGGCTTCCAACTTGGGCCAAACGCAAGCTTGAGAAGAATTGACCCGCCTCATTATCTGAAGCCATCATGAAAGTGGAAGGTTTTTCGGATGTGGGACGGGGTGAAAAACTTAGGTTCAAGAAGGATAACAAGTTCCTTCATAAGAAGGCACGCCATGAAGGGGAATAAAGCCAAAGGCAAGATACCTATAGAGGGGAAAGGCCCAAACAATTTCAAGGCTCGAGTTTCAAACCCAAAGGAAATTTCATAAAAAAAGGGGTTCCTTTCAAAGGGGGCCAACCTAAGGGGGATGCTAGTGGGAGGCCCAAAGGAACGTGTTTCAATTGCAATGAAGTGGGGCATTACTCCAAAGATTGCCCCAAACCCAAACCAGGGAATGGAGGTTCTAAGGTAATTGCCTTTACCGCCAACCTAGCCCAAGGTGAATGTAATCGCTTCATTTTTTTGAAAGGGAAGGTTTTGAAGCGGGACGTGTTATGTCTTTTGGACACAGGGGCTTCCCACAATTTCATAACCCAAGAGAATGCCGAAAGAATGGAGCTCCAATGGAGGAGTTCAAGGCACCCATTGAGGTGCACTTTGTGGATGGGGTTCCTTATCCCACTACATTGCGAGCAAAAGACGTGCCTCTCTAATTAGGAAATTGGAGAGGAAAGGTGGATTTGCTGGTTTCCACTTTAGGGGGGATGGATTGCATTTTGGGAATGGAATTCATCACTCATAACAATGTGCTCATAGAAGGGCACAATAGGCTAATTAGCATTCCATCCTAAAATGGGATCGTGCGAGTGAAGGCACACAAAGTGCCTAGTGTGGGTGGATTGACCATCCACTTGATGATAAGAAAGACGTCGAAAAGGGAATGCATGGGAGGTTATGGCATGTTGTGTGGGATGCGAATGTTGGATGAGTTTGAGCCAAAGGAAGCTACCAACTTGGTAAGCTTTCCCAAGTGCCTTAAGCGAATATTGGATGAATTCTCGGATGTGATGTTCAAAGAATTGCTCGATGAGTTGCCCCTGATAAAACAAGTTGATCATGCAATTGAGGTCATGTCGAAAGTGGCACCTCCCGCCAAGGCCCCATATCGAATGAATCATGAGGACTTAAAGGAACTTAAGGTTCAACTTGAGGATTTCCTCACAAAGGGATACATCAAGCCTAGCAAGTCACCATATGGGGCCCCAGTCCTTTTTATTCACAAAAAGGATGGGACATTGAGGATGTGTGTGGACTATAGAGCCCTCAACAAGGTGATAGTGAAAAATCGATACCCATTACCTTGGATTAATGACTTATTTGATTGACTCTCAAGAGCCAAAATGTTTAGTAGGATTAACCTACGCTCTAGGTACTACCAAATTCGAATCGCAAAAGGGGATGAAGAAAAAACTACTTGTTGGATAAGGTATGGCTCATACGATTTCTTGGTGATGCCTTTTGGACTCACCAATGCACCCACCACATTTTGCATTCTCATGAATGACATTTTTTAGGAATGGTTTGATGACTTCATGGTCGTATACATAGATGACATTTTGGTGTATAGCCACTATATGGAAGAGCATGTGGAGCATCTTTGGAAGGTGTTCCAAAGGTTGAGAGAAAACAAATTGTATGCCAAGTTTGAGAAATGCGAATTTGGGGTGACAAAAATGGATTTCCTTGGACATAGGATCACCTAAGAAGGCTTGAAGATGGATGACCACAAGGTAAAGGCAATTTTGGGTTGGGAACCACTTAGGTCGGTTTCGGCTTTAAGATCCTTTTTAAGACTGGCTTCCTATTATCATAATTTCATCAAGAACTTTGCAAAGATAGCCATGCCTTTGACCAACCTTTTGAAAAAATCATCCAGAATTTATGAATGGGATGAAGCATGTAATGAAACCTTTGAAACCTTGAAAGACATTTTAGTGAAAACGTTGGTGTTGAAGTTACCCGACTTTGACAAAGATTTTGATATCCACTCCAATTAGGGTTAGTGGCTATTAATGGTTATTATTGGTTATTCTATTAATGTTTATTGGTGATTACTCTATTAATGGCTATTAATAACTATTATATTGGTGGTTATTGATTGTTAATTTATTAATGGCTATTGATGATTATTCTATTAATGATTATGGGTGGTTATTATATAATGGCTATTAGTGGCTATTATATTGATGGATATTAGTGGTTATTAATGATTATTATATTAGTGGTTATTGGTGGTTATTAATGGTTATTGGTGGTTATTAATGGTTATTATATTAATGGTTATTGGTGGATATTTGTGGTTATTAATGTTATTATATTAATAGTTATTGGTGGCTGTTGATGGCTATTTTATTAGTGACTATTAGTGGTTATTTTTTTAATGGTTACTGATGGTTATTGTATTATAAATTATTGTTGGCTATTATATGTTATATTACGACTATTGGTGATTATTCTATTATAAATTATTGTTGGATATTCTATGTTATAATATCATAGGCTATTGGTAGTTATTATATTATAAGGTATTTTAAATTATTTTTCATAGGTTATTATTTTTTATTCTAAGTTATTTTACCTTAGGTCATTATATTTTATTTTAGATTATTTTAAGTTTTTATACTTAGGATAAAATAATTTATAATAACATAAAGTAAAATGATCTTGAATAACTTAAAGTATAACTTGAAATAACATATATTAACTTAAAATAAAATAAGTTAAGGTGTAGCCTAAAGTTAGTTGAATAATTTAATTTAAAATAATTTAAAAACTTATAATAAGTTAATTAAGATACCTTAAGGTAAAATAACGTATAATAGTTTAGGGTATAATAATTTATACTAACCTATAATAACTTAAAATAATATAGGGTCTATCATAAAGTAACATATATAGAATATTTTAAAAACATAAAAATAAATTTATTTACTATAATAAATTATAATAATGAATTATGTTAATTAGTAATGAAACATGATGTCTATATAGTGATATTATAGTGAAATAACTTTCACCAAGGTGAAATTAGTAAAATGCAATGAACTAATTTCACTTTTAAGGTCCCATAGTGAATTAGGCTAATGAATTACACCCCACTTTTGTAATAGTGTTTTAACCATTTTTTTTTTGGTCCCCATTTTTTCACTTTCGTAATATAAATAAAATTTTAAATTTTTTTTACAATTGAGTTGAGGTGAGGGAAAAAAAAATCTTGAATAATTTTACATGATTTAAATGAACTAACACTCACCAATGCACCAGTTGTGGATGAGACTATTTTGGTTCTTTTGGGATGAACCCAAACCTTTTAACCTAAACTAAACCAAACATTAAGGTGGGTTATTTTTTTTCTTTTCACTAGCCAACTTTTCCTTGAGATTTCAAAAAAAATCCCCCCTTTTTTCACCTTCTTTTCCTTTTACTTTTCTTCTTTTTTATTTATTTCTTCTTCTTCTCTTCCACCATCATTTTCTTCTCTTCCATTGTTGTTGTAACTTTTTCTTCATCATTTTTTTTCTTATTTTTTTTACTGTTATTATTATTATTACTATTTATTCTCTTTTGTTTGTGCTATAAATTTTTTTTCTTATCATTTTTTTCTTTCATTTTTGTTGCCACTTTAGTTTTTTTTTACATATTTCATTTTTTTGTTTTCTTTTATTGTTACAACTTTTTCATCATTTCCTTTTTTTTTTGGTCTTGTTATTGTTAATTCAAGAAGAAGAATTCCAATTTTTGTTTTTTTTTCATTGCTTTGTTGTATTTTTTTTGTTTCTTTAAAAATAAAAAGATTTTTTGGGGTTTTTAACCTTATTTTTTCATTTTTTCTATTTTAAATATGCTAATATTTTTTAATTATTTTTTTCTAAATATTTTTTTGTTTTCCCCCTATTTTTCCATTCTTTTTTGTCTTCAAAATTCCAAAAGATAAAGTTTGATTTTTTATTTCCTTTATTTCTTATTTTCAAAAATTTCACAATTTTTCTTTTTAAAAAAAATTTAATACATTATATGTGTTCATACCCATGTAATTTTTTAGGGTTTGATTTATATATTTCAAATTTGCATGTTAATGTGTATCATGTGTTTGATGCAGACTTTGAATACTTATGAAATACCAATTTGTAACGAATGCCATTCAACTCCAATTTATCACTATCAACTTTACATTCATCAACATGCTATTAAGGTGGTTACAACAAGAACTTATTGATGAACACATGACATGTTGTTAATGAAAATAGGTTTATAAAGGTGTCTTTTGAGGTTAAAAAGTAGCATGCATATTTTACTTAGGTTTTTTTGGCATAAACAATGGCATGGAATTCATGTTTTCCATTTTTTGATAGATGTGATACTTGTATCAATAGATACAAGTTTTGTCTTATTGCAATTATAACCTCACATTTGTATTATGTTTACATGCTTTGAAAGTGAGCATTGCATTAATAATTTGTTGAAAATTTCCCTAAAAATAGGAGGTCAATAATGCAGTTAGGTCAGTAGGGTAGCTAGGGAACCAGGGTGATTAGGTTGGAGGGTAGTATGGTCAGGGTTGGGAAAAAAACCCCCCAAAAGATAAAAGGGTCAAAGGTCACAGCAACCCTAAAAGGTTGACTGTGGTACAATTTTGGGTTAACACAGGGTCAGGAACCGGATGAAGAAATGTAGCCCATCCTATGGACAGAACGACCAACTGGTGCACTGGTGGGTGCTGGTTCACTCTGGCCTTGTTAGCTCCCTTACCTGTATGAAGAAACCTGTTTTCAGCAAGCGGGAAATCTGTGGTGGAAGGTATCAGCC
>Ga0116231_10011149_pt1 | contig 14002 bp, 8 predicted proteins | sample S1TSphgellanicum_2_FD_89695 | JGI IMG/M metagenome (GOLD analysis project Ga0116231, IMG submission 89695) | Host-associated microbial communities from peat moss isolated from Minnesota, USA - S1T2_Fd - Sphagnum magellanicum MG | ecosystem: Host-associated > Plants > Peat moss > Unclassified... | reverse complement strand
TTTTGATGTTCTTTTTTTCGTTTTTTTTTTCTTTGAGAATCAGGTAGTCAAAGATCATAATTGATTTCAAGAAAAACCTAGTGCGACCACTCTTTTTTTTGTTTTTTTTTTTTTTTTTTTGGTGGGTTTGGTTACTACATGCATTCTGCTCGTGACTTGCAAGAATTTATATAGTGGTAGTTGGAAGGTGATGGCAATATCATTAAGTTACTTTCTGTCGGCCTCTCTTGAGGATCTGCTTTTCTTGACCTAGATCTCACCAACATCCCCCACTTGTTGTTATTCCATGCAGTTTGTTGAGTTGCCTTTTTTTTTTTCCTTAGTCCTTTTTTTCGCAGGTTGTGATGAGTTGAGTGAAATGGTTGTTTCCACGATCTCTCGGTCAACAACAAAATGTATGGTGTTTGGTGATGCAACTAAGTCCAAGCATTTATTACACCTTGGAAGAAAACGGAGACTACTACTGAAATGCATAATAATGCAAAAGGGGATCTACTGTGCAACTTGGGACAAATAGGCATTCCCATTGTTTCAATGTTTTAAACTGGCTGGACCCACTCACTCACTCACTACTACTGTAGTAGATTAGAGCTTATTTCATTTAGTTTGGATTCCGAAAGCTTTTGCATGTGACTGTTGTTATTGTGTCAGATGATAGAAAAAAACAAAATTCCCAATTGAACCAACCCACCAAAGAATGATTGCTTATATTAGAAAATGCATTGACAGCACTCAATCCATCGATGCTGAGAAATTCTTCTTCCTTCCCCCCACAAAAAAACAGAGAGAGAGATTTCCATGACAACAACAGATGGGCATCATCAGCATTGAGGTTCCATCAATGCAGAGAGGGGAAAAACAAAAGCTGAGTGATTTTCTTGAGTTGCACGGGTATTTGATTTTGTTACTAACTGCTGGTTCTGGGTTTTTTTTTTAAAAAAAACTTTCAGAATTAGAGGAGAACCATCCCGATTTTTTGGGGGAAAATTTAAAAATTGGGATTAAAGAACTGGTTCGAGTTCTGACTGTTTCAGAATCCTCAAAGAACCAAGGTGTTTCCTGAAATGACCAGCACAGAACCGATAGTTCCATACATGGTTATTTGAATTCCTTCCATGCTTTTGACAACCGTGGTTATACATCAGAACAAATTCTCTGATTTTTTGAGAAACATGGTGCTGTCAACCCCAAGAACTGGCTTGATGATCACTTGACCTTTCTTTTCTGGATACCCGCCCAAAACCTGTAATTTCCTAGTGTTAGAAGAACTCAATTAGAGGCATCAATTGCCTATCTGTCAAAAGAAAGGAACTCAAAAGAAGAGGTGAGGTATCATGGCATTTGTTCGAATCAAAGACCTTGACAACACTTGAATATACCAGCCTTTGGACTGGTATTTATCCATTGGACAGTACCAGTGTTGGACTCATATCATATTTTGAACGTAAAGAACTGCCAACAATTTCATACTATAGTGGAGGGCACCTTAGAGCATCTCCAGCGGTGCTCATTACGTGACCCTGCAAAAATATTTTTCACATCCAAGTTTAGTTATTTACTTTTTTGCACCCATAAAACTGAAACCGGAAGAGCAAATAGGTGATGGGATAGTAATAGCAAACCACCTGGACCAATCATTATGATGGATCAATCAGAAACATTCGGCAGCCCTCAGATCTTTTTTATTACACTCTTTTCTGCAGGTGCACAGCATTGGTGCATCTCTTACCAGCCACTGCGCACTCTGTAATTATGCTGAACCAAAACCATTTTCCTGATTCAAACAGGCATATTTTGACTTTTCTTCATCTAATTTTACTGTGCAGGGTATACTGATCACCGCTGGAGATGCTCTTGAACACATAAGGTTCAATGGGCCACACCAGAGGGATCTTACATTTTGTTCTGAAATGTTCATCCATACAAATGGATAGGGTGGGAGAAAGTTGCTTTACCTTCGGTAACACCCTCAGATGAGGACGTAACTAAAATGTGGGCACGACCTCAACTGCCACCCCTCAAGTGATACCCTGAAAAACCTCAGGTGCTAAATTTCGTAGAAAGTGATAGCAGGGCATTATCAATACTAGTCTGGTATTTAAAAAGAACACACTACATAGTGATATTATTTGCATTGATGATTAAAATTCATTGACCCTCATCAAGTAACAAGCATATGGGATGCTCTGAAACTTTGTCAGTACAATAAGTTTGTTTCAAAGGATAATAACTCAAGAAATGAACAACATTACGGTACTGCATTGGCAGTTTTGACACTAATTTTGTTATTTTCCAGAAATGTTGAAAATTTCACAAAAAAAGAATTCAATAAAGGTAAAAAGCTAAACATTGGATCTTGAAGAATATTCCATTAGTCAAAATAAAAAAATTCAAAATTAATAGATTATTCAACAGACATGTGTCGAAGCTACCAAGGTGATATCATACTCATTACTAGTATTCTTTTTTTCCAACAAAAATGGACATGAGCCTAGTGTTGGGTACCAAATTTTTAACCACCTACGAGACTGTTAGGATATCCATCTTCAGAGTATTTGTAAACCCAATACTAGGCCAATATGGGTGTACGTTAGGGTGCAGATGCTAGCTAACTGATATCAGAGACGGATCTGGTATTCCAATTAGTACATGCATATAAAAGATTTGATATATACAATATAGCACTCCAGAACAACAGCACTAGAGTTTTCTTTATGCTCGTGTGTTGTTACAGGGACAAGAATACCAACCTGCTGTGGGTTGTGATGACAAACAACACTCAGAAGAGAGAGAAGAACTGCCCTTCAAGTAATAATAAGATAAATTGCAATCAGAGGTCACTGTTCTCCCAGGAGTGTCAGAGGTCCTCCCCTCCTGGATTACACAACAAAAAAAAGCTGTTATTCATTCTCCACAGTCCACACAAAAGAAACGCTTACTTATACCCCCAAAGCCAAAGTCAGATTCTTTTTTCGTTGGTGGATTCCCATCCCCTGGGACAACAGATTGAAGAGCTATCTCTGACTGCCAGTGGTGATGCCAAGTTCCAACTAGCAGAATCCCTGGGGTTGGAATTTCAGCCACCCTGGTGCTAATGGAACCATATTAATAGCATCATCATCATCACCATCATCAACAGACCAGTCACAAGTCAGCTTTTTGCAAAGGAATCAGGAATTCTTTGCATTAGAACTTTGCCTTGTTTTTTCCCAAAGTCACCAACTACATACCTACTAGTATATGAATTCAAATGTACTCAAAGATCACTCATATGAATATGTATGTGCATCACCCTGCAAACCCTATCCTTGCCCCAAACCCTAAAATGGGGGTGTCTAGATGAAAATCTGCGAGTGGATGAGTGATGTAGGGTAATATAATAACAATCTCCACAGATGCACATTTTTGTTAATATAAATTTCACAAGTATTCGTTTCTTTTCAATGCACTCCCATCATTGTTTTGTATGTTTTTCATTTTAATTACTGAGTATTACTCATAAATTTACAGTTGTTCAAAAGACCAACATACTCTTGTGTTTGGTGACCGTGGTTTTTTAAAACTAGTTTGTTTCTGTAAAACAGCAGCAGCCATATCACTTACTTGGGCATGTTGCTGGTTTTTGGGGTTTTCGGTTTGCCACAAAATGTAACACTGCAAATTGCAGCCCAATCGTACCACATTTCAATCTCCTCCACTGTTGTCCTGAACATTTGCTTTGGTAACCGGGGATCTGTCTGCAGAAAACCTGAACATTGTCCTTCAGTCTCCTACTACTACTCTTTGTGACAATACACTAAGCAGATATTCAACCTGACTACAACAGAATATGTCCCGCTAAAACAATGATTTATTTATAGTTTGTCCTTTTTCCACACAGAGGCAAACTCTTTGGGACTAAGGGAAACAAGCAATCTGTAAACACAGAGCCATCTGCTGCATACCAACACCACAACCCCTTAGGAACACATCTTTTGTGACCCCTGTCAATAGCAGCAACAATAGATCTAAGCATGATATGATGTTTTACTCTCAAAAAAAATTCCAAAGACAAATGTGAAGAGTATCTCTCTCTCCAAATTCAACTCAAATCTAATTCATCTAATGCTAGAATCTATGTGAATGTGGTTGGCAAATATCCAATAAAAATCATCATTGGGGTCTTCAGTCTTCACTTTGCTGTAAAATGTTACCACTGGAAATGTTACTACAAGAGTTTGAATAGTTGTCATTGTCAAAATAGATCGAAATGTTAGAAAAACCTCTTACAACCCCCGATATTATATAGAGACGTTTGACCTATAGGTTACTTAAGGTGAAACACATATTAGTTATGTGTAACGACACCAGTTCAGAATTCAAGGTTTTTGAATAAAATTATCCAACCCAATTTTTAGGTGTTTCTAATAAAACAATCAAGACCAAAAATGCCTAATATTTGCCATTTGCATGGTAAATGCCTACTTAACCAAGGTTCTTAATTTGAGAACACTTCCTCTAATGACAAGGTAACAAACCTAATGACTCTCCATATAATACTTTTCTTTGGACACTTCCTGCAGGTCTTTTTTCCCCCTCCTGCAAAAATGATTGAATCACAAGTTTGTACTAAGCTAGATATATATACCCTGAATTCAGAAAAAGTGGTTTCAACTTGAGATGCACTGTTGAACAATTCGTTCAGTCTGAAGTTCAAAATGAAGAAGAACGAGGGGAAGTCTGGCAACCACACATATCTGTAAGATTGCAGTGAAAATCTCCAAAAATAACACTTTGAAGCTAAGACAACAATGAGTGTGGTCATTACCATATGAGAGCTGTTCCCAAAGTGTCAGACCTTCCACCTTCATCACGACTGCCACACATCACAAACAAATTAATTTGGAAACCCAAGAGCCTGTGGCATACATCTCTCCTAAAAACACTTTCGCATTCTTCTAGATGCTAAGTTCCAAGAAATACTGTGTGCAGACTCAAAATCTGGGGCTACTTATGTGCCAATATCCAATGATTGGCAGTGTACAGGAACATGCATTAGCTAACATCTCACAACATAAATACAGGATGGAGAGAAGGCAGGTTGGAAGCTACATGATATTAGTGAGGCAAATGATCTTGCATTGCAGTCTATGATATTTGTCACACATCATTGCTGGATGAAGTGTGAGCAAATAGTGTAGATTGCAATGCAAGAGAAGAGACAACCTTCGACAAATAAATGTTGCTTCACAAGATCTTCTTTCAATCGTTTGGTCAGATTGGCAAAAAAAACTTGATTAGAAACCCAAAACTGGACAAACCTATGGTGCTGTCCACCGTGTCACCACTCGAGCCAAAAATTCTAACATTGATGTAACTCAGGAGCACTGCAGTCTATCTATCACCTTGTTAAATCAGGTGAATACCTTCTCAGACAAAAGTTCTGTTGTATTTGATTGGATACTTGTTTTATGGAACAATCCCATACTTCAGATAATGTTCCGAGGCACTTATGAGTTGATTGTAAAATAGGCATTATTACTTATATGGGTTTTGAAACATTCATTTCACCTTGATTGTTGCTGAACTCGAGTTGGCTTTGCTGCTGGGCTCATCAAGGTCTAGACCTTTCTGGAATCAAACTCAATGGACAAGACAGCTAAAATCAAGGTGACGAGCAATAGCATTGGTTGTGCCCTAGTTTCATTATCCCCAGCTTTGCAAACTTCAATGCTCAGGCTTCAGAAGAAGTGTCTCTTTCAAAAAGAACCAACACTTTGAGTAGTGTACCAAACATGCTCATGTGCCTAGGTTCACCACTGCTCCAGCAAGTAGTGGTCCAGCCACCACAAAAAAACTTGCTGCCAAACACCTGAGTAATCCAGATCAAAGATATCACCAACAACCCAGGCAAGTACAGACTATCCAGCAGTACATAATCTGTGAGTTACCACTGTCAGAATAAATGGATATACTCTTCATCTTACAATCTGACCAAAAGAGGAAATAGATGGCACAAACAGGATGCACAGCAACATAATTGTAAGTCTTCCAAAACCCTAACCACTGAACCGGATTTTGAAGGCACTGACAATGTGTCCTGAAGAAAGAAAGCTGCAGTAGGAGTATTACAACTCAAGCCAAGGCAAATGCACCTGCAGAATGTCATGCAACAAAAAGGTTAGCGCTCCTCTCATCATCATGTAAGAGAACAATTGTGAAGATGAAGTCTAGGCAATTGAAGCTTATAAGAATGTTGCAAATAAAAAAAGAAGAAATGTGTACCTGGGATAGATTAATCTTATTGGAGACATAGTAGTTGTAGTACCTGCAAAACCGTTTCAACTTTGAAGAAGATTCATTCGCTGATTCAGAGTGGATTTCATGTTCTTGATCTGCATGAGAACACTGAGTTTTCACATCTTCAAGATTCTCTCACTAGTTTTACCCCTAAAAACTGTTGCATAAAGCTCTAGCTTCGAAATCAACTTCAAGTCTGAGGATCTGTAATCTTTCTGAAATTCAAAGCCCTGTTTTCATGCTCTATTGTGGTAAGCTGTTTCATGCATCACCTGTGGAAGTTTTCTTTCCTGTTTCTAAAAGAGTCTGCAAATGCATTCTCTAGAGGATGTGAGGGAGGAGGTGAGAACATAGAAAGGATGCATTTCCTTAAAGTTCATTCTTTAAAAATTGCTTTGCTTAAGGAAAAACTTGTCGTGAACAACAAAAGAAAAAGAAAATTGTGAACTTCTCCTCCTATTTGAATCCCAAGAAGCGCCATGCTTCAATTAACGCGCATATTAACCTGTTAGAGCTTGTGCAAGGGCGCAAAAGATTCATGAGAAAATGAAGCCTGGAAAAACTTGTCATGAAACAAAAAAGAAGAAGAAAACAATTGTGAACTTCTTCTCCTACTTGAATCCAAAACATTGACCTGCCTTGAGGTTGTTGTGCAAGGACGCAAAAGATTCACGAGAAAACGAAGGAAAAACGTGTCAATGAACCAAAAAAAAGAGATTGATGCTAATTTGTGAACTTCTTCTCCTACTTGAATCCAAAAGATCGCCATGCTTCAATTGATGCGCATAACGACTTGCCGTGAGCTTGTGCAAGGACGCGCGAAAGATTCATGAGAAAATGGAGGAAATAATTGTCATGAACAAAAACAGGAAAAACGATTTGTGAACTTCCTTCTCCTACTTGAATCCACAAAATCATCGCCATATGCTTCAATTAACTCGCATAACAACCTGCTTGAGCTTATACAAGGGCGCGAAATATTTGTGAGCAAATGAAGGAAAACTTATCATGAACAAACTAAGAGAAAAAATTGTGTACTTTCTTCTCCTACTTGAATCCACAAAACAATCGCCATGCTTCGATTAATTAACATAACAACCTGCTTCAGCTTGTGTAAGGGCGCGAAAGAATATGTGAGAAAATGGAAATTTACCTGCCACACAAGTTCGCAATACATTACGCAAATTTTCTTTTCCTCAACGCCTCCTCCCCATCTAAAATCGCCTCAAAACCCGCCACGCTGAGGATGAATTTGATCATAAAAATTATTGAGCTCTCTCCCTTCCATTTCCACTCACGATCTGCTCCAAGATAGCGCCAAAAATAAAATAAAATAAATAATAAAACAATTGAATTGAGAGCAAGAGTCGCAGCACAAAGAGAGTTGCGCAGAACAGAGCTCGAAGGAGAGAGACGAGCGGAGTTGTTTTAACCAGTGGACAAATTTCCTTTTGGTCCCAATCAACAGAACCCTACAACTGGTAGGAAGTGTGCAAATGTTTTTTTTAGAAAAATATAATAAAATATAATATGATATATAAATATAATTTTGGGTTGAATAAAAGAATGTGATAATTTGGACCCTCTTGTAGGGGTACTACATTCAACTTTTTTTTAAAAAATTTATGATATGATAGTCATGTTTTTCATTTCATTTTTACATGTTTTCAACGACATTGGATTCTTACACAAGTAATTATCAATTATTTTTTTGGGGAATTTTTAAAAAATAAATATGTTGGTGATAAGTGATTTTAAAAATTATTATTGTTGGTTTTTTCAAGCTTTAAAAAAAAAAGAATAATAATGGATTAATTTTCAATTGAATCTAATTGAATTGAATTCAAGTTCAACTGAAGAGCAATGGGATGCAAATTGGTGGAAAAGATAGTGAAAATCTACTCATGAATATGGTGTTGGAAATTTTAAAAACTTTAAAAAGACACATAATATGAAAAGTCATCTTTTCATTTAAAAAAACTTAATGGGCTAAAGTAATTCAATTTGGAATTGTCCAATGGATGACTTACAACTTATAGACCTAAAGTTGTTTTAACGAATTCAACTCCAATGAACCATTTGTCATTATAATTAGATTACTTGGGTGGTTCTGTGTTGTTGTGCATTACTAATGATAATCAACTGATCCATTGATGAAAAAATTAAGAATGGTCCATTTGCTTGGCTATTTTTTATTATTTTAAGTGGCCTTACTCCAAGGGCATTAGCTAATGGAAAGCAAGACCATTGATGTCAAAAGTGAAAAGGCCCAACTAGTAACGACTTATGTGTAACATGCATTTCATTTTTTAAAATAACCTTTGCACCTGTGTAATAACTCATTGTACACACATTGGCCTGACTAAGGAAATTGTGTTCTATAATGTGCTCTCCAAATGCATAGAGAAATTCAAGGAAAGCTTTATGTTCAACCATACCATCAAATCTATCTATATCTTCAATTTCATCCATATAATCCACTTTTATACAAATTCAATTATGATACCAAAGTTAAAGTTTTTCAATTCAAACAATGCAACCTTATTCAATTATACATTTAATTATGTGAAAATAAAAACAAAAATTTCTTCTATTTTCCCCTATCCCAAAGTTGACCGTAAGTGTTTGGTTAGGTAAAGTTTTAAAAGTGGAGGTAATTGATTTGTAATTTTGCAAGTTATTAAATTTGAGGTAAACATCCAAGAATACAAATTAAAACATTCAAGACAATGCAAACCTTCCAAGCTTTCATGGTGTCAATCCTCATAGGTTGAATGGCCAGCTCAAATTAGAATTTACTAGTGTTGGGTGGTCATTCACTTTGTGATTTAAAATTGTCAATTCTAATTGCTGTGTCAAAAAATTGAATTGTAACCTAACAAATTTTTTGGTTCAACCAATTAATTGGAACCACTAAAAATGGTGGGTAAAAAGATTAATCTAAGAACCTAACCTTAGATCTTGGGTTTGGGAACAAGAGAACCAAAATTGGAGTTGGAATGTAAGTTTCAATTTTTTAAAAATTGTAATCAAACTTGAGTGAGTGATTAGGTATCAAGTGTCATCATTGAATTGAATTAGGATATTTATAAAAACTCAATTTCAGTTCCATTTATAAAGGTTAAGGCTTTTCCTTTTTCCTTCAGGGTTTAAGGTTTGCTTTTCATTGTTTATTGTTTCCCATCTCCATCTTGTTTTTCACCCTCATAGGTTTCATTTTTTCATTCTCCAACATGCTTACTTTTCTTTTTTTTTTCCATACCATTTGTTTTCTCATTGTGTTATGCTTTTAACTTGCATTTTTCATTTGTGTTCTCTAGTGTTCATTTGTAATTCATCTCCTTTGTGGCCTTGTACTTTTGTTGTGTTTCATTTTCGGCTTGTGTTTTACATTTTGTAACGTTCATTTGGAGCTCATTTCCTTTATGGATTTTCATTTTTTGTCTTTGCCTTGTGCTTGGGTTTCCATTGTGTTTTTTTGTTTTTTATTTATGGGTTGTGTTTCATAGTCTTTGTTTGCAATTTGTTGTTTATCTCTATCACAGTCATTCACTTCCCATTTGCATCACAATCTTCACCTTTGCCTTACATTCTAATGTACTCCTTTGCAACCATTCCACATCAACATTTTTTTTGTTTTTCTCATGCTTGTGTGTTGTGTTCCCATCTTCATGCCTTGTGGCGCTCCTTTATAGCCCATTCAATTGCGACAAAATTATTGCTTGTTCCATCACGATTTTTGTCTCTACCTTGTGTTCTATGGTGTTTTAGCTCCTTTTGGATTTTTTGTTATTCGTCTTGTATTTGTCGTGTTTTTTTCCTTTATAAATTTTCTATCTTCTAGTCCACCATGATACAACTTTTCCCACCACATTGCAATTCCACCATGTAAGTCTTTTGTCTTTTCCACAACAAATAAAATGTCTTTTTTTTCCTTTCATTTTTTTTTGCTAAGTGGATGGATGTGAATGTGTTGAAATTCATGTCATAAAAGTTTTGTAGTATGTCCTTTCAAAAGGGGATGTTATAATAGGTAAATAAGGTTATGAATTACCCTTTTGTTTGTTGTTGTGACTTGTGACCAACATTATTTCTATTGATTCCATAAGGTACATAGAAGATGTAAAATGTGGACAAAATGGAACCTATTGCAAACCCTTAAGTTCATAAGTTTCCATTTGAGACAATAAACTTGGATGCTTATACTTCTATGGTTGCCTGTTGGGGGGGGGAGGGAAAGACATTACTTGAAAAAATAGAAAATACATGAGTATAAATATAGGGTGCAATATATTGGTTCTTATGTAAAAATTATAAATTAATTAGTTCAAAAATAAGGTTATGGATTTTTGGAAATAAAATTATAATTAATAGGGTATGTGTAAATTTTTAATATTAAAAAATAATAATTGAAAAAACATGTGCATTAAAGATTGAAAGTATTAGTAAGTTGTTAGCAGGTTCAATTATTGTGATTAATTTGTGACTAATAAAAGTTTGTAAAGTGTAGTTTTTTTTCATTTCAATTACATTCCATGATTTCATTTTTTCTTTTTGTTTTTTACATTATGGGTTTTCTATGCATCAAACAATGTTGCAAAGGTAAATTCAAATTCAAATTAGTTTGAACAATTAAGATGCAATTTTTTAACCCTATTGTTGGCTATGTAGGTGCAAGAAAGGGCATCATTAACTACAAGTCCATGAGCAAAAATTTAATTTTTGGAAAACATTTGGAAACAATTCACTAGAAAGTTTGGGCTAAATATAATGAGTAAGAAAAGGATGTTGTTCACTTGAAAATGACAAGCAACAAAACAAAGGTTTAGCCCCACCCCATCTAACATTACATCATTTTTTGGTAGCATTATTCCATATGGTAAAGATGATCCTCATCCAAAAAAGTTTGAAAAAGATTTGCTATGGTTTATTATTAAAAAATTAATGTCCCTATCTTTTGTTGAATCATCATTTCTTAGGCAATTAGTTTTAAAACAAAATCCTTATGTGAACTTTCCATCAACACACTAATTAGTGAATGATATTTTGCCAATGCTAGTTGAAAAGACCAAAAATAAATTTGTCTTCTAGGTTATTAATTGTGTGACATTTCATTACTACAAAAACAAGTTTTTAATTAGATTTTATAATTGAAAAAAACCTAAAGTGATAGACATAAAAAAAAGATCACCATGTCAATCTAAACATCAATTTTGACCAAAAATGGTGACCAAGGTGGTTTTTTTTACTAACAAAATAAAAGCCTATTTGACTAGTCATTTTGATTAACAAACAACGGACCATATGACTAGTCTAATTCTACCCAAATTTATATCGTTTTTTTTTTTGGATTATTATTCAAAAAAATCGTAAATAGGTAGATCGTAAATAAGCTTAAATAGGTCATAAAAGGTAGACAATTAGGTAGGTGGTAGCCTAACATAACATAACATACTTAACTATTTTAATTTAACTTACCTACCTTAGTCCCTCATGCATGCACATGTGTTACACATATAAGGATTTAAAGGTCCTTCACATGCACAATAATAAATCAAATCCTTACCAATGGACTACACCTCCAAAAGCTGATTTTTTTGGTCAAATATTTTATTTCACATTATTGTGTATGTAAATAAATAAAGGTAATTAGTAAGTAGGTTGGTAGGTAGGTTGTGAGATGATATGTAGGTAGATAGGCATAAACTATCTACCTATTCAAGACTACTTACCTAGCCTAGGTAATAGCTAATTAATTTGGCCTATTAACTAACATAAGATGTTTAATTTGAGTAGAAAATCATTGGTCATTTTGATTAATCATGTCATTTTGCTTTGTTCAACTTGATTAAATATCTCACTTGACTATAACCCATTGGCTATTTTGTCTAAGGGGATCAATTTTTATTCAACTTGGTTGGATGTTCAACTTGATAAATAATCATATAAGTCATTTTAGTCAAATTCATTAGCTAAAAAATACACATGGACATGTTTTTTAATCAAAGTGGACAAGGTAATCAATTTGGACAACTTACAAAACCATGAATTGTAGTAATGTTTTCATGTTGAGTTTTGATCTATGGATGTCGAAAGGAAGAGTGGACACTTTTGTTTTAATTATTCATTTTCTAAATCACAATTGAGAGCCTAGTCATGTGACTATTGGCTTGTTAGAAACAATTAACACATTTGGGATTGCCATGGCCTCAAAAGTTAATGAAATGTTATCAACATATGGTTTAAATGTTAAGATTTTTCCGTATGTTAAAGACGAAGGTAACAATCTTTCAACTATGACCTTTGCCCTTATTCCATTTATTTCATGTCAAATTTTGGGGTTGAGAACACCATTTATAGGGAGTTGTTGGGGTCATGCCATGTTTAAGTGCTGCAAATATGCAATATATGACACCAAAATTTATGTTGGTCTAACATCAAGTTCCATTCAATAATGTTAAATTTTGCACAAAATGATAACCTAGACCAAAAAAAGTGGGAAGGGCCACCAAAAGTGGCAAAATAATGTTTGGATACTAGTATACATCCATGTTACAAGATAAAGACCCCAATGAAGACATGATTCGCTTCACAAATGATTTTATCCCAAAAGACCTTGGAATTTAAAGAAACTATATCCACTTGTTATGGACAACAACTATCGATGGCCTTTTAGGATTATGTATCAAGTCCATAGGTTTGGGTTGTAGCCCAAATTGTTTATGATACACTTGGGCCATTGTTAGTCAAATTGTTATAAACCAAAACCAAGGTTAATGGTTGTTACATGATGCACTTATTTCTACAATTTCTTTTGTTATCCAAATGTTGGTAAATTGTTTGGCATCTAACTCCTCATAAACCCAATATTTTGATGCAAAACTACAACTTATGTGGTAACAAATGTAAATGCAAATGGTAACAATTATGCAACACTTCCTTTCTTTTATACATGTTCTCTTTTAGGAATCTAGAGGTCATAACATGTTGAATACGATGTTGGACCCACATTTCAAAGGCTTAGGGTTAGTCGTACAATGTGTTGGGAAGGAGATAATACAAATGATTACGTGTGAGTATGACAAATATGTCTTATTTCCATTCCTAAATCATGCATATTTAAGATTTTGAACCCAACTATTGGCAATGATATTGTTGTTGCATTTACTATGAACAATTCAAAAGGTGTGTCGCAACCCCACTTTGGCCAAGTGTGGGGGTGAAGCCCAACACTTGGAAAAGTTGGAGATTTGGAGTCCTCCGGGACTCCCGAATGTTCAGAGCTCGACAGCAAGGCCCAAAACACCTCGCATTGGGGTGTTCTTGGTGTCATTAGAAAGATCTTGAAACGTAGATATCGAAAATGGCCTCGCATTGGCAATTCGGACATCTGCAGCCCAAGTTATAGGCAAAAGAAGAGCCGGAAGTCAAACTGGCAGTTTGACTCCCAACCACTAAAAGTCGGGAATCGACCTCTTCCCGACGTCGCCTTGGGTAGTGCGACACGGCGTTGGAAAGCTTTCGACGAGAGCTATAACTTTGGTTTAGGACTTGTCCCGATCCAAGTTTGGGGCGAGGAGCTGTGGCCGCCCAAAGTCCTGGGACAGTTTCGGGACTCCATTTCGGGAGTCCCAACAAAATGTGCCATTCGGATGTAGCCTCCGCGACCAGCCGCAGAGAATACTATAAGGGGGAAGGTGGTGGCTTCCCCCGAGTCCGGGCC
>Ga0116231_10011148_pt1 | contig 14005 bp, 7 predicted proteins | sample S1TSphgellanicum_2_FD_89695 | JGI IMG/M metagenome (GOLD analysis project Ga0116231, IMG submission 89695) | Host-associated microbial communities from peat moss isolated from Minnesota, USA - S1T2_Fd - Sphagnum magellanicum MG | ecosystem: Host-associated > Plants > Peat moss > Unclassified... | reverse complement strand
CGCCCCCCCCCCCCCCCCCACAAAAGTCTTTGCTCTTTACACCAGGGATGGTGTCATGAAAGGCTTACTTACTAGGGTGCAGCAGAATGTGCTCTAATGGGCACCTTCTTTCTAGTACATATGATCCAAATCAACACCTACCAAATAGTACCAATGTACCCCCTCCTCCCCATTGGGACCTTCACCTTTGGCCTGTGTAAAATCCAGTGTAAGTGTAAATCATTTACACTTACATGTAGACATTTTTTACACTTACACGAGGCCAGTGTAAATATTTGTCAAATACACTTACACGGCCCTATGTAAATGTTTTGGGATGTGTAAGTGTAAATACTAATTTTTGTTTTTGTAAAGTCACCCTGTCTCTGCGCCTCCTTTCACCCCAAACCCTTCTTTCAGGGGTATCCATAAAGTAAGGAAATTTTACTAAATCTGGGAATGAAATGCTGAAAATCAGCATTTAATGCACAAGGTTCAAGACTAATTATAGTAGCTTTAGAAGTATTATAGTGCTGCAGTGGAGGCGCTAAAGAAAAAGGAAAGGCAGGGTGAAACTCAGATCACCACAAAAACTGAGGTCCCCCCACCCTTGAATGCTAATGTTTTTTATTTTTTTAATCTCACCCTATTTATGATCAAACTCAGGGTTTTAGTGTTGTTTTCGTTACTTTATAGATAATTTTATTACATATCTTTAATAACCAGACCTTCTTGCAAAGTCATATGAATTAGTCGTGGGTGTATATTTTGATGGTTTTTTTTTTTGGGGCAATGGGCCATTTAGCTGGCTTATCTTCAAAAAATTATGAAATCTCCCCCTCCTCAAATAAAAATCATATTTTTTTCATCGTTATATATTTGAATTTATATTGTTTTATCAGACTGTGTAAAATTATATAAATATGTTTATTTTTACACTTACATTTACACACACAAGACTTGTAAAAACAATTGTTGGGTGGGTATTTCTTTTGCTTTGGGTGTTAATGGTTATCAAATTAGGATATGCATACATACTCATCAAGTCTTACTTTTTCAAAAACCTGGAATCCCCCTTGTTACCTGACATATTCTGAAAGTTCACACCTATCCCCACCTCATAACCGGTTATTTAAAAAATTTCAAATATCTATAACTGGACCCAACTTGGGAAGAATAACAATGTAAGGCGTCTATCAAAAACCTAGATCAATAACCTCTTGCACTAACTTCAGATTGCAAAGAAAAAGAACTCTTGCCTTGTAAGTTTAAAAGATTTAAGACCTAGGTAAAGACCTTTGTAAAAATCAATATGTGTTTATAAGGGGTCTTCCAAAAACCCTAATAATAGAACCTCTTTAAAGAGCTGAGCATTATACCCCAAGTTGATCACATACCATAACACCCACCATCACCTCATAGTCACCTCTCTTTGGCTTTCTAAGACCTGGAACCCAAGCAGCTCTTTAAATTTCCAACTTTCCAACTCAAAAGTTTGTGAAACAAAGGGGGGCAACATTCAAGCCCTTTTGCTTAAGTCTTTTGGTCTTTAACTGGAAGTGGGCCCTTAACTGTAGGCACAACAAACAAACAAACACATTGTAGCCCTCGCCAAAAAATAAATTGGATGACAGTATCATGGATGGAAAATGTTGACTTACTCTCTTGATGGGTTAATCATCCATAGGGTGTGCTTTTTGTACCCTCAAGGCTGAAGCTGAGCCAATAGAATGATTATCTAACAGTGGCAATTATTACTGAATTATTATTGAAATAACTGAAAAGGGCAAGCAAATGACATCAATTGAGTGTCACTCCATTCCTATAAATTCACATTTTCTGTCCATATACTTTGGCCCTTTCTGTCCATGTTTTTTCCCCTTTTGTCTTTTTCCAAATATCCAATCCCCTCCTAAGCCAAATTACTACATCCAAATAAGGAGTAAAGTGTAAACCCTTTTGATTGTACACTTGTACACCAAGCCAGTTAGGGTTTCAGACTTATCTTGTCTTTACACTACCCAACTTGGTTAGTAGGTACCTACATATTTGAGGTCTTTTCAAGAGTGTCAAAATTGGGTATATGCTGAAATCACTCCATAGCATATCTATGCATTTTTCATATTTTGCAATGCATGTGGTTGCAATGGATTTGTTTGAATTATGGTGATTGATTACTTGTTGAATATATATTCTTTTAGCATTTGTTACATTAATTAGATCTTGAAAAATATTTCTATCATATGCTCTTGGAATCCCTTTAGATTTTATTGCCATTTTTCATCTTAAGAATTCATTGAGTCTATTCTTATGGCAAATGCAAATTGGTTTCATTCTATTTTTATTTTTTCTACAATCTTTAGAATTTCACAAGTTCATGTTTGCAAATGCTAATTGCACAGGTAATTGTTTTGTCTCCACTTTGAAAAATGTGCCATAGTTGTGTAAATACTTTCATTTACACTACATTTACCCTCTTATATTGCATGGCATGGATAGGATAAATGATGAAACATTTATCTTTACATTTACTCTTTGAAAAGGGTAAACATGTCTTCATTTACTTTTACCCTTGATTGGATTGATAATTTTGCAAAACCTATACACCCTTACCTTTATCCAGCTTGAAGTTTTTATTGAAACATAAATGCCTTTACCTAGCTCATGTGCTATTTGAAATTTAGATTTTCCCTTACATGACTGATATATCAAAGCGATATATCCAACCAACATGGGCATAAGCATGCTGGACAAGAAGCACACATAGTGAACTGGCCAAAGTGAACCAGTGCCCATCATTGCAACATGCAGGATGGATGGATGGATGGATGGATATGAAACATTGTATTCTTGTCCCGTAGCTAACCACAATGGTTTGCTATCTGCTAGTACCTGTCCAATTGTATCTACTTCTGTAGTAACAACCAAGTGTCTTGGCTACTTACCTCTATACCCTAAAACCAGTTATGTTTGCTAACTGGCGACTAGGGGTGACTACTATCTGTAATGAATGGGATGCCCAGTAGCGGTATCGTCACAAAGAACTATTTGAGATAATGGACACATTAATAAAGACCCGCATAATTACCAATTGTGGATGTAATTGGTGGAAGAGCATCCCCAGTGGTGCCGAGTATGTGAGCCTGCACATTAAAATTGGATGAAGAAATGTGTAAAACATCCCGGTTTGGCTCAGCAAAATGGTTTTGGCCCAGCATTTTTGCAGAGTTTGCTAATGCTGGTAAAAGGCACCTGTACCTGCGACAGAAGAGTGTGATAAATAGAATCTGGCTGCTGTTCCTGTTTTCTAATTGGCCAATCATAATGATTGGTTGAGGTGGTTTGTTATTAGTAGTCTCCCACCTATTTTGCAGTCCCAGTTTTAGTTTTATGGCTGGGGTTACAAAAAAGTAAATAACTAAACTTGGATGCAAGAAATAATTTGCAAGGTTACATACTGAGCACAGCTGGTGGTGATGGATGCTGTAATGCATCAACTGAATCACCTGCAATTCACATAATTGGTCCCATGATAAAAAGGATCTAAGATGCACCCATGTGTCCAATCGCCCTCCCCAACCCCCACCCCAAAGTATTCATAACCTTAGCAAGTACTACCTAATGAGAACCTCACAGTTCCAGAGCGTACCTATAACTTATGAGAAAAAAAAACTTATGTCCCAACTAAGAAAATCATGACAAACACTAGTACAACATATAAACATGGCTGGAGAAGACTGGAGTGTACCTGTCCCTGCATAGAAGCAAAGAGAGTGTGCACTCTGTGTGTGTGTTATGAATGTTCTACCATGCAGACACATAGAAACTGAGCAATGAACTCAACCTGCAAGTAGCTTTTTTTCTTTCTTTCTTTCTTTCTGGGGTTGGTTTGGAGATTGAAGGACCAAATGCCAATTGGCAGGTAGGAGGACTGATCATACGACAGCAAAGTGACAACTGCCAGGAGGTACTAGCCTAGAGGGAGCTGGGAGAGCTTCACACTCTCTGCCAATTGAGGAAGATGATGCAAGCAAGCTGATCTGAATATTACACAACGTGGGTGTGTAGTTGTGTACCTTGGTTTAATAATAATGAGTTTCATGAAGATTTTGGATGCATTAGACTTATCTGTACCCTGTCTTCACCCTCTCTTTGGGCCTCCTTTCACCCCTATCCCATCTTTCAGTGGTATCCGCAAAGTAAGGAAATTTTATTAAACCTCAGTATGAAATGCTGAAACTCAACATTTACTGCACAAGGTTCGGGAGTAATTATAGTAGTCCTACATGTAGGAAGAGTGAAAATATACATAGCAGCAGTGGAGGTGCTTAGGAAAAAAGGAAATACAGGATGAAACTGAGTTTACCACCAAAATTGGTGGAAAAACTAGTTTGGGTACCAGTTACTTCCCCTTGTAAAATTTTCATTGCCTTTGATGGCCCTGTTATTCCGAAACTGGCCATTCTCGCCCCCTAAACCCAGGACTTTACTACCGGTAACTCTATTTACCCATGAATCTTTTTTTTGACTAGCTAGCACACATGGGTGAACAGAGGGTTATTTCTCCAACAAAATGATACATGGAAAAGGAGTTACTTGTTTGGCTAACAAAATGATACATACATATCTGTTTGCAGATGACTCTTGCCCCTGTTGATTGATTCATCAAAGATTCAGTACTACCCAACAGACCTATTGTTGTACTTATTATTATTGCAAACTTGTTTTAGGGTTTAGGGTTCACCCCTCTCCTCTACCCATATTCCCCAAATGAATCTTCTGCACATTCTGGTGGATAATTAACTTAGGACCGTCCTCCTCTGAGGCCCCTCTGGATCCCATATGATGTTCATGTGTCAAAGTGTGGTGAATCTCTTACACCACTGGCAAAGCAATAAGATGAACTGACCGTCACATCTCAGTTAACATCCAGAGTGACCGGGCTTGTGCATACCAGTTGAACGAGGGCCAGATTCAACCAACACCCACCTACGCACCATCCACTGGATGGATGCCTGTTATGACTCAGTTGTGGATAAACCTTGACCAAGTTAGTTAACATCTGGTAACCCCAGTCTGTAAGAATTAGGTCCAATATATAGGTAGGTATGTAGGAAGGAAAATAGATGACTACTACAAGGTAAGTAGCCAGTTTATGGTTTACACATAGGTGAGGGCTGCTATTATTACCTACCTACTAACAAACAACCTGATTTGTGGGTTGTTAGGTAGGTAGTAATAAAGGGCAACTGAGGTAACCACTTTGGTTAGCTAGGGAACTGAAACCCAAGAGGAAAAAAACTGTTTCGTGACCACTTACCATCCATACATACATCCATCCATCCATCCATCCATCCTTCCTTCATGGTGCACTGGTGGGTGCTGATTCACCCTCTTGGCAGTTGAACTGTTACAGTGATATTTGTGTGTATTTCTTTCTTTCTTGCTTGCTTGCTTGCTTGGATGTGTGTGTAAGTAAAGTATCTGTCCTGTTTGCAAAACCAGGAACCTACTACAAACAATTGCCACAATTATGAAACAACCACCCAAAAGGAACTAAGAAGCCATTGCTGAAAGCCCCTTTCCAGCCCCAAAACTCACTCATCAATAAATGCTTCTTCCCTCCCTCCAAATGCATGATTCTTGCAGTGATAAGAACTTCAGGACAGCCTCCAGCAGCAGCAGCAGCAGCAGGGCAGGCAGCTGAAAGTTGGAACAGGACCAGAAGATGAGTGTTAAGTTAGGTGGCAAGTAGAAGGATCCAAGAATTTGGAGGGAAACCCATCCCCCCCCCCTCCCCTCCCCTCCCCTCCACCCTCCCAACACAATAAGGAACACGTACAGGATGGAGGGATGGATGGGATGTTATGTGGACAGGAAATAGTTTTTCATTTATTTTCATCCCATATCTAACCATGGTACTTAGCTATGCTAACTTTGATGACTTATTTATTAACCAGTGTTGGGTGGTTGTTTACTTTTTTTATGAAGGACCACGAGTTCCAGTTCTGAAAAATAAATTAAAATGGTTAATGCAATTTGAACCCAAATAATATTTGAGATTTGTCAAAAACTTACCACAACCAAAACCCATGGAGGCAGCACTACTTTCTTTATAATGTATTGTGTATGTCTTTTTGGGGATTATATCAAAATGACAAATTTTTCAAGAGGATCAAAACATTTTTGTGTCCCATATTTAAAGAACCTCATGATTTCCAGGAAATGTAATCAAACAAAACATGTGAACATTTTCATATAGCTCACACAAAAAAACTTTCCCACATCATGTTAAACTCGCTAGCTATACATGATTTTCCTTTCCAAATTGCATATGATGCATGGCACACATGGGAACACAATTATTCCAATTTTTCAAATAATTTTAGAGGTATGAAATCAACATTTTGTTTTGCACATGTGATGATATTTTCTATAATTATTTTTGAACTCTTCCATTGCACCAAAAAAAATATGTTTAAATATATTTAACTTGCCTAATCTTATTATGTGAATTCAAAACTCCTTTGGGATGCTAATTCTTAAAGTGGGGATTGAACTTGGGAGTTTTAGGAGTGGACACCTTAAGTTCCAAACATTTGACTTTTGTTTGTGTGTCTTGTACACTCCTTGGCCTTTCACCATGTTTTGGATTTAAGTTTAGCCCAATTCATTGTGTACCTTTTTGATGTGCCTTTGGCTTGACAAAAACCCAAAAAATACACTTCCTTTTGTTTCACAAAGGTCGATCATGACCAAAGTCATGGTTGCAACACAATTTACAAATAAACCTAATTTGACATCCCAACAATTATGAGTAAGTTTGCAATAAAAAATGACCAATATCATGTGTAACGAATGTTTACTTTTACACATTTTGAAATGGTAAATTGAATTAGTGTTTAAAATATTTGGTGTTTTGATGTAATAATGTTTTAAATATATTATACAATCACTTGAATAAGTTTGAAACGAATCAAATGGATTTAAAATACCTAAAAACATTATTAAAGCATTATAACTAATGCATTTGTTCATTATTCTTGTTAAAAAAATGACTTGAAATGATTTGAAAATTACATTTTTTTGGAAAATAATTGTATACCTCAACAAAAAAATACATTACGACAACTTTTTGTGTCATAACAATTTGTGTGTAGGCTTGTTAGTAAGCATGGGGTTTCAATTTTTTTTTCATGATAACCAATCATGTTGTGACACATAATCTCAATTAACCAACTCATTGTTTTTTAATCATTCATTTTTAAATAATCAAATGGACTAATGGTGGTCATCATTGCGAACTTATCCATATATATACATTTGCTAAATGAAGCCCTAATTCCAAGTGTTGAGACCAAAAAAAAAAACTATATTAAATGTAGGTGTTTAGAAAGTTGAACTAAGGAAAAAGAAGGCCAATTATCACAAGCATAATCTCTTCAACAAGGTATCTTATGTCTAGGCATGAAAAAGAATGTTAAAGTTTCATTAAACTTTAACACACAACATATGTGATTGAGTGTCAATCCATAGTTGGAAGTCCAACCCAAATTGGGATTCCAATCATCACAAACTCACTTTGATTAAATTCATCCATCCTTGTGATCTCCATCATGCATCACTAGTTTCAAAACCCTACAACTTGACATGCATTTGTAGATCTATGGGCGAAAGTCATATTCAATTCAAATTTTGGATTCTTGCAAATGATCATGCATTTTCCTATCCTCACAATTCAATGTTTGTTTCTATTTACATTTGGGCTAGTCACCATATAAATTTATTGTGATTCCATTATGACACCTGAATCAATTGTCATAACATGGATGTAATCATTCATGTTTAAAATCAATAAATAGGATCTAAGGTAGTAGCTAGGGTCTAAGGTGGTAGTTAAAGTTTAGCTAGGTTTCAAGGTTTTAGGCTAAACTTTATAAATTTTAAGCTAGTGTTTCCAACACTAGGGTTTTAAAGATTTTTAGCTAGGTTTTTAAAATTTTAATTATTTTAATTATTTGCAAATTTTTTTAATGAAATTTGATAAATAAGTAAATTTCAATTTAAAAAATTAAAAATTTGAACACTTGAGACATTTCAAAACTTTGAACTCTTAAAGTGAGAGTTCATCCATGAGTATAAAAAATGCTTCCTTTTCATTTCCCCAATGTGTTTAATCCCCCTTTTTTTTTTGCTTTAGTTCATTCTTGACCTTTTTGTTTTTTTTGTTTTGCTTTAGCTTTTATTTTGAATTCGAAGTTAAGGTCACGAGATGTGTTTTTTAATGAATTCTTATTTGTCAATAAGGTCTTATGCTATTCAAACAAATTTATTTTTATGACTATGAAATATTAACAAATTTCGTAGCCATTTCCAACTTGTGAACAATATATTGTTTTTCATGAACTATCTACTTGGAATTTCCATAAAAGTCTCTCAAGTTAGTGGTTAAATGGGAATAATAAAAATGGTGATCCACCATTTCCCTAGAAGAATTAAAAAACAATGATTTTCAAAGTCAAAATATCTCATCAAATGTGGAATGCTTCTTTTTTTATATAGTTTGCATGTATGACAAGCCTAATTTGAAAATGAATGAGACTTGAACATGCTTGCCATTACCAAATTTGGATAAAAAAACTCAATTTCAATTTGATCCATCAAGGGACCAAGATCAAAATACCTCAACAAATAGACAATGTTTCATTTCTTTAGTTTGCATGCACAACATGCCTATTTCAAAAGTGAATGAGACTAGAACATGCTTTCCATTACCAAATTGCAAAATTTTGACATTTTGGGCAATAATGTTTTTAAAGAATGACAATTTTAAAAATAACTAAAGTAGTGCCAAATCCATTAAAGTACTGTGTGGTACATGAACATTTCCAATGAGTACATAAATTTTTAGGTGAGCTCGAAATGTAAAACGTCCCCTCTTCACCTTCCCAAAACATGTAATTCTTTTCAATTCCTTTTGTTATGGTTCGAAGGTGTTTACTCAAATACAGTTGGGAAGTTTTGCACACACTGGTAGAACTGTTTTTCAAATGCCAAACAACAAAACTACCAACATACGAATACAATTTACCACATACAAAATGAGCTAGTTTTTGTTTTAGAAACTTGAAGCTGCCTTCTCATTGATTGCCTGAAATTTCTATTTCCAAGAGGGTTCATCACCATTTTCAAGCTGGACTAATATTCCCATTAAAAACTTTGGAGGAAGGGGGGGGGGGTGTGGTGGTGGGTACCTTACCTATATATATAGTACAGTGATATCAAAGGGGTTCCAGACATGTTGATTCTAACAGATTTGTTCCACCACTTGGAATGGTTTCATATTCTGCTAACAAATCTGCCACACTGATGATCTCCTCAGTCTCTGCATATGAATTATGAACTTAGGAAGTAAAGTAATGAATGAATACAAACATACATACATACTCTTGAGAGCAATTCTTATGTTTCCTTACAGTTGTTGTTGTGGTCTTTGATGGATTTTTTATTTTTTACTCATTGATTCTGGAAGTAGAAAGTGGAAGAAGAAAGGAGCATTGGAAGCACTTCCCTTTCACCATTTTGAGAAAGCCAAAAAAAACAATGGGACTTTTCGTAGCTGCAAACTGACCAGACATTCATATTACGAAAGAAAGAGCTCCACAAGTGGCTTGTCTGATGAAGGAAGAAGAAGGGGTGGGATTTCATGCCCAGCCCTGCCACAATTCACTCAAGAGTACACTGATGGAAAGATTGTACCATTATTTTGGGACTTAACTTAACTACTAGAGAGAACGAGCAGGTTGTGGCTGATTCCAGCTTGTAAAGAATGGGCAAGGCCTGCCAATTAGGTTTACATAATCGGCACTTCTGTGTTGAACAGCCTATCTGTCATGAGAATTAGTCGATTAAAACGCAGAATAAGCTATAACAGGGTGTTAATGGTGACCTCTAAAACCACCCAATACCCAACTTACGTAATGCACTATCAAAAACTTGACAGTCTATTTTGGAGAGTGCATTCTAAAGTGGAATTTGACGTCCACTATCTGTCAGTGTGTGGTTCCATTTTCAAGAGGGTCATTCTGTTTTTTTGCCGGGAGGTATCTCGTAGTTTTGAGCACCCCTTCTTTTGTTTTCAAGAGGCATAACCCTAATTTCTGGTATGTGCATTACATTCGATAACGCCTTTCTTTTGGTAATGCCCTTGACCGAGGGCAATCCCAACTCAGAACATTCTCTTCATGACACATTGAACTGTTAAATTGTATGCATCATGGATCTTAGAGTTGTATGGCTATTTTGGATTAAAATTAAATAATAGGTATATACTCCCCAACTTGACATTGTTTATCACTATTTTGAACCAAAAAATATAACTACTTTAAGTGCTCAGAGTGTGGCAAAAAAAGGTAATATTTTTCCGTATCCTGGGAAGATTATTATCATGTGGGAACCATGCAGCATTTCATGCCATTTGTTTGGGGAAAGTGTTGTTTCAGGAAGGCTGCTTCTGACTGTGGAGTGATTGTGAAAATATGAAAGCACATGTAATCTGCAGGCTGACAATTTCATATCATTTGTATGATTCAGAATCCAAATTCACATGTTAAAAAACAATGTTGAAACTATGGAGGCTCCCCAAAATAGAAGATTCTATGGAAAGATGGAGTGCCTCCCCCTTTGGCCCACCTACATAGGTGAGAAGGGTAGGACTTCAGGCAAAACATATCGGATTAAAGAGGGTGCTATTGGGAACACCCTTGGGTAACACATTGGGAACCTAGGGAACATATTGGGAACCCATTGGGAACTTGAAGGAAACATGTTGGGAACAAAGGAAAAATGAAAAAATCCCTGCCCCAAAACTTAAAAGAAAAAAATCAAGGCACTTTGAGTGCATGCTGAGCCTTCCCATTGGCTGCATGAAATTTCTATTTCCAAAACATCTTGGCATAATTACAAGAGCCCCTTCAAGAATCATATCCCCAAATGTATTCAATATATTTGGATATGACCCAAGTAGAGCTGGGACAAATCTATAAAAAGCACACATTAAGTTTGTGAAAAAATGCCATTGAAAATGTGGAAATTCAGGATGGTTCACATTTTGAAAATTTGGACGAGTGGGTAATTAGGGTTTAATTACATTGAAGTTTTGTTTGTAGCTTCATTCTCAACTACCTTCAAATTTCCATAGCTCAAATGTTCTCCTGAGAGATCGTAACAAAGCTCGAAAAAAAACTACAATGCGGTTCAACAAAGTCTTCAACGACACCCACAACAAAGTGTGAGTGCTCCACATGACTTGGGAAGACATGAGAAGTAAGGGTAGTGCTCCACATGACTTGGGAAGACATGAGAAGTAAGGGTAACATTAGGGTAAGTACCCAGGCTTTGGTTGGGCCTGTTGCCGTCGAGTGAATACAAAAATACAGGATACTCCAATCTCCACATCTTGATTGTCCTACAGCTAACCACAGTGGTTAGTCTATTTATCAACCATTGACCATACCTAGTGACCACTAAGTGGTGCTTTACCTACTTTTGTAACCCCCATTAAAAACACTTACATTCTCTACTTTCTTTAGAGATTTACCCACTTAAACAAACAGGTAGTTAACTAAAAAATGCGAGGATGACCTAAGAGTGTTTTACATAATGGTCTTTCAAAAATGTGTGACAAAAAATGCTGGTTGTTTTTGTTTGTAGGTTAAGATTGTGAAGAACAAGATGCAATCTCACTCACTCACTCACTCTAGTGAGCAATATTATCATCAATATTGTTGTTTGTGTACACATTTTGCCTGGCAGATGATCCAAAGAGAGACTAAGGCCCCCTTTACACTAGGAGTCTGGGCTGACAAAACTTGGGGCCAACTTTGAGCATTTTAGGCTTGTTGTTTGGCCCCAAGGGTTGCAAAATGGCCTCTCAAATTCTATGGTATCCTTTTTTCCTGCCCTTGGGGCCAATACAAGGCCATAAAGTTCAGCATTTCTTGGTAACTTGGGGCAGATTGAAAAGATTTTTTCTAGTTCAGCCTTGGCTCCTAGTGTAAAGCCATTCGGGCTGGTTTCAACTTTTGCACCAATAGGAATGCTTGATTTGGGGGTTCAACATCGACCCTGACTCCTCCTAGTATAAAGTGGGCTTAACATCTGCTTCCCTGAATTTGCATGGCTGCGCTGCAAAACCTTGAGAAGTACACACGGAACTCATGAGACCCGGCTGGGCCGGGCCTAGAATAATAGTTAATCATGAGACAAGAAGTCATGATATTGTCATACTTTATATTCCATCAACCGAAAGAAAGGGAAAAAAAAGAAAAAAAAACACAATTAATTGTTCATAATGGGTCAGTTGTTTCACATGTGACCCAAAGATGCGCCCATCCATCCCATCTTGTAAGGCCTTTTTCTCACGGGCTTCACCTTACCTTCAGCTCCGGAAATTTTGAGTTGGGGGGGGGGGAGTTTATGGACTATGTCGTAACATCCACATGAGATTTTATGTGGAACAAAATAGGAAATTCAAGCATGTTTTTCAGATCTTGTGTTTATTTATGTATTGGGGTGAAGGGGCGGGAATGGTAGGGGGCCCACTTTATGTCCATGTGGGATGTGGGGGCACCCTGGATTCTTTATTGAATCTCATTCCTTTTCAAAAAAGGAAGGCAAAAAACAAAGAAATGACCATGGTATCTCACAACAAGTGGACATGTACGTGCATCAACAAGTGTAGTTGGTTGCGACGGTTTCGTAAAAAATAATCTCACCATCGGGCAAACTAGGTAAACAGATAGAAAACAAGCATATGGTTGAATTTTTCAACAATGCAAGTGCAATACATTTTGCCCCTTGAGGTTTTTTACCTCTCTCTGGGAAAACTGGACCGCTCAAAGGGTGTGATTGGGGCGGGCAGAATCGACCGTCAATGGGAATTCCCGGGAACACACCACAGGTGGTGACAGATTCAAAAAGTCTTCTTTCATAATTCTCATGTATCGACTAAGGGGAGCTTTAAGTGAAACAGTTCACCTTAGCATAGTGTGAAATTATAGGTATAAGGGTCCTTCCCATTCCAAAATAGTAGGTGTAAGATCTCCCCCCAACTTTTGTTTTACCCTCTAGGAGGGATATTCTCTTCATATACGGTGTGCTTTCCTAATACACTAGAAAATTTCTTGAAGTGCTTTCTAAAATTGTACGGCAACCCCTTATTATGGCTTAAACACTTAGGGTTTTTTTATATGCCTTTCAAAGAGGACACTTTAGGTTCCTTTAGGCATTAAATGGTTTAAAAATTTCTAGGGCCTAAAGAAGGTACCTATTTGGGTAGCGAGTTAACTCAGTACGTTGTAGGCGTTGAGCATGTGACGAGTGGGGTCAAATAAGTAGGCCCTTAGGTACCTAGTTAGGCAGCTAGGTAGCTACGCCGGGGGACCAGTGCAGCCCGGTTGACAGGCTTATATTGGACACTTGCCTCAGGGGTGGGACCTATCCGAAATCAGCGGCCCCTGTTTTACTTTACCGCCCTACTTGGAAACGTAAAAACTTGGCAGCTAGGCAGCTAGGCACCACGCGTAGTAGGTAAACTAGAGACCCCTGAAGGACCGGTACAGCCGGTTGCCAGACCACTGGGAGACTTGCTGGTGGTGGGACCCATCTGAAATCATCGGCCGCTGGTTTTTCTTGCTTTTTACCTTTTGCCTGCAATTGTAGAAGACGACCAATTTTTTTGATTTTTTACAAACCCTGGGTGACCGGTACAGCCAGTTTCCAGACGACTTGGACACTTGTCGGCGGTGGGACGGTACGAAATCACTGGCCCCTAGTTTTTTTACCCTACCACCTTACGGTAACAAGACTTGCAATCGTAAAAATTGAACAAGTTTTTTTCACTTTTTCTTACCGTGGGTGACCGGTGCAGCCGGTTTCCAGACTACTCCGACACTTTGCCAGTGGTGGGGGGGGGGGGGGGCAATACGAACCCCCTGGCAATAATATTTCGTTTTTATTATTTTTT
>Ga0116231_10011147_pt1 | contig 14005 bp, 9 predicted proteins | sample S1TSphgellanicum_2_FD_89695 | JGI IMG/M metagenome (GOLD analysis project Ga0116231, IMG submission 89695) | Host-associated microbial communities from peat moss isolated from Minnesota, USA - S1T2_Fd - Sphagnum magellanicum MG | ecosystem: Host-associated > Plants > Peat moss > Unclassified... | reverse complement strand
TATGGGTTCAAATCCCAAGTTGAGTTTTATTCTTTTAGCAATTTAGAAATACATTTTCTTGCAAATATACCAAATACATGTACCATATATATATTTTAATATAAATGTGCACAAATATTGTAAGTCATTTTTTAAGGTTAAATCTATGACTTCAATATTTGAAAATTGTAATAAATTACATTAAAGTATAAGTATCAATTACAATCTATAATTGGGTACAAATGTGTGCATCTTGACACTTATCACTATAGAAATAGTTATCCAATTCAAAGTCCTCTACATTTGTATGTTATGAAACATCAAAATGCAAGCATATCAACCAGACCACTACATTAATATGAAATGTTCTTACAAAATTGGCATCCAAGTTAGATAATTTTATCATGTATTATAACTACATGCCTTTCATGTTGACAACTTGCTGCCTTCTACAACTATTTGTTGATTTTATTTTTCTAAAAATATGAATTTCAAATTTAATAGCTTTCCTTGTGTCATTATCACCTTAATTTCATGAATCATTGGAACAAAACAAACAAACAACATTCCCTCATATATAGATATTTTTGTAGTTCATTTGAACTTTTATTTGAATGATTGTTTCAAAGTTTTGATTTTTTTAAAATAATATGAGATATACCCACATCTAATTAATAATAATAATAATAGGCATTGCACAAGGGTGGTTCCAAATTCCAATGATTGTTAGTTGGATTTTGGTGTTTTAATTTCCAAACCCAACCACAATATTAAAACACACCCTACTTTTAGACCCATTACACACTTTATAGGATTTTGATTTTTTATAAAAATATGAATTGAAATGTTGTTCACCCACTAAATGCAAAGCATTATTTAATATATTTATTGAACATCAATTTACGAGGGTTTTGAAACAAAATTGTGTTTGTTCCTTCTTAGCTTTGACCATGCATTGTACATCCAATTTACTTGTCAGAAAAAAGAAAAAAACTGAACAGAACAATTGAAAAGGGAAAAATACTAATGCCATTCATAATATTGGGTGCTAGGCCTACTTCCACTCCAAGTCCCAAAAGGGACCAACTAGTTTGTCCTGAAATCATCAATATACTGTTGTAAGACCTAGAAGCTACTTACAATCTATTGTTTGCTTATTAAATTCAAATTTTACTTTGTGAAACTCAGAAATTTTGGTGTTTTTGTTGTGAGATTGTAGATTTTTCAGTGAGTTGGTTTTGGGCTTTTTTCACCCCCTAACATTTTCAATGTAATGTTGTAAGACCTGCAAACCACTTACAACCTATTCGTTCCTTATCAAATTGGAGTTTCATTTTATGAAACTCAGAAATTGTATTGGTTTTGTTTTCGGATTATAGTTATCTTAATGAGTTGCAGTTTTTGTTTTTTCTTTCTTTTGGCCTTGAAATGGTGAATGTAATGTTTATTGCAAAACTTGCAAACCACTTACAATCTATTATTTCCTTATTAAATTGGATTTCATGCATTTGTCATTCTTGTTGCAGTTGTGAGGTAAAGCACCATGAGCATTAAGTCTAATTCAATGTTGACCTGGCCTTAGTACACATGCAATGAGCTCTTCCCCCTCCCCATCTTATGTACCACATTTTGTTCCAGAAGTATTTGGACACCCTAAATTCTCTATTTTATGCTCAAGCATACAACCGAAGATGTAGTGTTGAGATCTCCTTGTGACCTGAGGGAAAATTTTGGGAAATTTCTTACTGTGATCCAAATCAACTATTTAATCAAAAAAGAGACCATCCATGCATCTATTGATTTTAGTTTTTACAATGGTCAGTAGTTAATTTTGGCTTGCCAAATTGGTTACATTGGAATCAGTCACTTGCATATGTTGCCTTATCAGGCCATTGAAGGTTGTGGGTCATGAATCCAATGGATTTGTGATTGCTCTAGATTGGGATTGATCCTAGCTTTCCAGCTACAGAAACTAAAGTGTGGCTATTCAATATACAATGTTTTTTTAAGCTTAAATTGAATGTCAAATGCATCAAGATAAGAGCTGCAAAAATATTGGTTGCAGTCTTTGATCATTGGGTCAGTAACAACTAAAAACTGTTGGGCTCACTTGATCAGGGTTTTGAAGTTATGGTATTTGTTGTTGTTGCATAACACTGTCTTATTTTGATAAATCTGGCTAAAACAAGGTTAAGCTTGATTAAATGAAGATAAACTTGTTTAAACTAAATGATTTTGATTAAATTTTGCGAAATTAATTCAAGTGATCATTGCTGAAATTGAATAAATTTGGGTAAACCTAGAAAAAACTAAGTTAAATTTGATTATGTATTTGGTTAAATTTTAATAAATTAAGATAAACTTGGATAAACTAAAAAATTTGGCTAAAATTGACAAAATCAAGTTAGACAAATGCACTTAGGCTAAACATGGTAAATTAAACTTGGCTAAATTTGAAATTTTTTAAAAAATAAGGTTTTTAAATAAATTTTGCTAAAACTAAAGCCAATTAAGTTAAATTGAGTTAACTAATTTAAGTTTGGCTAAACTTAATAAAATCTAAATGTTGATAAAGTTAATTAGATTTTTCTAAATTAAATTAAATTATTTTACATATGTTAAAATATGTTACATTACACTAAAATATAGAATCAATTAAAATAAATGAGGTTATTTAAGATAAATTAGGCTACTTAAGATGAACTAGCCTTAAGTAAGTTAAATTAGGATTAGATTAAATTAAACTAAATTAAACTAGGTTTAAATTAATTCATATCTAACTAATTTAAAATAAACTGAACTAGGAATTGTTTAAATTAAGCTAAATTAGGCCTTCAATAAAAATTTCACCATGTCAATATATATTTTAGTTTTTTTTTAATTTGTTCAAACAAGGTCAAGTAATTACTTGAATGTGGTTACATTAGTTGTATAATCAGAAATGTAGTCATAATTACCTTTAGTTGTAATCATGGTCATATTGTAGTAATAGACTCACAATTATGACTATGGTCATCAAAATGACTTCAACTTAAGTCCACTTACAACTACATGATTATTTTGGGTAGTAATCATAACATGTCCTAATCATAGAAATCACATTTCGACATAGTGATTGCATTCCATCATTATTTATAAACATGAAATAAATGGATCTAAAATTATATGCATTAACATTCAAGGTTGGAAAATGCATTACAAGAGTATTTTTTTAATATTTTTAAAATTGAAATACAATTTGATTATAAATCAAAATATTTTGCCCAAACTATTTATAACAAAAGAATTCCTCTACCTAAAAAAAGGTCATCATAAAAATGATGAATCACAACAATCAAACATTATTGTTTAAAACATTATGTTTCTCTAAATCAATGTTTCTAAAGAGAATTGTTGAAATGGATTTTGAGCCATAATTGTTTCATTCCACCTTGTCTACTTGAAATCTATCATATTATGATATTCAATGTCATATGTGAAATGAAATCAATAACATATATATAACATTGTAATGGAAAAAATATTTAGATATCCATCCTTTCAATTTAAATAAAATTAACTTACAATTGTAATGCCATTAATAGAATTTGTTTATAATTGAAATACAACAAATATAACATTGATACAAACTAAATTACAATTAACTACACTTACATATAATGATGGCTTTTCAAAATAAAATACATCACATACTTGGAGTATTGATGTTAAAAATCACCATACTTTGGAATTTGTCTTAAATTTGCATGTATTGGTTTGGATTAATACACAACAAATAACAACACATTCAATGACATAGTTATTAGCAACCTAACCAAATTATACAACATCACATGGTCATGTTCTTCTATTCAAGATTATATTTTTCAAATAGAACCACCATTTTATTCTTGAAAAAACCTTCAACCCCCAAGTTTTTTAAATAAACAAACAAACTTGTGACAACCTTTTAGCTCTACTTTTAAACTAGAAAAAAGTAATAGTTTTAATTATCTAACACATAATATGATAATTGCATCACCAAAAGACTAAGAAACGCACAAAAATGTTTAGAAAAAAAAACTTAAACTTCTTTCTAATTCATTTTGAGTTTCTTAACAATGGTCATACAACTACACATTGAGGGTTGTTGATACAAAGGGGGAGATCTACTAATTTACTACCATATGTCACTTTTAATAGGTTTCCACCCAAATTTCATATTTTTAAATTTCAAATTCGAAGTTGAAATTTGCTTACATACTACTTGTCCACATGTTGGCTCGGTTAATTTTGTTACTCTGGTTTACATGTTTGCGAAATATTACTTGTTAGAAAGATTTTATTTTACTTTTTGATTTCATCTTGAATTTCTTTTTAATAAACATAAACCCATGATCAACTTGAAGGAATCAACCCTAGTCAATCACTACAAGGAATTTACAAATAAATGATTGAATTAATGACTCAATTTTAGTCGTAATTACCACATGCAACTTGCCTACAAAGCCTAGTCACCTCGGACAAGTTGCATAAAATTTTAATTTCAAAAGACAATATGTGGCACCGAGTGGCAATGGTAGTCGCATAAAGATGTGATTTACATGAATTTTTCATCCATCCAAACCACCTTACATGACATGATCATTTTGCCATTGATTTTACTACTCAACAACATAATAACATTTTATTTTTTAAATGATTATGTTACTGTTAATTTCATTAAATTCAACATGTACCATGTTGACAAGTGTCATTACATAGGGTAGGCTCAAAAAATCTGTTTAGGTTGCTAGGTAGGCCACCTATGGTGTCTACTTAAGTCCACTTACTAAACACCTAACCTAAGTTGGCTACATAGGTAATGAATATTTCATCAACATTCCAATGTTGAACACAACCTATGTCATTTGTGGCGATTGATCCTTGAATCTCAAGGATCAAGATCAACTCCTTTACCACCAAGTCACCCCACTTGTTGAAGGAAATAAGTAATGTGCATTTTAATTAACCTTTTTCATTTAAAACATTACACAAAACATTATTTTTATTCTTTGATATCTTATTACTTGTAATTTTGTCCAAAAGACAAGAATAATGTTTAATTTTTTTTTTCTAGTAATGTACCCAAAAAATAATTAAATATAAATTGAATATTTGAAAAAAAATTGTTTCATTATTCAACACAATTTCAATGACCATTTCTTGGAAAAAAAAAATTCAATCACATGATTTATAAATGGATAATATAATAATAAATAAATAAATAAATTTCATATATAAAAATATAAATCTTAAACTTTCATTTGATATATCATAACTTTATTAATAAAATTTAATTCAAATCTGTGATATGTAATTTATTCACATATAATATTTTGAATGGACCATAAATAAATTATAATATAAATATAAAAATTTTATTAATTAAATATATTATTTTTTATATAAAAGATTATTCTGGATAATAAATTTTAATTTCAAAATATTAATTAATGCCATGTTATTAATTGATTTTATGGAACTATAAATTTTATTACATCTACACATATAACATTTTAAGTTTTACTTAAAATTATGATAAATTATTCTTTTCACATTTCAAACCTCTATTTGATTTATGAAATTGTATTCTACAACCTTGCTTGTAATAAATCATAATTGTATCAACAAAATGTAGTTTAAATGTATGATATATAACTTATTTGCTATATAATGTTTATAAATGGATCATAAATTATTCCTTCTACCTACCGTGTTCAATAAGTAAATTACATAGGCTAATTAATTAAATAGTTAATACAAAAATATAATCACATATTTCCATTATAAAATACCTCCTACTTAGCCCACATACATATTGTTTACTATTTACAACTTAGTAACTGATTAATTACCTAACTTAATTAATTAATTAAGCATAACATTATTTCATTCAACACATGAAATATCTATTAATTTATTATCTAACCGACATATTAGAAAACATTATGACATATCAACATGATAAAATACTTATTTTTTATAAACCACATACATATTACCTATTATGTAACCCTATTTTACCAATAATCGCCATGGTTTTTCTGAAATCTTCATAAACCCACCAAACTGTATTACACATTTTTAAATGGTTAGTTCATTGAAAAAGTAAAGGGAAAACCAATTAGACCACTAAATCCAATAATTTGATTGGTCAATTCATTTTTTTTCACATTTAATTACATGTGCATTTGCAACTAGGATTTATAGTCACAAATCATGTTGAAAAGATGCCACGTGGTGTCCAATGGCCTATGAACTATTTTCCAAGTCACAAAAACAATTATATTTTCATCTATTTTGAGATGCCATTAAAAATGGATGACATAAATGTATTTTTCATTTTCATTTTCATCCAAATCAACATGAGTTGCAAATATAAATTGCATATGCAACTACAAACCACTTTGTAGTCATTTATGTGACTATAATTAATTTTTACCTCAGTGTCATAAAGGATTGTTATATCTAAAGTTGCAAAAATGGTTGATTTCGACAAAAGTCATAAACACATGGGTTGGAATGGATAAGATTCCCTAGAGTGTAATGAAACAACTAAAAGTTTAGGGTACAAAACATCAAGGTATATAAAGGTAAATTCACTACTTTTAATTCACTTGAAAAGTACACAGGTTTTCACCTTCAATTAATTCTATGGCTAATAGGTTTATGGGGTGACATGATGTTGTGAGTTATAATGTAATACAAAACTAGTAATAAAAAAATTGAACTTAATAGTTGCAAAATACTGAAAAATTAATACTCATATAATCGCAACTTAGTGACATAATTAATTGTACTAAGGAAAATCATAGTTGACAACTAGTTGCAAACAAGTTGAAAGTACCATATGTAATGGGTGATGAAAATGCATACATGTGGTATGATTATATTTGTCAAGGTCATACATTAGTTGCAAAATAATGATTGATTAAGTGCTACATTTACTTTAATTGTAATGAAATTGTCACATGTTACTAAATTGGAACTTGTCAACAAAATCAAACATAGTTAACTACAACCATATCTAGGGTGTGTTCATTATACTATATAGATGTTTATTTTGCAACGCAACTATAATATAATTATCCCTAATTTTAATTTTTTTGATGTGGCATTTTGAAATTAATTTCCTATATTTCCATGAAACAATTGTAAAATAGTTGTATATTAGTTATTTCAAAGCTCTAATTGTAAAACAATCTAGTTGTCATGGACATGGTTTTGTTGCTTCGCCTTTCTCTACATTGCATCTAGGTGCTTTTCATCCATCTAGGTGGTTTTGTTGTTCCGCCTCTCTTTACGTTGCATCCAAGTGTTTTTTAGCCATCCTGGTGATGTGTTTTACGTTTCATTTCGATGTTTTTCATCCATCCAGGTGGTAGGTTCTACGTTTCATCCATCCAAGTGGTGGGTTTAACATTTCATCTTGGTGCTTTTCATCTATCCAAGTGGTGGGTTTAACGTTTATTCCATCCAAGTGGTGGGTTTAACATTTCATCCATCTTCTTTTCATCTATCTAGGTGGTGGGTTTTACATTTCATCCATCTAGGTGGTGGGTTCAACTTTTCATCCATCTTCTTTTCATCCATCCAGGTGGTGGGTTTTGTGTTTCATCCATCTTCTTTTCAACCATCCAGGTGGTGGGTTTTGTGTTTCATCCATCTAGATGGTGGGTTCTGCATTTCATCCACCTTCTTTTCATCCATCCAGGTGGTGGGTTTTGCGTTTCATCCATCGTCTTTTCATCCATCCAAGTGGTTTAGTTGTGCCTTTTTTGCGTTACATCCAAGTGTTTTTCATCCACCAAGGTGGTGGGTTTTACGTTACATCCATTTTTTTTTCATCCATCTAGGTGGTGGGGTTTATGTTACATCCATCCAAGTGGTTTAGTTGTGTTTTTTTTGTGTTACATCCATGTGCTTTTCATCCATCCAAGTGGTGGGTTTTGCATTGCATCCATTTAGGTGGTGGGTTTTGTGTTACATCCAGGTGCTTTTCATCCATCCAAGTGGTGGGTTTTATGTTTGATCTAGGTGTTATTCATCCACCTAGGTGGTGGGTTTTATGTTTCATCCAGGTGCTGTTCATCCACCCAGGTAGTTGGTTCTACATTTCATCCATCTTCTTTTCATCTATCCATGTGGTTTAGTTATGCCTCTTTTTGCATTTCATCTAGGTGCCTTTCACCCATCCAAGTGGTGGGTTTTATGTTCCATCCATTTTCTTTTCATCCATTTAGATGGTTTAGTTGCACATCTTTTTACGTTACATCTAGGTGGTGGGTTTTGCGTTACATCCAAGTGGTTCAGTTGCGCTTCTCTTTGCGTTACATCCAAGTGCTTTTCATCCATCCAAGTGGTTCAATTGCGCTTCTCTTTGCATTGCATCCAGGTGCTTTTCATCCATATAGGTGGTGGGTTTTATGTTTCATCCAGGTGTTTTTCATCCATCTAAGTGGTGGGTTTTATGTTTCATCCATGTTCTTTTCATCCATCCAAGTGGTTAAGTTTTGATTCTCTTTGTGTTATATCCAAATGTTGGGTTCTGCGTTACATCCAAGTGCTTTTCATCCATCTAGGTGGTGGGTTTTGTGTTACATCTAGGTGGTTCAATTGCGCCTTTCTTTGTGTTACATCCAGATGTTTTTCATCCATCCAGGTGCTTAAGTTGCGCTTCTCTTTTCGTTGCATTTAAGTGCTTTTTATCCATCTAGGTGGTGGGTTTTATGTTTCATCCATGTTCATTTCATCCATCCAAGTGGTGAAGTTCTGATTCTCTTTGCATTACATCCAAGTGGTGGGTTCTACATTACATCCACGTGTTTTTCATCCATCTAGGTGGTGGGTTTTAGATTTCATCCAAGTGCTTTTCATCCATCCAGGTGGTGGTTTTTGCATTTCATTCATCTTTTTTTCATCTATCTAGGTGGTGGGTTTTACGTTTCATCCAAGTGCTTTTTATCCATCTAAATGGTTCGGTTGTGCTTCTCTTTGCGTTACATCTAGGTGTTTTTCACCCATCCAAGTGGTTTAATTATATCTTTCTTTGTGTTACGTCGAGGTGTTTTCCATGCAAGTTGCAACCTTAGCCTTGGGCTTGCGACCAAGGCAAGAACTTGCGAAGGTGCGGGCCAAGAATGAAGCCCGGGAGTCACATTCATGCTCCTAGGAATGTAAAAGAGTGTGAGGGGGTGAACCCCCACATTTTCAAATGAGCTCCCATCTTGGGAGTTTGAGTCTTGATGGACTCTTGAATTTTTAAAAAGCAATTGCAGGGGTTAAAACCCATTAGATTGAAAATATCATTGAAAAACTCTTGGACTTAAATGTTTAAAATGGGTTCACATGTCATATTTGGATACTTAAAACATTAGTTATGACCAAAAGAAGGGTTGGAAGTCAAATTGGCAATTTGATTCCTAACCACTAAAAGTCAAGGATCACCCTGATTTCCTTGTTTCTAGGTGGTGTGCGACATACCATTAGAAACCTCTTGATGAGGGCTACAACTTTGCTTCAGACCTCATCTCATTTGGAGGTTTACACAAAGTTATGGGCCTCCAAAATTGTGAGAGTCTTAATTTCAAGAATTTTGGGACTCATTTGGGAGTCCTACGACAAAATGCAATTTGGGTGCTTGCCCGTGGCCAAGCACAAAGTATACTATAAAGGGGAAGGTGGTGGCTTCCTTCAAGCCTGGGCTGTGGTGAGTCTTATGAATTCGTGTTTGCTTGTGGTTCGTCCGTGCACCAAAAGTGTTCAAATTACGCACTAACTAACTTGTTGTTTGGTTTTGTGCAAGTTCGTGTGAGTAATTGATGCTTGTTAATTTTCCTAGTCCCCATCTCGGAGCTCCAGCACGTCCCTCTACCCCCAAAGTGTTGTAAGCTAAGAAGCGTGCCACAATTTTTTATTCTTCGTTATTTTCATTTTAGGCTCACATTTGAATCTATCAAGGAACTTAGGAACGCGTCAATGCATGTAGGTGGTGGGTTTTACGTTTCATCCAGGTGCTTTTCATCCATCCAGGTGGTGGGTTTAATCAAGTTTTGTGTTACATCCATCTTTTTTTCATCCATTTAGGTGGGTAGTGCAATCGGTGGTTTTCATCCATCCAGGTGGTTCAGTTGTGCTTTTTTTGCGTTTCATTCATCTTCTTTTCATCCATCCAGGTGGTGGGTTATCTGTTACATCCAAGTGTTTTTCATCCATCCAGGTGGTTCAGTTGCACCTCTTTTTGCATTACATCCAGGTGCTTTTCATCCATCCATGTGGTTTAGATGCACCTCTTTTTGTTTTACATCTAGGTGTTTTTCATCCATCCATCGAGTTCTATGTTACATCTAAGTGCTTTTCATCCATCCATCCATCGGGTTCTACGTTACATCTAAGTGTTTTTCATCCATCCATCCATTGGGTTTTGCGTTACATCTAGGTGTTTTTCATCCATACATGCATGCTTCTCATCCTAGAATCGTGTAATTTTCTTTTCATCCATCCATCCATGCTTTTCATCCTAGAACATGTGTAATTTTTTTTCATCCATCCATCCATGTTTTTAATCCTGGAACCCATGTAATTTTCTTTTCATCTATCCATTTCGATGGTTTAGTTGCGCTTCTCTTTGCAATCAAGTTCTACGTTACATCCATCCTCTTTGTATCCATCCATCCAGGTGGTGGGTTATCTGTTACATCCAAGTGCTTTTCATCCATCTAGGTGGTTTAGTTGCACCTCTCTTTGCGTTACATCCAGGTGTTTTTCATCCATCCATGTAGTTCAAATGCGCCTCTTTTTGCTTTACATCTAGGTGTTTTTCATCCATCCATCCATCCATCGGGTTCTACGTTAGATTTAAGTGCTTTTCATCCATTCATCCATTGGGTTCTGCATTACATCTAGGTGTTTTTTATCCATACATCCATGCTTCGCATTGTAGAATCGTGTAATTTTTTTTCATCCATCCATCCATGCTTCTCATCTTGGAACCTGTGTAAATTTTTTTCATCCATCCATCCATGTTTTTAATCCCGGAACCCATGTAATTTTCTTTTCATCCATCCATCTCGATGGTTCAGTTGCACTTCTCTTTGCAATCAGGTTCTATGTTACATCCATCCTCTTTGTATCCATCCATCCATCGATGTTTTCCATCCCGGAACCCGTGTAAGTTGCCTTTTATCCATCCATCGCTGCTTCCCATCTCAAAACCCGTGTAAGTTGCCTTTCCTCATCCATCCAGCCTTACTTTTCCATCCCGGAGCCCAATGTGAGTCTCCTCTCATTGCATCCTTGCATCCATCCATTGACACTTTCCATCTCGGGTTCCGGTGGTAAGCACACTTCTCATCCATCCATCGAGCTTTCCATCCTGGAGCCCGGTGTGAGTCTTGTTTCATTGCATCCTTGCATCCATCCATCGACGCTTTCCATCCTGGGTTCCGGTGGTAAGCGCACACTTCTCATCCATTTATTGATGCTTTCCATCCTAGGTTCCGGTGGTAAGTGCACACACTTCTCATCCATTTATCGATGCTTACCATCCTAGGTTCGAGTGGTAAGCGCACAACTTCCCATCCATCCATCCATCGATGCTTTCTATCCCAGGTTCCGGTGGTAAGTGCACAACTTTCCCCATCCATCGGCGCTTTTCCCATCCCTCGGTCTGAGTGCCAACTTCCCATCTCTCGGTCTGAGTGCCAACTTCCCGGTGCTAAGGTGCGCCTCTGGTTCTGCGTTACATCTAGGTGCTTTTCATCCATACTTCCATGCTTCTCATCCCAGAATCGTGTAATTTTCTTTTCATCCATCCATCCATGCTTTTCATCCCGGAACCGTGTAACTTTTTATATCCATCCATCCATGTTTTTAATCCCAGAACCCATGTAATTTTCTTTTCATCCATCCATCTCGGTGGTTCAGTTGCGCTTCTCTTTGCAATCAGGTTCCGGTGGTAAGTGCACACTTCTCATCCATTTATCGACACTTTGCATCCCAGGTTCCGGTGGTAATTGCACACACTTCTCATCCATTTATCGATGCTTTCCATCCTGGGGTTCCGGTGGTAAGAGCACAACTTCCCATCCATCCATTTATCGATGCTTTCCATCCTGGGTTTCCGGTGGTAAGAGCACAACTTCCCATCCATCCATTTATCGATCCATCCCTCGGTCTGAGTGCCAATTTCCCATCCCTCGGTCTAAGTGCCGACTTCCCATCCCTCGGTCTGAGTGCCAACTTCTCCTTCCCGGTGCTAAGGTGCGCCTCTGGTTGCGTTACGTGCAGTAGTAGAAATATTTGACATCTTTGTGTGTGGAAGTGAATATGGTTTTGATTTAGAACAAATACTTTACTGCCTCACAGTTTCGCGAGAGTCATTTGAATTAGCATCAGAGATGGGTGCAGGAAGCAGTTCAATTAGTGCAGAGGTTGCAGCACCACCAACGAGCGAATGGCAGGCACTAGCGTCAGGCTTCGCTTCGGATTCTGCGACGCTGATATTAAGGCTGCTCCTTCTCTTCATTTTCATCACCATCCCTGCCTGTGGCCTCCATCTCCGCATGCGGAAGCGGTCATCAGTAAGGGATGATGGTATGTTACTAAATGCAAAACCAGTCCCATGAGAGCAAAGCAAGCTGTCGTTTTTAACTAGGCTAATCTTGAATCTGACTTAATATTTTGCCACCTACTCATTGTCGACAACAAGTCTTGCGTACGCATCATAGTTCTGTGTATTGATACCAGATGTAACTGACTGTGTTTAAATAACCTTTGCCTGTTGATGGGTGGGAACTGCAGGCCACACAGGAGAAGAGCCACTAGAAGAGATCGAGATCAACGATTTGTATTCACCTGAAGGACCTGCTTCTTTCACTGGTGCTGTTGCGGCGTCTACTTTGTCCACAGCAAATACCGGGTTACAGGATGCGGTTTCCATTACCATGAATGATTCCAGCTAGACGACCTCCGGTAATTAATGATCTTTCAAATTTCGGTGCTTTCACTTATTAGAGGTCTGCTTTTCTGGTGTTGTAAATAAGAGTGTCTCTTCCTTCATGTTTATGGCATCCTTGGAGAGCGGATCGGCTAGACGTGCTTATAGTTATAAAAAAAAAAGTGTCTTCCTTGATGTTTGAGACATGCTCGTAGAGCTGATCGACTAGACCTGTTTATAAGCAAATATCTTATTAGTCTACCGAACTCTGTGTAGTGAGATATGAAAACAGACCGTATATTTACATAATTGAATATTAAAGTATGTTTGGCTAGAGTTGTTTGGTTATCTTTTAATGTTGGAATTTCAAAGGGGCTTTTTTCTATTTCCAATTTGCTATGTATATGTATTATTCATGCTTTCGATATCTGGGCTCCTTTTGCTTTCCTTCATTTTACTGGTGTAAATTTCCCTGTTCAGAAGTGGCGGGTTCCAGGTTTTTTTGACTTGTGTGTGAGATTTTTGGGTTAGGCTTGGTTTGGAGTTGTGGAGGGGACGGTGGTGATGTATTTTCCGTGTGTTGTTGGTTGGTAGGCTCTTCGGTTGTTCTTTCGTTGGGTTTGTGTTTGTGGCTTTTGTGGGAGTTGTTGGTGTTAGTGAGGAGGAGCCTTGTGACCATGAAGAGAGTGATGGTGTGGAGGGTGGTGTTAACAATCCTGTACTAAAGTTATTCCTTGAACCAAATTTTTTGGAATCAAAACTCATTATCATCTTCTGAATACAAGAACCATGGATGATTATCTCCACTTCACCACACAATTCTTGAATTGCTTTCAATAAAAATGTCAAAATTACATGTGCATATATGCTTGACTAAGTCATACCTTAACGAGCCTTTTAAAATATTGGCAATCTATTCCCAAAATGCGAAATAAAAAAAGAAGAAAAAAATTGACTTTGAATGTTTTCAGTAGCCAGAATTGAAATAAATAAATAAATAAAGTTTCCAGATTCCAATATGTGCTTATTATTGTGTACCCAAACATAAAAAAGAAGGATTAATTTTAT
>Ga0116231_10011146_pt1 | contig 14005 bp, 15 predicted proteins | sample S1TSphgellanicum_2_FD_89695 | JGI IMG/M metagenome (GOLD analysis project Ga0116231, IMG submission 89695) | Host-associated microbial communities from peat moss isolated from Minnesota, USA - S1T2_Fd - Sphagnum magellanicum MG | ecosystem: Host-associated > Plants > Peat moss > Unclassified... | reverse complement strand
GCCTTTTGCGCCGCCCGTGCTCAACGATCACACCTACCACTCACCAGAGCGACTTTTGAAACCACCTCCACAGGGCACCAGGTCGACCACGGCCTTTTGCGCCGCCCGCGCTCAACGATCACACCTACCACTCACCAGAGCGACTTTTGCAACCACCTCCACAGGGCACCAGGTCGACCACGGCCTTTTGCACCGCCCGTGCTCAACGATCACACCTATACCACTGACCAGAGCGACTTTTGAAACCACCTCCACAGGACACCAGGTCGGCCAGGGGCTTTGACGCCGCCCGCGCCCATGACCCAGATTCCCAAAGTTTTTTTGCTACTTTTTGTTCACAAAAAGTAGACTCTTCCTACCGTTTCTCTTTGCTACACGTGGTTGCGCTCTTTCGCGCTATACGTGCCGTATGAACCGCGCTGCTGCACAGGCTGCCATCCGCTTCGGGTTCGGGCCCGCCCCGAACGATCCCGACCTCTCGTCCGACCCGCGCGGCGCGCTCAAGGCGCAGCTGCACGGCCCGGACCCGGCCTTTGCGGCCGGTGTGTTCGACGCGCTGCCGACCGGCCAGCAGGCTGTCGACACGGCGCGCGCGGACGCCCTGGTCCGCCGGTCTCTCCTGACCGCGCCCGAGGCCGAGAAAGCGGCATATAAGGGACTGACCAACCAGCTCTATCGGCAGGACGCCGCAGCCCAGCTTGACTGGGCGATGACCACGCCGGCCGGTTTCCGCGAACGGCTGGTCTGGTTCTGGGCCAATCACTTCTCCACGAGCGCCGCGCAGAACCAGGCAGGACCGCTCATCGGCCCCATGATCCGCGAGGCGATCCGCCCGCATGTGAACGGCACGTTCACGGACATGGTGCTTGCCGTCGAGCGTCATCCCGCGATGCTGCGCTACCTTGATAACGACGTCTCGGTCGGCCCGAACAGCCCCGCCGGCCTGCGCACCCATCGCGGCCTCAACGAGAACCTTGGCCGCGAATGCATGGAGCTGCACACGGTCGGTCTCAAAGCCGGCTATTCGCAGGCCGACGTGACCAGCATGGCGAAAATCCTGACCGGCTGGAGTGCGGCCACCAGCGAGCAGGGCAGCGACGCCACCGGCTTTAAATATCGCGACGAGGCGCACGAGCCTGGTCCGCAAACCGTGCTGGGCCAGATTTTTGATGGCGGCGAGCAGGCAGGCATCGATGCGCTGACCTATCTCTCGATCCATCCAACGACCTATCTCCTGCTGGCCACCAAGCTCGTGACGCATTTCGTCGCCGACAATCCGCCGCCCGGCGCGGTTGCGCATATCGCGCAGGTGCTGCACGACACCGGGGGCAATCTCGGCTCCGCGTCGCTCGCCTTGGTCGACCTGCCGCAAGCCTGGGTACCGGGGACCAAACTCAAAACGCCGTTCGACTATGTCGTGTCGCTGCTGCGCGCCGCCCCGCCGCCGCCCGGCCAGGCATTGCCGCCCGCCATCGGCGTGCTCGGCGGCCTCGGGCAGCCGGTATGGAACGCCCCGCTACCGAACGGCTGGTCCGACCAGGCCGCCACCTGGTCTGGGTCCGACGCCATCATGCAGCGCATCAACTGGGCCTACACCTATACCGGGCGCTTCAGTAACGCCGCCGTACAACCGGCGGACATGGCCCACGCCTCCCTTGGCCCGCTGCTGCGTCCCGCGACCCTCACAGCCGTGCAAACCGCCGGCTCGCCGCGCGAGGCGCTCACCCTTCTCTTTGCCGCCCCCGAATTTCAACGGAGATGAGCCGATGATTGTCACCCGCCGCTCCACGCTGCTCGGCCTCGCCGCCCTCAGCTTTGCCGGCCGCAGCAAGTTCGCCCTTGCGGATGCGCCCACCCGGAAACGCTTTGTCGTCATCCTCCTGCGCGGCGCGCTCGATGGCATGTCCGCCGTCGTGCCGTACGGCGACGCCAACCTCGTCACCCTCCGCCCGGCCCTTATCCCCCCGGCCCCCGGCCAGCCGAACGGCATGTACGACCTCGGCGGCTTCTACGGCCTGAACCCGTCGCTGCCCGGCATCTATGCGATGTACCAGGCCGGCGAGGCGCTGCCGGTCCACGCCGTCGCCGGCCCCTACCGCACCCGCAGCCATTTCGAGGCGCAGGACCTCCTGCAGCTCGGCACCGAAAATACCGGCATCACCTCGGGCTGGCTGAACCGGGTGCTGGCCGAGCTCCCGCATCGCCAAGGCGCCACCCTCGCGGGCCTCGCTGCCGGCATCGGCACGCCCCTCCTCCTGCAAGGCCCGCAGCGCATCGACAGCTACGCGCCGCCGAGCTTTGCCACCCCCACGCCCGACCTCTACACCCGCATCGCCGCCCTTGCCGCCAGCGACCGGCTGATCGGCCCCGCCATCGCCGAAGGCCTGCGCGCGCAGAATTTCGATGACAGCACGTTGAGCGACGATGCCGGCGCCAGCCCCGGCGACGCCCCGCATGGCGGCAACGCCTTCGCTGCGATGGCAACCTCGGTCGGCACCCTGCTCGCCGCCGACCAGGGCCCGCGCATCGCCGCCTTCCAGCTCGAAGGCTGGGACACGCACGGCAACCAGGTGAACGGCCTCACGCACCCTCTCACCGGGCTCGACCAGGGCGTCACCAACCTCAAAACCGCGCTGGGTCCCGCCTGGAGCGACACGGTGGTGCTCATCATGACCGAATTCGGCCGCACCGCCGCGATGAACGGCACCAAAGGCACCGACCATGGCACCGCCACCGTGGCCTTTATCCTCGGCGGCAAGGTCGCCGGCGGAAACATCCGCGCCACCTGGCCGGGCCTCGCGCCAAACCAACTGTTCGAGAACCGCGACCTGGCGCCGACGATGGACATCCGCGCGGTGGCGAAGGGCGCATTGGCGGGGCATCTCGGACTGTCAGCACCGGCGCTGCTGCGGGTGTTTCCGGGGAGCCAGGATGCCGCGCCTATGGGCGGGGTTGTGAGGGTTTAAGAAGGAAGCGCTTCTTTTTTGAAAAAAAGAAGCAAAAGACTTTTGGCCCTGGAACTATGCCGGGGATATCGCCAACGCCCATGGCCTAGCAAAGCAAAGTTTTTTTGCTATTTTTTGTTCACAAAAAGTAGCGCTCACTTTCCCTCTACGTCTGCGGCTCCCGCCACCCCAGGTATACGTAATGACATCCTTCCGCCTGGCGCGCATTCTCCGCGCTCGTCCCGTGTTTTTTGCCGGCTATGCGATTGGCGCGATCAGCTACCTGCTGCTCACGCCCGTCCCGTCGATCGCGTTGCGCGCGGTTTTTGCTTGGGACATCGGCAGTTTCCTGTTCATTGCCTATACCGGCGTTTCGTTCTTCCGCGTCAAGGACCGGGACATCAGCTTTGATGCGAAAAAGCACCAGGAGGGCGAGTGGACGGTATTTTCGCTGACGGTGCTGGGCGCCATTGCGAGTTTCGCCGCGATCATTCTGTTCTCGCACACCACCGCGCATAAAACCCATCAGGACCTCTACCTCGCTTTCGTCGTCGTCACGCTGGCGCTCTCCTGGCTCACCACCAACGTCACGTTCGCGTATCGCTACGCCCACGAATATTATTCCTATGACGAGGGCGGGCCCGAGATCGACCGGGGCATTGATTTCCCGAAGGACGACAAGCCGGACTATCTTGATTTTATCTATTTCTCATTCGTTCTGGGCATGACGTTCCAGGTGTCCGACTGCAACATCACGTCGAAAAAACTCCGCCGCGTGGCCACACTCCAGGGCCTGATAGGCTTCTTGTTCAACACCGTGATCCTGGCCCTGTCAGTCAACATAGCCGCATCACTTTTGTAAACGTTTTGGGGTCTGGGGCCGCTCGGCCCCAGCGGGTCCAGGGCAGCGCCCTGGCTTTCTCTTACCTAACCGTGCGCAACCCCCGCTAACGCCTCCATCCGCGCCTTATCGGCCGCCAGTTCCTGCGCCGGGCCCTCATGCACGATCTCCCCGTCCGACAGCACATACGCGCGGTCCGCCAGTTGCAGCGCCAGGAACGCGTTCTGCTCCACCAGCAGCACGGAGATGCCTTCCTCCTTCATCCGCCCGACCGTGCGCATCACCTCCTGCACGATCACGGGGGCGAGGCCCTGGCTCGGCTCGTCCAGGATGAGGAATTTCGGGTTCAGTAACAGCGCCCGCGCAATCGAGAGCATTTCCTGTTCGCCGCCCGAGAGCTTGCCGCCTTTCGAGGTACGGCGTTCGGCCAGGCGCGGAAACAGCTGGTACACCGTGTCCAGCTGCCAGCGGCCTTTTGTGACCGGCGGCACCAGCAGGTTTTCGTGCACGGTCAGGTGCCCGAAAATCTTTCGGCCCTCCGGCACGTAGCCGACACCCGCCTGCGCGATCCGCGAGGGCGACCATTTGGTCGTGTCGGTGCCGAACAGCGAGATCTTGCCTTCGCGCGGCGGCGTGAGGCCCATGATCGAGCGCATCGTCGTCGTCTTGCCCGCCCCGTTGCGCCCGAGCAGCGCGACCAGCTCGCCCTCGCGCACTTCCATGCTCACGCCGTGCAGAATATGGCTCTTGCCGTAATACGTATGGATATTGTCGGCGGCAAAGACGCTCATGCGGCGGCTCCGAGATAGGCCGACTGCACGCGCGGGTTCGCGGCGATCTCTTGCGCATTGCCTTCCGCCAGCATCGTGCCGTTATCGAGCACGGTGATCCTGTCAGCGACGCCGAAGACGATCGCCATGTCGTGCTCGATGAACAGCATGGTGATTTTCTGTTCCTTGTTGAGCGCGCGGATCAGCCCGGTCATGTGATGGGTTTCCTCATCGCCCATCCCGGCCGTCGGCTCATCCAGCAATAACAGTTTCGGTTGCCGCGAGAGCGCGATGCCGACTTCGACGACGCGCTGGTCGCCATGGCTCATTTCGCCAGCCACGCGGTCCGCCTTGTGCGTGATTTTCACGATGTCCATCAGCTCGGCGACGCGGTCATCGACCTTCGCGCGCGTCGCGCGGCCGATCCATGGCCGCAGGTTCAGCCCCATCGCGGTCTCCACGGCAACGCGCAGGTTTTCATAGACCGTGAGATCCAGAAACACCTCGGTGATCTGGAACGTCCGGATGATGCCCATCTTCACGAGTGCGGCCGGATTGACCGCGGCGATCTTTTTGCCCTCGAAGATGATCTGCCCATCGCTCGGCGGGAAAAACCCGCTGATCAGGTTGAACAACGTGGTCTTGCCGGCGCCATTCGGCCCGATGACGGCGCGCAGCTCTCCAGGCTCCACGCTGAGCGAGATGTTGTTCAGCGCCGTCAGCGCGCCGAACCGGCGCGTGACGCTTTCCAGCCGCAGCAGGCTCATGACGCGCGCCTTCTGAAAAACCCGAGCACGCCGAGCGGGAAGAAGATGACCGAGAGCACGAAGACGAGGCCGATCACCGTCATCCAGTTCTGCGTCACCGCGCTCACGTAATTCTGCACGAGCACGAAAATCGCGGCGCCGACCAGCGGTCCCCAGAAATTGCGCATCCCCCCCAGCACCGCGATGATGAGGAAATTGCCCGAAAGCGTGTAGCGCAGGTCATCCGGCGATGCGAAATTATCCAAAAGCGCATTCAGGCCGCCAGCGAGCGCGCAGACGAACCCGGAGATCGCGAACGACAGCGCCACATAGCGCTCCACCCGTATGCCCAGAAAAATCAGCCGCTTCTGGTTCTCGCGGATGGCAACGAAGGTGTGGCCGAGGGGCGAGTTCAGGATGGTCCAGAGCAGCAGCGCGCCGAGGGCAAAGAACAGCAGCACCAGGTAGTAGAAATGCGGCGAGCTCAGGCCGATGCCGAGGATCGGATGGCGCGAAAAACCCGTCAGCCCGTCCTCGCCGCCGGTCAGCCCGTTCCAGCGTACGGCCACGAAATAGAACATCTGGCCGATCGCGATCGTGATCATCGAGAAATAGATGCCGCGCCGGCGCACCGCGATCGGGCTCAGCACCAGGGCGGCCAGCCCGCCGGTCAGCGTGCCGACCAGCAGAGCGAGCAGGGTGTTGCCCGTCACATAGTCCAGCATCAGGCCGGTGCCGTACGCGCCGAGCCCGAAATACGCGGCGTGGCCGAAGGACAGGCCGCCGGTGAAGCCCAGCAGCAGGTTCAGCCCCATCGCCGCGAGCGCGTAGATGAGCACGCGGGAGGCCAAGTCGGTATAGCCGCCGACCGCGTTCACCCAGAGCGGCACCGTCAGCAGCAGGACCGCGGTTACCGCCATCACGATATGGTCGCGCCCCAGCTTCATTCGAACAGGCCCTCCTGGCCGAACAACCCGCGCGGGCGCAGGATCAGCATCACGCCCATGATCACGTAGATCACCACCTCGCTCGCCGCCGGCGCGAAGGCCGTCGTCACGCCGGCCGCGAGCCCGATGATCAGCCCTCCCAGCAGGGAGCCGAGCAGGCTGCCGACGCCGCCGACGACGATGGCAACGAAGCTCGGCATGATCAGCTCATCGCCCATCGTCGGCGTGAGCCCGAGCTGGCCGGCGGCAAGGATGCCGGCGAGCCCCGCGAACATGATCCCCAGCACGAAGTTGGCGGAACGCAGCAGGTAGATGTTCACCCCCAGGGCCGCGATGGTCTCCAGATCCGCGTTGCCGGCGCGGATGCGCACGCCAAGCCGGGTGTAGCGCAGAACGGCGAACAGCGAGCCGGTCGAGACGATCGCCAGCGCCACCACCACGAGGCGGTAGCCCGTGACGAAAAAATACACCTTGCTGACGGGCGCGTTCAGGAAATCCGGGATCGCGAGCGGCAGGCCCTGCGCGCCCCAGATGGTGCGCAGTAGGTCCTGCATGATCAAAGCGAGGCCGAACGTCGCCAGCAGCGAGTAGAGCGGGTCGCGCGTGTACAGCCGGCGGATGATCAGCTGCTCGACGACATAGCCGACACCGCCGGCAAGCACCGGGGCAATGACCAGCGCGCCCCAGAAGCCGACATAGGGGGCGAGCGAGAACGCGAAATACGCGGCCATCGCCATGAACCCGCCATGCGCGAAATTGATCACGCCGTTCAGGCCGAGGATCAACGACAGGCCGATCGCCATGAGCGCGTAGAACGAGCCCTGGATCAACCCGTTGAACGCATCGAAAAACACCAGGAGCAAACCGGCCTCCGTTCAAAGGCAGGGCAACGCCCCGCCGCCCACCAGGGAGCTTAAGCCCCCTGGACCATGCGCGCGCCGTTCAGGACGGGTAGGTGATCGTGCAGCCGGTCTGCGCCGGCGGCAGCGCGATCGAGGCGCCCGGAACATAGTCGAAAATGTTCATCAGGTGCGGATACGCGCCGTTCTGGTTCACCTGGCCCGGGAACATGCCCAGCATCAGCTGGTGATCCTCGGCGCGGAACATCGGCGCGCCTGGCTGCAGCGCGATCTCGGGCGGCAGCACCAGGCCCTCGAGCGCCTTGGCGACCGCAACCGCCTCCGTGCTGCCGGCCTTCGCGCAGGCCAGAGCCAGGGCGTGCACCGAAACATAGCCGAACCAGCTGCGCTGCGAGGGATAAAACCCCGGATACATCGTGTTGTAGCGCTTCACGAAGTCCGCGACATGCGGCACGCCCGGCTGGTTCCAATACCACTCGAAGGTCCACACGCCGTAGCGCGCGGCAACCGGCAGGGCCGCGATCTGCTCGAGCTCGAACAGCGCGCCGCCGACGGCGACACTCTGGTTGATGCCGAACTGCGTGATCTGCTTCATCGCGTTGATCTGGTCATCGCCCGCCAGCAGCAGGCAGAGCACGTCCGGACTGGCCGCCTTCACCTGGATAAGGTAGGACGAAAAATCCGCGGTGCCGACGGGCACCAGCGCACCGCCGACGATGGTGCCGCCGAGTGCCGTGACCTGCTTGGTGTAGTCCGCCTGCTCGGAATGGCCGAAAGCGTAGTCGGTCGTCAGAAAATACCATTTCTTGCCGTATTTATCGACCAGCGTCTTGGAATCGCCCTGCGTCAGGATCCAGGTGGTCGAGCAGACCCGGAAGGTCGCCCAGTTGCAGCCGGCCCCGGTCAGCTTGTCGACATGCCCGCCCGAGCACATGAACACCTTGTTATGGGCCTGCGCGAACTGGCTGAGCGAGAGGGAGACCGCCGAGCTCACGGTGCCGATGAAGAAATCCACATTGTCCTGGTCGAGCAGGCGCCCGGCCTTGTCGATGCCCGTCGCCGGGCTGCCGGCGTCGTCCTCAACCAAAATCTGCACGGGCCGCCCGAGGATGCCACCTTTCTGGTTCAGCTCCGCAACGGCCATGGCCGCACCCTTGATCTGGCTCTGGCCCAGCACGGCGAAGTTGCCGGTGGTTGAGTCTATCTGCCCGATCTTGACCGGGTTGCCCTGCGCGAACGCGGCCGGTGCGGCCAGCGCGCCCGCGCCGGCGGCAGCGCCGGTCTTCAACAGACCGCGGCGGTTCATCGTGTGGGTCATGGATTTCGACTCTGGCATTTTTGGATTTCCCCCAAGCGTTTTTTTGAACGTTGGGCGGAGTTTGTCACGCGCGGGGTGGCGCGTGTCAATCGGGAGAGGGAGGAAGCGCTTCTTTTTTGAAAAAAAGAAGCAAAAAACTTTTGCGATGCCGGGCCATGGGCGCTTGAGCCCCAGCCCCCATCGCCCAAAGTCCCAAAGTCCCAAAATTTTTTTGCGACTTTTTGGTCACAAAAAGTAGACTCTTACTTAGGCTCCCCTTGCTCAGCCCGTACGCCCTGCTGCTCAATCAACACCGTAGCCTCAGCGATCGCGGCCTCGAGCGCCACGACATCCGTCCCCTTCGCCACAATCGCAACGCCGCCCGCGCCCTCGCGGCGGAACGGATAGCTCCCGAGATCGACGCCGGCATACCGGTCCTGGATCGCCGACAGCCCGGCCGCGATGCTGCCCTCCAGCACGCCCATCCCGTGCACGGCGCGCATCTCGATGCGCTCGCCGCGCGGCAGGCTCGGCTCCAGCGCCAGGAACATCGCCTGCATGATCCGCGGCACGCCCGCCATCACGTGCACATTGCCGACCGTGAAGCCGGGCGCGAGCGACACCTCGTTTTTGATCGGCACGGCGCCGCGCGGCATCGTCGCCATGCGCTGGCGGGCCTCGTTGAAGCCATCGCCCATGCGCTCGGCCATCAGCGCGAATGTCTCCGCGTGGTGCTCCCATGGCAGGCCGAACGCGGCGGCGATGCATTCGCTCGTGATATCGTCATGCGTCGGGCCGATGCCGCCGGTGGTGAAAACCTGGTCGTAGGCGGCGCGCAGTTCGTTGACCGCGCCGATGATGCGCCCCGCCACATCCGGGATCACCCGCACCTCGGCCAGTCGTATGCCGAGATCGGCGAGGCGTTTGGCGATGAACTGCACGTTCACGTCCTGCGTGCGGCCGGAGAGAATTTCGTTGCCGATGATCAGGATGGCGGCGGTCGGGTTGCTCATAAAAAATCTCTCAGCATGGGGATGAGGGGGCGGTCGGCCGGCGGCATCGGGTATTCGACCAGCCGGTCCGGCGCCACCCAGGCGAGCGCCTGCCCTTCGCGCGGCTTCGGGCGTCCCTGCCAGCGGCGGCAGAGAAACACCGGCATCAGCAGGTGGAATTTCTCGTAGGCGTGCGAGGCGAAGACGAAGGGGGCGAGATCGGTGGGCGAGACCTCAATACCGAGCTCCTCGTGCAGCTCGCGCACCAGGGCCGCCTCCGGCGTCTCGCCCGCATCCATCTTGCCGCCGGGGAATTCCCAGAGCCCGGCCATTTTTTTGCCCTCTGGCCGGCGCGCCAGCAGGATTTTGCCTTCGGCATCGATCAGCGCGGCCGCGACGACCAGCAGGACTTTGGGTGACGCCGCCGCCGTTTCCGAAATTTCCCGAGTCCGGGCGTAAAAATTAACCGGCAGTTTCTGCCCCGGCCGGCAGGAGAACACCCGCATCCCCTTGCCGGCGGGCGCGAATCCCACTCGTGTCAGCACCGTGACCGAGACATCGTTATCAGCCGCCACCGTTGCGGTCATCCGTTCGATCGGCAGGGCCGCAAACCCCCATTCGGTCAGCCGGCGCGCGGCTTCGGTGCCAAAACCGCGGCCCTGGTGAGCGCGCCCGAGCCAGTAGCCGAGTTCGGCCGTGCCCTTCCCCGGCGCCAGCCGCAGACCCGCGCAGCCGAGCAGCGTGCCGGTCGCGGTCTCCACCAGCGCGAACTGAGCGGCGGTCCCGCGCGCGCGGTCCGCCGCCGCCGCCGCGATCCACTCATGCGCGAGGGATTCCGGGTAAGGAAACGGCGCGTCCGGCAGCCGCCGGCAGATATCCCAATCATTGATCAGCCGGTGAAATTCCGGCGCATCGGCCGCCGTAAGGGGCCGCAGGGTCAGCCGGGTCGTGTGCAGAACCGCGTGCAGATCGGGGCCGCCGTGATCTGGCGCGGCGTCCTGGAGCAGCGAATCGAGGAGGTCTGGCATGTGGATGGCAGGTTAGCGCGCGGTTGATCTTCCCGCCAGGACTAGGCAACGATGCGCGCCATGAATGCCGAGCCCGAGATGTTTACGAAAGCCGTGACCGAGGCCTGCGCCGCGGCGCGCGCGGCGGCCGCGATTCTCGCCAGCGCCGGGGCCGGGGTGCGCGATCAGGCATTGCTGGCGGCCGCGAGGCACCTGCGCGCCGATGCGACCAAAATCCTGGACGCGAACGCCCGCGACATGAGCGGTTTCTCCGGCACCGCCGCTTTCGCCGACCGTCTCCGTCTCACGCATGAGCGCATCGAGGCGATGGCAAGGGGGCTCGAGGACATCGCCGCCCTGCCGGACCCGCTGGCCGGAACGCTCGCGCAATGGACCCGCCCGAACGGCCTCGTCATCACCCGCATCCCCCAGCCGCTCGGCGTGCTCGGCATGATCTTCGAGAGCCGTCCGAATGTCGCGGCGGACGCCGCCGCCATCGCGCTCAAAGCCGGCAACGCGCTGCTGCTGCGCGGCGGCTCGGAGAGTTTTTTCTCGGTCGCCGCGATCCACGCGGCGATCGCCGCCGGCCTGCGCGAGGCCGGCCTGCCCGCCGCCTGCGTGCAGGTGGCGCCGACGACCGAGCGCGCCTTCGTGGGTGCGATGCTCGCCGCCGCCGGCCAGATCGACCTCATGATCCCGCGCGGCGGCAAGGCGCTGGTCGAGCGCGTGCAGCGCGAAGCGCGCATTCCCGTCCTCGCCCATGCCGAGGGCCTCAACCACACCTATATCCACGCCGCCGCCGACTTCAACATGGCCGAGGCCATCCTGGTCAACGCGAAACTGCGCCGCACCGGCATCTGCGGCGCGACCGAAACGCTCCTGCTCGACGCCGCCATCGCCGACGCCCTGCTGCCGCGGCTCATCGCCACCCTCGCCGCGCAAAACTGCGATTTCAGGGCCGATGAGCGCGCCCGCGCCATCGTGCCGGCTTTGCCCGCCGCCGGGCCAGATGATTTCGACACCGAGTGGCTGGACGCCATCCTCAACATCCGCATCGTCGACGGCCTGAACGACGCGCTCGCCCACATCGCCGCCCATGGCAGCGAGCACACGGCCGCCATCGTCACCCAGGACGAAGCCGCCGCCCAGACCTTCCTCGCCGGCGTGGCAAGCGCTGTCGCCCTCTGGAACGCCTCGACGCAATTCTGCGATGGCGGTGAATTCGGTTTTGGCGCCGAAATCGGCATCGCCACTGGCCGCATCCACGCCCGCGGCCCGATCGGCCCGGCTCAGCTCACCACCTTCCGCTACCTCGTCCGCGGCACCGGCCAGGTGCGTCCCTGAGCGCCAGCCTCCCGACCTTCGGACATCGGCACCGCCTTAGCGTCGGCCTGCTCGGCGGCTCCTTCAATCCGGCGCATGCGGGCCACCTGCATATCGCCCGCCAGGCGATGCGCCATCTCGGCCTCGACCAGCTCTGGCTGATGGTCTCCCCCGGCAACCCGTTGAAAGCCGCGAACGGCATGGCGCCCTTTGCCGAGCGGCTGGCCAGCACGCAGCGCCTCGCCGATGGCCGGCGGATCATCGCGACCGACATCGAGCGCCGTATCGGCACGCACTACACCATCGACACGATGCGGGCGCTCAAACGCCGGTTCCCGCGGGTAAAGTTCGTCTGGCTGATGGGTGCCGATAACCTCTCGCAGCTGCCGCGCTGGGGCCACTGGCTCGACATCATGCGCGCCATGCCCATGCTGGTACTGCCCCGCCCCGGCGCCACGCGCGCCGCCCTCGCCGGACGTGCCGCAAAACGTTTCTCCAAACATCGCCTTACCGCGCATGCTGGGCTATGTCTCGCAACGGCGGCGGCACCCTGTTGGATTCTGCTCCCGGTGAAGGAGCACGCCGCCTCCGCCACCGCTTTACGTCAGCAACGCGAAGGAGCGCTCCCATAGCCCGCCCACCCACCCGCAAGCCGGCCCCGCGCGGCACCGCCGCCCCCCGCAAGCGCGCCCCCGCCGCCGACGCCCTGCCCGTGATGCCCGGCACGCCGCGCAAAAAAGCCAGCATCGCCGGCCCGCGCCGCAGAAAAGCCGAACCCAAATCCACGCAGGCCGAGCTCGACCGCATGCAGGCCGTCATCCTCGCCAGCCTCGAGGACGACAAGGCCGAGGACATCACCGCCATCGACCTCGCGGGCCGCGCCAGCTTCGCCGACCGCATGGTGATCGCAACCGGCCTCGCCGACCGGCAGATCGCCGCCATGGCGACCCACCTCAATGAAAAACTGGTGGAATCCGGGTTCAAGAAAACCCGTACGGAGGGCGCCAACGGCACCGACTGGGTGCTGATCGACGCCGGCGATATCATCGTCCACCTCTTCAAGCCGGACGCGCGGACGCTATACGCGCTCGAGAAGATGTGGAGTGCGGAGCTGGATGACGAGCCGCTTGAGGCTGAGGTGGAGCGTGACGAGTAATTGAACGCGAGCAAGCGCTTCTTTTTTAATAAAAAGCAGCAAAAAACTTTTGATGCCACTGGGGCCGTGCTGGCGGACGCGCCAGAGTCCCGAATTAACAGACGTTTTTTGGTGTTTTTTTTCCAAAAAGAAGCGCTTCCTTCCGCTACCGTCCCATGCGCCTGATCGCTATCGGCAAACACTCCGCCCACGCGCCCGAGGCCGAGATCTTCCAGCGCTACGCCGAGCGCATCCGCCCCACCCTCACTTTGACCGAACTGCCCTACGGGCTCGGTACGCCTGCCGAAATCAAGCGCCGCGAGGCCGACGCCATCCTGGCCACCCTCGGCGCGCAGGATTTTGCGGTAGCACTCGACGGCGGCGGCCACGCGCCGGATAGTCCCGAGCTTGCGAAGCTGCTGGCGCGATGGACCGAAACCGGCAAGCCCGTGTCGTTCATCATCGGCGGCGCCGAGGGGCTGGATGCGCGCATCATCGCGCGTGCGAATGCCAGACTCTCGCTCGGCAAACTCACCTGGCCGCATATGCTGGTCCGCCCGATGCTGGCCGAGCAGATTTTTCGCGCCCAGATGATCAATCTGGGGCACCCCTACCACCGCTCCGGCCGGCCCTAAAAGGCATGATTTCAAAGATTTATCATAAATTTCGGCAGCCTTCACGCGCGGGTTGTGTATAAGGTGCCGGGGTCGGGGACGCCGCGACCGGTTCGGCTGGGAAGGACTTGGGATTTGATGTTGAAAACGCCTCGTGTCGGTGCGGCCTTCTTGACTTTGAGTTGCCTGCTCGGCTGCAGCGCTCCGAAACCCGCCGTCACCGCCGCCCCGAAACCGCGCGGCCCGAGTTTCTCGCTCGACACCCCGCTCTACCAGATCGACCGCGACCCCGGCGGCAAGGCCCTCCTCCACCGCGACCTGCCGCACCTGATGTCGAGCAGCAAGTACATCCTGTTCGAGGATATGAGCCTAACCCAGATCGCCTCGATGTCCGGCGGCAGGCTCACAGCCGCCAAGCTGGAGCAGGTGGAACTGGACCTGGCGCAGTTGTCGCACACCGAGACGGGGACGCCCTAAAAAGGAAAGTGAGAACTACTTTTTGTGAACAAAAAGTAGCAAAAAAACTTT
>Ga0116231_10011145_pt1 | contig 14006 bp, 10 predicted proteins | sample S1TSphgellanicum_2_FD_89695 | JGI IMG/M metagenome (GOLD analysis project Ga0116231, IMG submission 89695) | Host-associated microbial communities from peat moss isolated from Minnesota, USA - S1T2_Fd - Sphagnum magellanicum MG | ecosystem: Host-associated > Plants > Peat moss > Unclassified... | reverse complement strand
TGGCTTCCCCCAAGGTCCGGGCCGTGGTGAGTCTTGTGTGTCCGTGTTGCCCGTGGCTTGTCCCAACACCAAAGGGATCCAGAATGAGTTCTAACCACTTTGTGTGGTTTCATGCAGGCCCGTATGAGTGAGTAAGCTTGTCAATTCTTCCTAGTCTTTCCCGGGACTTCTAGCATGCCCCTCTCACCCCCTCTAGTGCTGGAAGTCGGGATCGTGCTCCCAGTTCCAACTGCTTCCGCATTGCCGCATACTTGGACCCTCAAGTGGGTCTACGAGGAACTTGGGAGCGCGACAATTTTGCTTTAGAATTTCCTTTTAGGTGATAATGTAGGTGGGTAAGTGGTCAGAATTGCACCCCCCACTTAGTAAACCCCTTGGCAAACCTATCTCTGGAATCCAAATCTTGACACTTGTCTGTGATGAAACCTTAACCTTGATCCATGTCTCCCTTAAAAACCTTAAACTTGTAACCCTAAATCTTGTAACCCCACTATGACTAGGATTGCTACACCTATATTAACTCAATTAATCCTACAAGGATGTTGATTTGTTATAGCTTTCCCTAACCTTAAAATTCCTTAAACCAAAATGGTAACCAAGGTTGTTGCACCTATAAAGTTAAGGCATTTGTATCCACAAAAACGTTCTATGGGGCCAAACATGCACTTGGGGCCTTCACAACCGTAAAAATAACAAATGTGATCTTACTGATCATCACCCTGGTTTCATCAACACAACGGGTCTATTGATCATCAATTTGATCTCACCCAATAATCAAGACATGCACTAGGTACAACCGACCCTCCACTAAACCCTAATATCTATGTTTGGGCAAATTAGGGCTAAAGTAGGACCTATTTAGTAATTAGACCTAAGTGGTAGCCTTGTCCCATACTTGGCCACTAACCACACTAACTACAACTTCTAGGTTCATTGAATGCTACAACCAACACACATGGGAAAACTTGTAGCATTTTACATAGAGTTTTTTATTGAACATTATACACAAATTTGTAGGAGATCATCACACAAGCTTGTGTTTATTTTATGATGTAGCTCAAAGGCACACAACTTAACAAATTCCTTTACCCCCTAATAAAGAATTGATAATCCCAAACATAGACACAAGAAACATGTGACCTTTCACCAATCTAGTTGAAACCTTTTAAAATGATAACCTCCTTCACCACAAAAATAATGGTGAAGATTGGAACCCAAAACAGGCCTTCTATGCGAGAGATATCAATTTTTGGGATTTTATGTGAAATAAATCCCAAAAATAGAAAAATAATCTTTGGACTCCCAAAAGTACAATCTCCAAAAGTGATTGTGGACCCACTATTGCGTAAAGCTTGCCAAGATGAATCCAATGATGAAAAAATCGCAAAAATCCGAACCTATATGTGGAAGCTCTGATTTGTTGAAAATCATAGAAGGGTGAAAACTTTTCATCCAATTTTTGGATGAAAAATAAATTAAAATAACAATAATGGGATGAAACCTTGGATGAAAAATCATACATCCAAATTATGGATGAAAACCTTTCTACTTGGATGAATTTGATTTCATCCAAATTATGGATGAAAAAAATAAAAAATAAAAAATAAATGTTGGCAAGTTCAGATTGGTGCCGAACTTGCACCCTAGGTTTGGAAATTAGAAAAAAAAGGAAGAATAAAGAACGAGGTCCGAATTGGACCCCCCTTGACCTTCCTTATTTTGGGCCTCCCTTAAACCTCGTGAACCTCCCAACCAGCCGAACTCGACAGGTTTGAAGGGGAGGTTCAGGTGAGCTTGGAACTCATGGCGATGGTGCTGCAAAGCTCCATGCTCCTGCCATTGCCTCCCTCCTTTCTTTTTTTTAAAAAAAAATTCTTTTCCTTTTCCTTTCTTCCTTCCTTTTTTCCTTCTTCTTCTCCTTGTCTTTTCTTCTTCTTCCTCAGGTTGCAACTATGCACTGTAGCTCCTCCTCCTTGTTTGCTATTCATTGTTACCTCTTGTTGTAGCTTCAACAAAATAAGCAAACATGGCAAGGAGTTCCTCTCTCCACCTTTTTTTACTTCTGCACTATAGTCATAGCTATGCCACCAACAACATGATGACTAGGGGCTGTGCATGCCCCTATTTCTCCTTGCAACTTGGCATCGATGGCTAGGTAGTCAGGAGCTTGAGTTCGTGGCGATGGCGGCGATGGCTCTAGTTGCCACCATCACTAAAAATGACATAGGAAAAATTAAAATTAAAATAAAAAAATAGAAATACATGAAAGAAAAACACTAAGGGGGCCTTTGTAACAACAATAGGGCCTTCCTTGCTTGTTGTGATGTTTTTTTTTCTTTTCAACTCCAAGGTACTCAGGCCCTATTTGGGGTTCAACTACTCATGGAGTTTTACACGAAAAACAAGTACAAAACATCATTTTCATCAAGCAACCAAGATTCGCGAATGAACAATATTTGCAACTCGGGCAAAACTCCTGCAAAACCAACCTGCAACAGAGAAACCAAAACAAACAACATAACACTTGTTGCTAACCAAAAATTTAGTGCTAAATAATTTTAGCTTAGTCACAACATAAAAATAATTAGTTAGAATTTTTTTGATTTCAAAGTTTTACTCATTTGGAATCCAAACATAGGAATCCAAATACCAATAACAACCTCAACAAACTCCTTGCATAACAAAAACACAACAGAGCTATGGTGTGTTTCAAAATCCAGAAAACTAGATTTTGATCACACGCCATTTTTATTTATCCTAAACACCAAAAAAATTAGAATCTTGTTCACAGTAGAAGTGGTTCCAAACTTACTTACCCCAAATTACTTATAGTAACTAAGATAAAAAATTGTAACTGCAATAAAACTCTTGACAATTGAAATGAATGAAAATATTTTTTTCATAAGGAGGAGAACTATTTGCTTAGGATTTTTTTAGCTAATGGACCAGCTCCTTCCCTTTGGGAGGCATAAATTTTGTGTCTCTCCATCAAATCACATGATTTTTGTGACTATGGATGGGCCTAAAGGTGATGTACAAGTTCTTTTTAAATGCCATGTCCAAAAAAGCCACTCACAATAAGAAAATTTTCTTGCAACCCTTATGTCTTTGGTGACCAACCTACCTACCCTACTTGCTTGAAACTTGTATTTCAATGTAATCATTATAAATGTATAAATGTAAATATTAGTTATGATGAATAATTGGTTCTAAAATAACAACAAAAATGTAGATTTTCACTGATATCAAAACCCCATAATTGTTCAAGGCTACAAACCAATGTTGGGTGGGTATGTCAATTTCAACATAGTAGTTTGGATTCAATACAAAGGTTTTTTCAAATTCTACATTGGGTATGAACATGAATACCCAAACATTGTTGTAATGGACATATAAGTAGGTTTATATAACAACCTACATGTTTTGGGGGTGGGGGGGGGGAGCCGGGGGTTGTTATGTATGAGTATAAATAAAAAGTAACCTCACACCCGCATTGGTATCAAATATTCACATTGACATTTTATCCAAAATGAAGAAAAAATTGCATGCTTCAAAATCACATGTTATATTATAGCCAATAAGAAAAGGGTAAGATCAAGAACCATCATGCATGAACAAATTTTGTCACATGTTATTAACCCAAAATCTTTGTGGAATTGAAAATATCACAACCATATCACCTGTCGCAACCCCACTTTGGCCAAGTGTGGGGGTGAAGCCCAACACTTGGAAAAGTTGGAGGTTGGGAGTCTTCCGGGACTCCCAAATGTTCAGAGCTCGACAACAAGGGGAAAAAAACCTCGCATTGGGGTGTTCTTGGTGTCATTGGAAAGGTCTTGAAACGTAGATATCGAAAATGACCTCGCATTGGCAATTCGGACGTCTGCAGCCCAAGTTATGGGCAAAAGAAGGGCCGGGAGTCAAACTGGCAGTTTGACTCCCGACCACTAAAAGTCGGGAATCGACCTCTTCCAGACGTCCGATTTGAGTGTGCGACATGGCGTTGAAAAGATCTCGACGAGGGCTATAACTTTGGTTCAGACCTCGTTGCGATCCAACTTTGTAGTCGGGAGTTATGGCGGTTCAAAGTTCCGGGAGTCCCGTCGGGACAATTTCGGGACTTCATTTCGGGAGTCCCGGGAATTTGTGCCATTCGGATGTAGCCTCCGCAACCAGCCGCAGAGAATACTATATGGGGGAAGGTGGTGGCTTCCCCTGAGTCCGGGCCGTGGTGAGTCTTGTGTGTCTAAGTGCCCGTGGCAAGTCCCAACACCAAAAGGTGTCCCGAATGCTAAACTAACCCGATTTGGTTGGTTTTTGGATGCAGATTTACACGAGCTAAGTTAGTCCCTCTTCCTAGTCTAATCCCGGGGCTCCCAACTCGACCCTCTACCCCTTTCTAGAGTTGGAAGCCGGGAGCGTGCTACCAAATCTTAACTTTCCGCAACTTGACTTTGTGAAACCCTCAAGTGGGTTTCACCCCGTGACTTGGGAGCGCGTCATCACCATTATTTTTCCAAGATCATAGCCTAAAAATTTGAAAATTGTCACTAAACACAAAGTGTCATTTAAACATGTTCCCCTGCATTAAACTTGTGTAGCTTGTAATGTAATATAACACATACTAGAAATCACCAAAAAATTGCATACACAAAATATCAATAGGAGCTCTTTCTATAGGGAAACTTTGAGTATATTTCTTTAATACATTAATCTTCAATGGACACATTTGAATATCATGAATCTTTCTTGGTTATTCCATTATTTCATACCACTTGGGGCAAGTTTTAAATATTGGGGTGCATATTTGGTTTATGTATGCTTTAACCCTATGTAATAAAACGACATCGCTACAAACAAAAGGTGGGTGCATTAAATGTTGCACGCACCTTGTTGCACACTTTGTATGGAATAATAGATTGTTGGACCTTTAACTTAATGTCAATACTAGCTTTGGAACAAACTATAGGCTTGACCTAACTTTCAATATGTTAATTTGTTGTAAACATGATGAACTTGCAATTCTAGACATGGTTAATAGAGTTTTTCTTAAAGTCACCTTGTTTTCACCTTGTTTTTGGGCCTCCTTTCACTTGCTATCCCTTCCTTGAATAGGGTCTGCAAAATAAGAAATTTTTATTAAATTTACTTATGGAATTCTTAAACTTAGCATTTAATGCACAAGGTTCGAGAATAATTATAGTAGTTGTATAGGTAGGAATAATTAAAATATATGTACCAACAGTGGAAGCATTCATGGAAAATGACAAAGGGGGCCAAAGCAAGATGAAAATTAGTTTACCACAAAAAATGTGATGAAACCTTGCTAATAAAAAAAGCCAAAACACCAAAAAGAAGGGGGAATACAAGCAACAAAATGGAAGGACTCATGTCCAAGAAAACAAAAAAAACCACCAAAGAGGGCAAATCACATAAAGAACGTCAAGTTCTCAAACCCCTTCTTGTTGTGAGAAACATATCAAATAAAAAAAGGGACCTCTTGAAAGGATGTCTAGCCTAGAAAAACCTCACCTACAACAACACCACGTTTCAAAATAGAGATCGTTTGTGCACATTACAATGTCACATACACCTTTTACTATAAAATATGCACAAAATTGACGGAGGACGGCTTCTGATGCGCTTCGCTCCTGACGTCATGTTAACACATTGATGAAGAAACTTGTCCGCTTGTTGGTGTAGACATCCGAAAACTTTCACAATTACAGGAAAAAACATGTTTGTTGGGAATCAATCACGATAAGAACCATCATTCGCATGAATCACAATTGACGCTACAATCCCACAAAATAAAACAATTCATGAAACCAAATCAATTGAGTGAAATCAACAATGACAACATCTACCCATGTGTGAACACCATTGACAAAAAATGGTGCATTTATGAATTTCACCCCTGTTGAATGTTAGTGTACTTCTTTTGCTAATGTACAACTAAAAGTGATCTTCATCTCACCTTTTACTAATTGCTAATGGAGTCCCAAGGACTTAGGTTTTTCTTTTTCATCCTTGTGGGTTCCATTTTTGCCAAGGACTTAAATTTGGCTTTAAGATCTTTGAGGGTTCCTATTTCACAAAGGACTTAGGTTTTTTTTTCCCATCCTTGTGGGTTCTATTTTTCCCCAAATGACTTAGGTTTTTTCATTCTTGTGGGGTCTCTTTTTCACAAAGGATTTAGGTTTCTCATTTTGATCCTCATGAGTTCCATTATTTCACAAAGGATTTAAGGATTTATCTTCTTTCATCCTTGTGGTTTCCATTTAGGGGGGGGAGCTTGACAAACATGCTCTTTTGGGGGAGGGAAGCATATTTAGGCTTCTATGTTGGGGTGTGCCCCTTGTTCCAATAATATTGGTGATGGACCAATCAAATTGCTCCTTCTGGAAAAAAAAGAGAAAAGAAAACCTGTGGGTGCACCCCCTTCAGTAATTAAAGAAGTTAGGAAAAGAAGAAAAAATGTTTTGAGTTTGGAGATGATTTAGTTTAGTTTGGATGATAACATTCGTTGTGGGTGTGCAGAGGTGTGGATGATAACATCCGTTGTTAGTTTGGATGATAACATTCGTTGTGGGTCTTGAAGGGGTTTGGATGATAAACATTCGTTGTGTGTGGGAAAGATCAAGGCGGCGACTCTCTCTCGCTTGTCGCAACTCCATGGAGCTTCTTCTCCAAGCGCACAAGAGCATGGCCGCCACTCCCTCTGTCACCCCGTCCTCGTTGTTTCACTCTGTAACAATTCACAACTGCAGCATCACTCGGAACCAACAACAACAACAAAAGCTGCGTCCTTACTCTGTTGCTCGCAGTATTAGCTCACAATCACGCCTCCAAGGTAATGTTCCATTTTGGCTTTCTCTTTCTCTGTCTGTCTCTGTCTGTCCGCCTGTCTATCTGTGTCTCCGGTTCTACTCAAGGTTGGTATTTTCAATAGCAGCTTTTTTAGCCTTTTGGGTGAGAGATTTCATGATCAGGTGGTAGGAAATCTACCCACTTGTGCTTTGCTGTTGTTGTTGTTGCTAATGTCCTTGTCGAGCTGGTTTGATTTTGGAGATTGACAGCTCTTCCTTTGCATTAGGGTTGTTGGGTTTAGGGTTTAGTTTGTCTGGAGATGATCGGAATTTGGGTAACTTTGTCTGGGGATTGTAGCTCTTTTTCACAAGAATAAGAGAAGTATGAGAGATTCTTGTGTGATGCAATAGGAGCCAGTTTTCCTCCTGTTTTTTTTTCCCCCCGCCCTTAGATTTGATTTGAAGATCTTGTTGGATTGGGTTTATGACCTAAATTTCAGGTTTGGGAATCAGCAATGATGGGCTTCGACTTCGGCGCATTGAGAATTGCAGAGATGTAGTAGTGTGTTCACTCACCAAGCTTGACAGACCATCTGTGGAAGGGCCAGAGAATCTCGAGAGTGAACCTCACAAGTTTTTTGACCAAGTGGTCATTGTGGTACGGTCAGGCGATGGAGGGAATGGAGCCGTGCTCCAGGTACCTAAACCAGTGGTTCCCAACAAAGAGCTGGGAAGAAGACAGAAGGAGAAGAAACGAGGAGGGTCATATCGGAGAGCTTCAGATGGCTCCTTGATACTGCCCATGGGTGGTCATGGTGGGGATGTTGTGCTTGTGGCCGATGAGAGTGCTGACAGCTTGCTTCCTTTGCATCGGAAGAAGCGTCACAATGCAAAGCGTGGAGCTAATGTGGATACAATGGGTTGTCTCTCTCCCTCACTGCATGATGGGATCTCTGCACCCCAGCTCTCCATCCCTGTTCCCGTGGGCACAGTTGTGAAGCGGAAGAGAGGAGGAAAGCTTCTGGGTGATCTGGCATGTCATGGTGATGAGATTTTGGTGGCCCGTGGTGGTCGTGGAGGGATTAGTACAATTGAAATTCCAAAGCACAATAAGACTCATCTGCGGCCTGTTGATCTAGCCAATTTCAGCGATGTGGACACCAAGGTGCTCACAATTGGAACCCCTGGTGAGGAGATTGCCCTGGAGTTGACATTACGGGTTGTGGCAGATGTTGGCCTTGTGGGGTTTCCAAATGCAGGCAAATCTTCACTGCTTGCAGCAGTAACACTAGCCAAACCAGATATTGCAGACTATCCATTCACCACACTCATGCCCAATCTAGGCTGCATCAAAGGTGACCCAGAGACATCAGATGGGGGCTTTACATCAGGGCCAACTCTGGCTGATCTTCCAGGACTCATAAAGGATGCTCATCTTGGTAAGGGTTTGGGAAGGATGTTTCTTCGACATTTGCGGAGAACAAGACTTATGGTGCATGTTGTGGATGCATCAGCTCCAGACCCAGTTCAGGATTACATTGTCTTGCGGGAAGAGCTGCATCTGTACAATCCAGATTATGTAAAACGACCCCACATTGTTGTTTTGAATAAGCTTGATCTACCAGAGGCCAAGGAAAAATTTGAGGCCATCCAAAAGACAATTCAGAACATGGGCAGTGATCCAGACAAGCTGGTAGAAGCAACCATTGGTGATGAAGTTAGCTCAGATGTTAATTCTGAGGCATATAGGGTTTCTAGGGCATCCAGGGAAGAAGTTGACAGTGCAAGGACTTCAAGTGACAACAGGCAAAGAAATGTAGAGGATTTTCGACAGCCGGTTGCTGTTCTTGGGATCAGTGCATTGCAAGGAGAAGGCATGGAGGGCTTGTTGGCACAAATTAGGTCAACTTTGCGGAAGGAGCAACTGGGTACAGAAAGGAAGATCAATTCTCAGAGTCAGCAACAGAAAGATAGGCGTAAGGTACTAGTGACACCACAGTGGCAGCTGTAAACATGAGTGTATTATGCTCTTACCACTTATCATTGGATTCCAGGGAAAAATTAGATCAACTTTTTCTATTTGCCACCTCTGGCCTTGGATTCAGCTTTTTCCAAATTCTGAGCATGGATCTCAGTAGTTTGAGTGCAGATATGATATCCTTGTGTTATTAACTGTGTCAGTTGGCAAAATGGTAAGGCTAGAAATGGCAAAGCTTTCAGTTTTATGAAGCTCTTATTGTGTTGTGTGTCATTCTCTGCTACCCTCCAGTCGATCTGTCTGACTTATTCTACATTCCCTGATTGGAAGATATAGCAATATATTGCACTGAGCTACTACATTAGAGCCCAACACTATTGAAATGAAACTAACAAAGCTGTGCAAAAAAACATGCACGCAAAAATAGTGCACACCAAGGAATATGTGGTTGTCTGTTTCATGTCAAGTTTTGTTTTTGTAATTCATTGATGTGTGTTCTGTACTTGGATTGAATCCAAAAGTTTCAAAGTGAGTATGTCTTGAAATACAAAACATGAGACTCCAGAGCCACACTCCCTTAGAGAATAAACAACAAACCCCCAAGGACAAAACAAACTAGAACCATGTTCACACTGATCTGGGTTGTACCAAAAGAAGACAGTTCTACAGAAAAATAATTTCTGCAATAAACAAAATGTCGGATGTGTTGATAGGTGTGCCCTAGCTTCCCCACAAATCATCATGTTTGTTTGTATTCTCTTTCAAGTGTTCATGTTGTTTGCATCCGGTGAATTCTGAGCTGCACAACAATTTGATAACTTACTTTGTAGAGAAGCTTGAGGGCTGGGTTTGAGACTTTTCATTGCAGTTGAGTGCAAGCTAATCTATCTGCAAGCCAAAGAAGAGCAAACAAAACAATAACAAAACAATTTTGTCTCCCAATCCTGGATGTTCATTGTTTTCCACTGAGGAGGAGAGAGCACTATTGCACTGCAAACTTTGATTTCAATCAACACGATTGTGGAAATACTCAAGCACAAATTGCAAAGTCTAATCTCATGGGGGGATCCCTAACTCCGTGTGAAATCCCCAAAACTCCCTGATTTTACACAATTGCAAAGTTTGATCTCCCTGGGCGAGGATCCAAAACTCCCTGATTTTTACACAATCGCAAAGTTCAATCTCCCTGATTGATTATCCAGAACTCCCTGATTTTGCAGGACCTCTGAGGACACAAACCTGGGAAGAAGAGGTTTCCAGGATATCCGCTGAAATCAGGTTCTCAACATCAACACATATTGATACCCGAGGTGATACCATAAGGGTGGGTTTTGCACCAGGAAATGGAGTGTGCCAGTGTTGGGCTGGTATCAACTTTTGAACATACCTAGCCTACTCCGGGTATTTAATTTTTTAGCTTCTCTTTTGCATAGCATGCTGGTACTGGCATTGGGTAAAACTTTCTGGTCCTGGTTTTTTTTTCAATTTTGTGAAGTAGGTGGACAGGTGATCTACAAGAGGGATTAGCCAAATTTGGCTAGAGATCACACACAAAATTAAATTTTCTTTTTCAAACTCTGCTATAGACTGGGGATATATAAAGGAACCTATGCTCTTAAATATGGTGACTTCCAAATTTTTCCTCCCTTGAAATGTGACGACTTTGGGTCTTTTTTTCCAAAAAATCCTTTGGACAATTCCCAGCCCTTTTTTTCCTGGTCATCAAGTGGTCAAAATTCGTGACCCAAAAAAAAAAAAACCCCTAGGCCCAAGCCTGATTTTTGGCTGGTATATGGAGGTATATAGTATATATACCTGATATTGAGACCAATATAAAACTGGTACAAAGCTGGTATTACCTCAGGTCCCTAACCAGGCTGGTATAGGCATAAAAGATTGGTATTGCCTCAGGTCATACTTACCCACCAAACTGGTAGGGTCCTTGCTACCAGTGTTGATACCGTTTTTGTTGGCCTTGCCTACCTAGGCAAGGATATTGTGTTTAGATTCATTATAGAGTATAGTAGCTTAATGGATTTTGGCCCCTAGGTAATAATAATAGGTCTATTTTTATATGAGAATTTCTGAAAGATGATATTTTGGGTTGTGTTGAAACTTGAGATTAGTTGTAGAGTTATAACATCTCCTAAGGATTTTTTGTTTCTTTTAGAGGATTTTCTTAAGATTATATTTTTGCATGGTGAAACATTTGTGTTTCCATAATTCTTCTTTTTTTGCCTTAAGATAATTTTTAATGTAAAATGGCAAGGCCACAGTGTGACACACCCCTTGTTCATACTAGGAGGCGCTTGCTTTGGTACCAGACCGACACTGGTGTGTACGTGTGTACCTACCTACTGGCAAGCACGAAGAAGCGTTTTGTTCGCAGAAATTCGTCCCGCTGAGAGGGTTTTAGAGGCTCGAGAAATCGACGGAGTGGAGAGGGCGTGAGTGATGTATGATTGCGGCCAGAGAAATGTTGTTGCTTTTCTTGTGATTTTCACATAGAAAAGAGTGTGGTGGGGAAGAGATAGGAAAGCAGGGCTGGCGGGAGCTGGGAAGAAACCCCAGTCTGAAGGTAAGGGGTTTGCTAGACCCGACAACAGTAGATATCGCTTGGCCGTATTCCATGCCCATCTGGTAGAAGAGAAGTCATCAGCAGTAGAGATGGCGGAAGAGAAGTTGGCGGCAATGGAAGCAGCTGTCGCCAAAGCCAAAGAAGCCGCAGAATCGGGAGCCCCGACGCTGTTCGACAAGATAGTCTCGAAGCAGATCCCTTCCACGGTGGTGTACGAAGACGACAAGGTGTTGGCATTCAGGGATATATCCCCACAAGCTCCCGTTCACATCATCATCATTCCCAAGGACAGAGATGGCTTGACACAGCTTTCCAAGGCCGAGGAGAGGCACACGGAGATACTAGGCCATCTCATGGTCACCGCTGCAGTGGTGGCGAAGCAGGAAGGGTTAGTTGATGGCTTCAGGCTGGTTGTGAACGACGGTCCACAAGGATGCCAGTCCGTGTACCACCTCCATCTTCATCTTCTTGGAGGAAGACAGATGAACTGGCCCCCAGGCTAATCCTTTGTCCTGCTGCAGTAAACCCTAAACCCCACCAGATTTCTGTTGTCAGTGTCCAAGGATGTCACAATCGAGCTTTGTCTGGTTTTTTCGAGGTTGTTGGTCATGTGACTCCTCGAATGCAGATGCTGGTAGCAAAACTCTAGTTCCAGTGAAGCTTTTGTTGTGTACTTTGCATATCCAGATGAAGAAATCTGCTGTCTATTATGTAATTTCTTGCATTTCCTCTCCTCATGATGCAACAGAGATGTGAGGGATGAGTGGGTGGGATTCAGAGATATGATGATTGTGTTGGTAAGTAGTTTTTTTCCTGCTGTGATGATGAAGTATGATGTGCAAGTTTCATGTAGAGATACTTGCTTGCTTGTGGATAGTCTTTTGTGACAATCTTGAAGCACCAGGAGTCTTTTGGCATCACCTTGGACCAATCTGCCTGTTGCAGTGATTGAAACAGTTGCAATTCTGAATACAGAGACAATCAGTTGGAAATCTCTCACCTGGGTGAAAGAATCGGATTGAAAACTCCTTGTATTTCAAGATGTGGACATAGATATCCATTCTTTTGCAGTTTCATTGCCTGTGCTCCTCCAGCAGCAGTGGGGAGAGCAAGGGAAAAAAAGTGCATGCTTTTTCCCATTAGTGCTTGGAAAACAGCCTACAGTTTGTGGATTCAGGAAACTTCCGAAGTCATCTGTTTTGTGAAGCAAATCTGATGGAGCTAATATTGATGATGATGATGCTCACAAGTAAGCTTCTTGATGGGTTTCAAAACTTGATGGATCTGATGATTATACTTCTGAGTAAGCTTTGTGTTAAACAAAACTTGATGGATCTGATGATAATGCTAACAAAGTAAGCTTATCTTCTTGATAATCATAATTTGATGGAGCTCATGACAAAAATGTTTGAAAAGGTCTGATGATGATGCTCACAACTAACCTTACCTTCTTGATAAGCAAAATTTGACGGATGATGCTCATGATGATGTCTCAAAGATTTGATGATGATGCTATCAAAATAAGCTTAGCTTCTTGATAAGAAAAATTTGATGGAGCTCATGACAATGTTTTGAACATCTAATGATGATGCTCAAAAATGAAGCTTAGCTTCTTGACAAGAAAAATTTGATGGAGCTCTCTACAAAAATGTTTCAACTATTTTTTGATGATGATGACAATTAAGTGAAGCTTCTTGAAAAGAAACATTTGATGGAGCTTGTGACAATGTTCCAAAGTTCTCATGATGATGGTCACAACTAAGCTTTGGATCTGGCTAAGCAAAATTTGATGGAGTTCATGCCAAAAAAGTTTCAAAGTTTGATGATGATGCACACAACTGAGTCTAGTTTCTTGATATGCGAAGTTTGATGTAGCTCACAAGAATGTTTCAAAGATGTGATGATGATGTTCACGACTACACTGAGCTTCTAAGCAAAATTTGATGGAGCTCACAACAATGACTGAAAGAAAGCTTCTTAAGCTTACGAAGCTAACTTAGATGTAAATTGACGATGACGACTTCCGTGCAAAGCTCTAAAGGGGATAAAAAACCAAAGAAGTCATTTTCTTTTTCAGTTGAGGATGAATATTACAGGTAAGTTTTCATCTTCTTGAAGCAAATTGTGATGAAGCTGACGACGATGGTGGAAAAGAAGGCTGAAAAGTAGTGAACCTAAATTTTGATGCAACTGACGGAACCTTGATTCGAAGTCAAGGCAAACTGTTGTGAAGCGAAAAACATGACGAAACTGATGCAGACGAATAAGATGACGAATACGATGACGACGACGACGACGCTGCCGATGCCGGTCTGGAAAGGAACGCGAAAACAGCACGATCTCTCCTGCGTCCGACTTTTTGTGACACAACGGAAACTACCAAGCGCGCTACAAGCACACTATGGGGATAGCACAGGCCTCATAAAATTTGGCATTCTACAAAATTTTTTTGGCATTGGCCAAAAATAAAAACTCAAAGTTGCCAAAATTAAGTGGGTATAAGTAGTAGTAGTAGTAGTAATAATAGGCAAATAATCTTTGGATAGTTGGCCTACTGAGTACTCCTTAGGAGAGGGAGGGATCTTTTTAGGTGTAGGAATCCTCACTCTCCTATGCCTAGTGACCTATGTAAGCATAGGCC
>Ga0116231_10011144_pt1 | contig 14008 bp, 16 predicted proteins | sample S1TSphgellanicum_2_FD_89695 | JGI IMG/M metagenome (GOLD analysis project Ga0116231, IMG submission 89695) | Host-associated microbial communities from peat moss isolated from Minnesota, USA - S1T2_Fd - Sphagnum magellanicum MG | ecosystem: Host-associated > Plants > Peat moss > Unclassified... | reverse complement strand
GTGGTCTGAGCCTCCTTTCGGCGGGCCATACTGCGCTCGAAGCGGTAAGACGTCTTGCCCGTGTCGATGATGTGCGCCCGGTCCGTCAACCGATCGATGAGGGCTTTGCACAACCTAGGGTTGGGAATAACTTGTCCCCATTCGGAGAAGTTCAGGTTCGTCGTCACGATTACCGCCGCGCGTTCAGCACGCTCGGCGATCACCTGGAACAACAGCTCGCTAGCGGTTTCGACCAGCGGGACGTAGCCAAACTCGTCGATGCAGATGAGGTCGATACGCTCCCATCGGGCAAGCACGCGGCTGAGCTGGTTCGCGTGGGCGGCCTCGACCAATTCATTGATCAACGCCGTCGCGGTGGTGAAGCGGGCGCGACGTTTCTGACGACAAGCGGCCACGCACAGCCCACTGGCCAAGTGCGTCTTGCCGGTGCCAACATCGCCGATCAGCACGATCGGTTCCGCTTTGGTCACATACTCGCCCTCAGCAAGCGTTCGTATCTGTGCGGCTGGAACAACGGAATGCTCGAATTCGAAGGCTTCGAGCGTCTTTATTCGCGGCAGCCGTGCTTCGTTCAATAGGCGGGCGATCGTGCGGCTGTCACGTTCCTCCCTCTCTGCCGCCAGGAGTGCCTCAAGATAGGCCGCATGTGACTGCGACTCGCGAATCGCTTCCTCCCCGAGGCGCGCGAATTGCGCAGCAATGGTCGGCAGACGCAGCTGACGGCAATGCTGGCGGATCGCCTGATCGTGTAAATCGGCCATCACGCGTTACCCGCGCACGGACCCACAAGCAGCATGTCATAATCTGCAAAATTTGGCGGCGGTCGATCATAACGGGCGAGCTCTCCGACATCGATCGGATCAGGGTGGGTTTTGTGCAGCCCCGACTCGGTCAGCAGATAGCGCACTGCCGCCACATCGGCCGCACCCGCCGCTACCGCTGCACCCACCGCCACCGCCAGGCGATCATGGCCAAACTCCCGCCCCATCTTGACCACTTCCACCATCGCACGGGTTCCGTCCTGCTTGCCGTGCCGGGTGCGCAGCCGCTCCCAAAGCGCGTCATAGCAAGCCGGCCACCGGCCCGCTTGGCGCCATTGCGCCAGCGGCTTCGAACCAGCGAACGCGCCCGGCTTGTGGGTGAGCACATCGAGATAATGCTCGAGGTCGAGCACCTGCTGACGGCACTGATAGCAGCGCTCGTGCCGCGCGATTTGGCGATTGCGATGGAAGATTTCGACATGCGATGCACCAATGCGCACCTCCACCCGGGTGCCCGTTTGCGCCGGCACCGAGTAGAAATTGGTCTTCACCGGCACGCAGCCATGCTTGTCGACCAGTGGAAAGACGATTTCCGCCAGGTCAAATCCCTCGGCCGCGCGCATGTGCAAATGCGCCCGCTCCTCGCTCAGCAGTGCGCCAATGCTCTGTGTGCGCCCGGCGAGCACCCGCGCTTCATCTGCGCGGCAGCAGGCAACGAGAAATTCATTGAGCGCGTCGACATCAGCCACATTGGGCACCGGAACCAGGTGGTTACGCCGGAAGTAACCGCCTTCGCCCTCGACGCCGCCTTTTTCATGCCCTTCGCCGGGCGTGCAGAACTCGGCTTCAAAGCGCCAATGTGAGCGAAATGCCGCAAAACGCACGGTTTGCTCGCGCCGATGACCGCGCATGATCTTGCGCACGGCACTCGCGAGGTTGTCGTAGCGAAGTATACGAAAAACCCCACCAAAGTAATTGAACGCGCATTCATGCGCTTGCAGAAACGCCTGCTGTGTGGCGTGGTGATAGGCCCGATGAAAAGCGGCCCCGCTGGCCATCGAACGCATCACGAACACCTGCATTTTCGTGCGTTCGCCGTCAAAATCGACGTAGGCTTCATACCAATCTACCTGCGCTTCTTGGCCCATGCTGTAGCTCTGCGGGACAAACGTCTCGCGCGAGGCCAGCCCCATTTGCCGCTTGCGCTCGCGCACGTGGTTGCGAACCGTCGATTCAGCCACTGCGGCGTCGGGAAACTCCGTCAAAATTCGCCGATAAATGCGCCGGGCAGTGTGCCGCTGCTTGCGAGGTGCCCGCCGGTCTGCCTCCAAAACGGTGTCAATGAACGCCATGACCGCCGAAAGCTTTGGCTTCGCACGCAACGGATAGTTGTGTGGCGGCGGCAACGCCCCAGCCAGCGCCTGGCGGACCAATCGACGATGAACACCAAATTTTGCCGCAACTCCGGCGACGGTGCCGACCCCAAACTCAAGCTCCTGACGGAGCTGCTCAAACAAGTCCATTTTGGCTCTCCAGTCCACGCCCGAGTCCCTTGACCAGTGTCCGGGACCCTATGTTGAGGGGCGGGGGTGGGCCAAAATTCGTCAGCACAAGTGGGCCAAAATTGGATAGCAAAGCCATGCAGGATACAAGATCTGCATAATTGATACCGCGCCTTCTACTGACGCAACTGTGCGCGCCTGTATTGACATGGGAAACCTGATTCTCATGCCAGTACGTCCCACTCAGGATGACCTCGATGCGGTTGGTGAAACTCTCGCTCTAGTAAGGGCAGCGGGAAAACCAGCCGCCTTTGTCCTGAACGGCGCACAAAAAGGCGCTGTCAGCACGCGTGCCGCAGGGAACGCTCTGGTTCACCGTGGCGAGCTAGCCGAGCCAACAATCCACCGTGCCGAATCCATTCCAGCGACGCGTGGCTCAGGCCAGGTGATAGGGGAGGCAGCTCCAGGTTCGGCAGCGGCAGAGGAATTCAAACAATTGTGGCAATACGTGGCGTGGCGGCTTGGCCTGGGAGAGCAACCTACGCAGATGCTCGACATCGACGCCCCGGTGGTGGTGCCAATGCGCAAGAGGAAAAAAACATGACTGGCAAGCGACTGACTATGCTTGAGATGCCTGAGGAAGAGGTCGTCTCGCCCGCGCAGTCGGGCCGTTCGAGTAACACGTCCATACCGCTGCCGCCCATCCCAGAAGCACGACGCCGCGAACCTATGGTGCAACTCAGTGTCAAGGCTCCCGAACTACTGGTCAACAGACTTGATAGACTAACTAGGGAAACAGGAGCAATGAAGCAGCAGGTGATTGCGTCAGCGCTCGATGCTTACCTGGCCGGACACGGTTACTGATGATCTCTACACATTAAAAAAACACCTAGCCTTTCACCGGTTGACCAACGGGGTCGGCCCACATCGGCATCAAGCAAACTCGTCGACTATTTTTATCAGAAACTGCTTTGGCTCCGCGCCGTTTTGCTTATGCACTTCTGATGCGGATCTTACACGGACATGATGCGGAGTTGATGTGAAAGTTGCGACGAAACTGACACGCAGTTGATACCGGCGATACGATGGTGGGACCGGATGGTGACGAATATCGCTCACAGTGCCATGGGCGAGACCTGTGCCATGGCTGGCGCTGATCGGCGGGCAATATGGCCGAATTTGTAAGATTGCCACGCTTGAGCTTTGGCTTACGCGGGTTTTATGTTAACCGTGAGTTGTGTTAATTGGGGGCCTGCCAACCAAATTTCCCCGGTGATTAGGCGATAGATGTCGAAATTCCTGAGGCTTGCTTTACTGCTGACCGGCATCCTGAGCGCCGCACCGCTTGCTGCACAAACACCAGTCCACCAAGTGCCTGCCGGCTTAAATTGTCCTGGCGATAAAGTTGTCTGGGTGAACACCCGATCGCATGTCTACCATTTCCAAGGCGAGCGCTACTTTGGGAGCACCAAAGAGGGCAAATTCGAATGCCAAAAGGCAGCCAACGCGGAAGGCGATCGACCAACGCGGAACGGTCAATGACCGATCGGGATAGTATTGACCCGCGCCGTATGGCTGAGAAGCTTCTAGCTATTCATGGGGACCAGGCCATAACTGAGGCGTTAATTTGTATGGCTCGTTGCAATGCTGGCGAAGATTACGTCGGGACATTTCGTTGGGAGCAAACCGCGAAGTTGCTGATGAGTGGGATTCTAGAGCTTAGAGCCTCTGAACATCGGGACGCATCGACCAGGCCAAGCTGCCCTCAAATCTAATGGCCTTGATCACGAGGTAGTGAGGGCTGGCGCCCAGGGTTCCATGTCAGTGCCATTCGGGTTCCATGTCGGTTCCGTCATGGCTGTCATATGCACCGTTGGTCCTTTTTGTCGGGCGTGGTTTTACTGCTTGCCGCATGAGCCCGGCGTCGCCTCGCTTGCCGATTGGTGTGTTAACCACAGGTGTCCCAGTGCGGATAGGCCGTTGGTTGCCCGGCCTTGGTTATTAAGCCGCTACAATTAGGTGACGCTCATGGCGAAAGCCCCTCCAGAGGAATCTGACGAGGCCGAGTCGATCGTGGACGAAGCGGCGATTGCTCGGTTTGCTAAGGCCATGGTCGAGAAGATGGCTATGATGCGAACGAGAGGCCTCAGGGATTGGGAGACATGCAGTTCTACAGAGTTGTTGTGTCTGCTGCAGGAACACGTCGAGAAGGGTGATCCAGTCGAGGTCGCGCTATTCGCAATGATGATTCACCAGAAGGCGGAGGTCGAATTTGAAGTTGAGTGGAAAAAACCTGGAAGTAGAAAGTTATAATTATTTCTCAAGAAATGATCAATGAGGGAAACAGATTGTTAAAATTAAGTTCTAAAAAGCATTGGTGAATGGCTCGTTCGGTGGCACGAATAAAGATTGACAGGCCGCGGAACGTTTCAATGCTGCACGCATCTGTAACACTCATGGACTTAAGGCCTATTCTGTTGTCCCCAGTTGGCGCATTTTGCGCCACCCCCGAATAGCGCGGGGCTCAGTCGCGTTCTGCGACCGGTGCTATCGTATGTGAGTCAGGCCATAGGAGGCAAGCAGCCGGGCGGGCGCTATAGGCGAATTTGCACGCAATTGTCGTGCTCAGGCTACCTCTAACGCGGCGATTTACACACAATTAAAGGTTGAATTGCATCTGGTTAATTGTCGTTTTCCACAGGTTTGCCCCCATATATCTGCGCCACTTCCCGAGCGGGATTAGCGGGGTGACATCCCCATTCCGGGCGCCATCACGCTACCGTATGCGTTACCGTATCCACTGGCGTGTCCATTGCCGTATCCGTTAATGTATCCACTTCCGAGAGCGGCGGAAATCAGCCCATCTTTGACAGACCAAGTCACTCTAGACGGGTGAGAGGTGAGGGGGGTTCCGCTTGCCGATCTTCGCGCCGAGGGGCATGCTCGCGAGCATGGTGACACTGAGCGACGAAGACACCGCGGCTATCCAACGCGCCTATGACGAGAGCGGCGAGTTATCTGCCGCCATCGAAGTGACCCGGCGGTTCCAGGCTATCCGGGGCGAACGCGCACGCGAGTGGGCGCGGATGATCTGTGCGTGGAAGCCGCCGCCGGAGACGCTACGACCAGCGGCGCAGTAAACGCGCCAGTGTCGGCGCGGTGGCCACTGGCGCCATCTTGCTTGGCCATATCGCCGCACTGACAAACCCAGCTGAAGCGGACGAATAGGGGGCCTACAGCCCCTGCGTCGGCTCATATGCGGATTGCATTTCTTGTGATGACGCTCCTAGAGCCCTAGAGCGACAGGAGGTGCGCCCGGAGGCTGTCGACAGTATGGGTGAGCCCGCTTGCCTCCATATCGAGAAGCAGGGCCTCGGCGGTCTTTTCTGGGCGTTTGAACCGTTCCCGCATCTGTCGGATCACCGGGATCGCCTGGCCGGTATCGAGATCGATGGTGTCAGCGATGAACTCGTCGGCTCTTTTCGCTTCGAGATCGAGTGGCTTGAGGATATGTTTTGGAAAATGTTTAAGGTTCTCTGTCACGATAACGGATGCCCGTGTCTTGACGGCGGCGGCGATGACGTGCGCGTCGTTGACATCAGGCAGCTTCCCAATGCTCGACAGCAATCCCTCGTAGCCTGTAACAGTGGCCTCTTCGAAGGCACGTTCCATGGCGCCCCGCGCCCTGGCGGCGCGCTCGGCACCATCGGCGACGCCTTTTTTGGCGTAGCTGCGAGCGATCGCCCGCTCGACCTCGCCGAGGATTTCCGCTGACCATCGGAGGCGAAAGAACTCACCTTCAGCCAAAGACAGCAGAAGGTTTCGCGTCAGTGGCGAGAATAGCGAGCAGGCGTCGACAAGAACCGTGAAGCGGTTTGCGAACATGCCTAGAGGAGGTCGGCGTCGAGCGCGGCCAGCTCTTCAAGTGCATCCGATCGCGCGGTTTCCCGGCGTCGCTTGTAAGCGAAAAGCTCTTCGGCCCTGATCCGGCGATGTCGTCCGACGAGCACGTGCGGGATTTCTTCCTTCTCAAGAAGCGAAATTAAGAAGGGACGTGAGACATTGAGAATATCGGCGGCCTGCTGCGTGCTCAGCATCTGACTGACCGGGACGAGTGTGACCGCGTCACCCTTGCCGATATGGCGAAGCAACTCGATGAGCAAACTCGAAATTCCGGGCGTCAGCACAACCTCCGCTGATTGCCCTGAGTCCTCAATGATCCTGAGGGTCTGCTCCTGGTCGACACCACGAGAGGCAAGGATCTGGCGGAGCTGGTTGGCGGCGGTGCGCTCACCGGGAGAGGGCAGCCGCTCGCCGAGGGGCTTGACTATCGCTGACATGAAAGAGTCCTCCGGACTCCCTCTTATACGCAATTCTCGCAGCATTCGCAATATTCGAAATGCGTGTGCCTTGAGAGGCGGCGGGACATGGACTGAGGTTCCCCTCCGTGTCCCTCAGTTCGTCATGCCGCGGCAAATTGGGTGATGACCGCTGGTTCTCCAGCTTTTCGGATGACGGCGACGACGAACCAGATGAAGCGGATGGGTGGGCAACGGCCTCGGTTCACCCCCACATCCGCCGCGCGATGTCCTTTTCTTCGGCGCCAACGGCATTGGCATAGATCGCCGTGGTGGTGAGTTGGGCGTGGCCGAGCCATTTCTGCACCATGTTGAGCGGGATGCCGGCGGTGACGGCGGCCACCCCAAACCCATGCCGCAGCCCTTTGGGTGAGGCGTGCGCCCCATCGAGCCCGGCTTCTTGCATCACCGCATGAACCACGCGCCAACCGGTCATGCGCGACCACGGCCAAAGCTTCTCGCCGCGTCCCTTGCCGCGCCGCGCCTGCTGTTCGCGAATGCCATGCACCATATTCAGCGCTTCGAGCAGCACAGGGGGAACCGGCACGGCCCGATAGATGCCGGTGGTCCGCTTTTTGAGGCTTTCAAACACCAGCGCCCCGGCGGCGAGGTCGACCCGATCGACGGTGAGCGCCAGCGCTTCAGAAAGCCGGCAGCCGGCATAGGCGAGGGTCATGCAAAGCGTACGGATTTCCCGCTCGGCGCGTTCGGCTTCGCGCAGGAACGCTTCGCGCTCGCCGACGGTCAGATATTTCCGCGCGCCATCCGCGGTATGCAACCCCATGCCGCCCGTCGGGACGGGCGGGGGAGGGGGCAATTTCGGCGCTGACCGGGTCTTGCGTTTCGGTGGAATACCAGGCAGCTTTGCTGCCTGTGCAGGCGAAACGGCCTTCCCCGTTTTTGCCTTGGGTTTCGCGGTTTTCGCTGCGGGTGTCGCTGCTTTTTTCGGCGTCTTCGGCTTTACCACCGGCCGCCGGCTCACGCCGCTTGATCCCGATAGCCCCGTCGCCGTTTGGCGTCGCACACATGGGCAAGCGCATTGATCGCTGCCCCGGGATCGGGATACGGCTCCAGCCGCAGAGATCCGGCTGTGCCGATCCGCCCCCAGCGCCGCGCCAGAATGGCCCGGCCGAACAGATCGGGCCAAACCTCAATCCGGTAGAACCGCCACTCGCCTCGTTCGAGGCGCACGCGCACGAGATAGGCCGCTTCCGCGAAGAGCGGCAGTTGGATGGGTTTCGGCCAATCAGGACCGGGTTTCCGACGGGTGCGCATGTTTCCACGGAAACTGTATCAAAAACGACTCGTCATCGCGCAAGAAAAATCTGCGGCCGAAAGCAAGATTTATATGCGTCCGACACGCCCCCACATTGAAAACCTCAAGCCCCCACCAAGCACGTCAACGAAAAAGCCGTTCCCGCCATCGCAAAACCGCACGCTTCCCTCTTCATTCCGCTAACGCAACAACCGCGCACAGTGTTACACTACTGTACAGAGAGTAACAGGGCACCGACCCATCATTAAGAAAGATAAAACCTACCCTGCAAACTCGCAATCAAATCGGCAACCGGTTTTGTAGCGGATTGCGGCTAAGAACAATGGGTTCCAAAAGTTGCCAAGAAACAGCTCGTTTGCCGCGCGGATCTACCTGCTACTCCCCCGTTCCTCGTCTCACGCATTTTGCGTCGGAACGATTGATCTCGCGTTCGTCTTAACGATCGTGCATTCATTCTCAAACAATGTGCGTCGGAGGCACCCGATAGTCTCAGCTAATTTGCGTCGGAAAGTGCCCTTGATTGCGCGTCGGGCCGGTTATCATTGCGCGCCGCCACACGTAGCGGCCGAATTAGAGCGTCTCGGCATTCCAAACGACTTAATTACAGTTGTTGGGTTGGACGACCAGTTCCAGGTTCCCGCCGCGCGATGGCTGTGCGGGTGACCCAAAGAATCGTCAGAGTAGGCTCGTCGAAATCTTGTTCTATTGAGGGGGGGAATATGAGCTAAGTCATCCCTGAGGTAGGACTTGTTCAGCTAAGCCGCACAAGCCGTTTTCGCCGAAAGGGCTTCCACGATGAAAAAACTGTGGCTCACCTATGCCTGGAAGGACAACGAGAATGCAGACATCGACCATGTAATTGCAGAGTTGCAACGGCATGGGATCGATGTGCGGTATGATCGCGTGCAGCTTCGTGCCGGGCGGCGGTTGTGGGATCAGATTGACGCCGCCATCAGGGATCCCGAAATTCGGGCCTGGGCTATGTTCGTGACTGAGAACAGCCTACGAAGCGAGCCGTGCCAGGAAGAAATCGCGTATGCGATAGACCGGACACTTCGGACGCGTGGCGGCGACTTCCCGCTAATTGGCATTTTTCCGGAGCCCCTCGATAGGTCCATCATTCCGTCGGCAATAGCTACGCGGCTCTACGTAAACCTACGCGACCCGCTGTGGGTTCAGCGGGTCGCTGGTGGTGTCAATGATCAGGAGACACAGGCCGTCTCAACACCCCCACCACCTTTCGGCCATGAACTTAGAACAATTGGTGGCAAATTTATTCTGGAGGTTTGGCCTCGATCCGGACGATGGTATCCGTTCGGTGCGGCTGTCCCGTTCGATGAAGCTTCCAAATTGGAAGTGGTATTGCAGGGTCCACGGGGTGGACTGCTGCCCTTGGCAACGGTCATTGTTTCTATGAAAGAGATCGGCCGTCAGGGGGATCCGATAAAAGGGTATCTCATTCATCATGCAATCGACTTGCTCAACTCAGCTTATATTCAATTTTCGGAGCTACCGACCCGAGTCTTATTCGGTGATCCGAAGGAGCGGATGCTTAATATACACTTTGGCCCGGACCGTCCTTTTGGGATTACTCCTATCAACACTACCTCGGCGGCAAATGTCGCGAAAGGCGACGCCAAAAATTGATTAAAAACGCTCTAAAGATACAACCAGTGGCGCCCTGATGCTCATCTTCGGCCCTTCCGGCATCCACTTATCGGGTTGTCCAGAAATGGTTCAGCCAAAGGGTTGTAAACACCTCATCTTTTCAATACGGTAGAAAGCTGTTCTCCGCGTTCGCAAAGGAACACCTTTCTGGACGCAAGCGCCGGCCCTCGAAGGGCCAGGAGGGCACACGCACCGTCCTGTACCTGCGGGTCTCCACCCCTGACCAAAAGCCCGACCTGCAATTTGACGGTCTGCGCGACTACGCGACGCGCGCTGGCCTCGATATCGTGCAGGATTACTGTGATGTGGGCGTGTCAGGTCGCCGGGAAGGCCGGCTACAGCTCAATGCTTTGATGGCATCAGTACGAAACAGAGAAATCGACTGCGTGCTGGTATGGAAGTTCGATCGGTTCGCCCGCAGCACACGCCACCTTCTGGTGGCTCTGGAGGAATTCAATCATCTCGGGGTTCTGGGCTCAAACCCCCAAAATTTCCAGAGCCGTTCTAATTCAGATACTTAGCCTGATTCGATCGAGATATCTTACCGCGACTGCTAGCGACCAGCCTCCATTTTGACCGACTTTCCCGAAAAGGATGGTTGGCGCACGTTCCATCAAGAGGCGGTGTGGCCTTGATCGGTAAATGGCACGGTTTTTGGTCGCTATGTGACACCTATGACGAGGGTGCTGCGGGCGGCTTCAACGACATCGTCGGTGATGACGGTCAGTTCGTTGATCTTCATGATCCGCTCTATCTGGACGAACAGCCGATGCAGGAGCCGGAAATTGCCGCCGGTAATGCGGGCGATGGAGGCAATTGCCTGGGCGTCGGTAAAGTCGGCATCGTCGAGGTTAATGCCGAGCGAACGCCAATGGCGCGTCAGCACGAACGTTAGCTCGTCGCCGGTCAAGGGCCGATAATGATGGGCGAAGCCGACGCGGCTGTAGAATTGGGGAAAGCGGGATAGCCTCTTTTCCATGCCGGTCATGCCGGTCAAAATGACGCCAATCTCTTTGCGGTCAAAGATGTCGCGAACAAATTCAATAGTGTTCATCGATAGCCGCTCGGCCTCGTCGAACATCACCAGCTCAATGTTCTTGTTGAGTGTATTGATCTGGCGCATATCCGCGTCGTAATTCAGGTGCTCATCAATGCTATCTTCGGCATGGTAGATGAGATCACCAAGATTTTTGCGCATATCGCGAAGGGTTTCGGAAACGGTCGGGGTATAGAAAAGGGTGCGCGTGCGAGCTAGGGTGACGAGAGCTTCCGCGCTGGATGGGTGCTGGTGCGGCCAATTTTCGAGATACGGCCCGACACTGTCCCAATGGGCATATCGCCGTGCTGAAAGGGTTTTGCCGACGCCAGCCGCGCCGTAGCACACGCCGATATAGCGGTGTTTGCGAACGGCGTTGGCGAACTCCACAAAGCGCCGATGCTCTTTGGTGGCGATGAATGTTCCTATCTCGCGCCCGTTGTGTTCCATGGTTCAGTCACTGTCGAAGTAAGTTCTCAGTTTCGGTTTTTTCGTAAGCGCGGCGGGAGGAGGCGGTGCGGTTTTCACTGCGGGCAGGAAATCCCTGACCCGAGCGACGCGTTCTCGGATTTGTGTGCGCAAGGAGCGGCGAAAGGCCGTGCGCGCCGTTTCGATGTCTTTGAGCGTCACGGTGCGGTCGGCATACTCGGGGCTGACAGCGCGACAGAGAAAGCGGTTCTTGTGAAAGACCCGGATTTCGGAAACGTCGCGCGGATCGAAACGGATGGTGACGGATTCGCCGACGTAGGCCGCCAACGTCGTGTCGATGTAACGCGTCCCTTGAAAATGTATGCCGTCGCGCTGCACGGCGCGCGCCTTGGCGACGGTCATCAGCAACAAGTCAAGATCGTCGAGGCTGTCCGGCATGCGCGGCAGCCATCCTTTGCCCAGCCACGCCGCATGTGGCGCTTCGTCGATCTGGCTGTGTGGTCGCTGATTGTAATCGCCGACGATGAACGCCATGAGCGCCGCATCCAATTCCGTGAGCGACAAGACTGGCGCGTTTGCGGTCTTGCCCTCAATCAAATGTCCCGCCAAGCGCGGCAGAAGCTCATCTTTGATCGTTCTGAAGAAGCGTTCGACTTTGCCACGCCCTTGCGGCCTGCCGACAGTCGAATGGATCAGTTCAATCCGCAGCGCCGCCGCAACTTGTTCGAGATGAATGCTGGTGAAGTCGCTGCCGTGATCGACATATAGCACATCGGGAATGCCGAAGACTGGCCACGCGGGATTCGCCTTGCGCCAGATCGCTTGCCGCAGAGCCAAAGCCGTATGCAGAGCCGACGGCGCGCCGAGAAACGCCATGTATCCGGCGATTGCGCGTGAATAATCATCGATGACGATTGTGAGCCACGGGCGCGCGGGCTTGCCGTTCGCGTCAACAATCAAAATATCAAGCGGTGTGTGATCCGCTTGCCAGAGAACGTTTGGCGCTTTGGCGCGGTGCCGGTGAATCAGCTCATAGCGGTTGCGAAATGCCGCTGCCCCTTCGTGCGCCAATGTCGTCAGCGCCGGGTTGATCCCGCGGACAATGGCATGGACGGTCGCGTAAGATGGTGCAGCGATCTCGCGCTCCATGGCGATCTTTGTGACCTCACGGTGTAAGGCCGCGACCGAGGGACGTGGCTTGCGCAGCGCCAGACCTTCAATCAGCGACGTGAAATTCGTCGACAGCTTACGTTGCCCCGCATCGCCGCGCGCCGGACGGACAAGACCGGCCAGACCTTCAGCGCGGTAGCGACTCAGCCAGCGGCGCGCCGTGCGTAGGGCGACCCCGCCATCACGGGCGGCGCGGGCAAGGGGGACGTTCCTGTCAAGGTGAGGCTGAAGGACGGCGAACCGGGTCATGGCCTGTTCGCGTTGCCGATCCGACAAACTGGCAAGCGGCACAGCTTGCACCGTTTTCTCCATAGCCATGCCCTCCCGACCCGTCGCCGGTCGCTCGACCTCTGTCCGCAAGAGGATCGACCAGCGGACAGTCGCGCCGACCGGCGCGCGTCAATCAAACCGCCGCGATAATCGTCTCAATGAGATGGTACGATGATTCTTTCAATAGGGGAACCTTTATCGTACACTTTCGGGATGACCATGATCACAATCGGCTACGCCCGTTGCTCTACGGACAAGCAAGACCTCGCCGCTCAAAAGGCCGCGCTCGAAAAACTCGGCGTCCTCCCCGAGCGCATCTATACCGACCACGGACTCACGGGAACCAACCGCGACCGACCCGGCCTCGACCAGGCGCTGGCCGCCGTGCGCGCGGGCGACACGCTCGTCGTCCCCAAACTCGACCGGCTGGCGCGCTCCGTCCCAGATGCACGCGCTATCGCCGACGCATTGATCGCGCGGGGCGTCAAGCTGGCGCTCGGCGCGAGCGTATATGATCCCGCCGATCCCATAGGGAAAATGTTTTTCAATATCCTCGCCACGTTCGCTGAGTTCGAAGCCGATCTGATCCGCCTGCGAACCCGCGAGGGCATGGCCATAGCGCGCGCCAAGGGCAAACTACGCGGCAAGTCGCCGAAGCTGTCGGACAAACAGCAAAACGAACTTCGCCGCATGCATGCCTCAGGCGATCATTCCATCAGCGATCTGGCGCATGTCTTTTCCGTATCAAGGCCGACCGTCTACCGGACGATCAACCGTGCCAAATAGCCACCAAAACCGTGCCATTTACCGATCAAGGCCACAATAAATGCCATTCCTCGGCGCCGTCCCGCCCATCCTTTTCGGGAAAGTTGCTCGACGATGGTTCCCCCCACGAAGCAACCAAACGCAATCCGCCGAAGCCGAGAGCACCTCACCCCGGCTGAGATCGACCGGCTAATTGCCGCAGCGCAACGTCTCGGCAGGTATGGCCAACGCGACGCAACGATGATTTTGCTTGCCTACCGGCACGGGCTGCGTGTGTCGGAATTGGTCGGCCTACGGCGTGAGCAGATTGATCTACGGCAGGGGCTATTGCACGTGAACCGCCGCAAGAACGGACTGCAAAGCACGCACCCTCTCCGCGGGCCGGAACTTCGGGCTTTGAACAAGGTTCTACGTAAATATCCAGATAGCGCCTACGTTTTTATCTCAGAGCGTGGTTCGCCAATGACCGACGCCACCTTTCGCAAACTGGTCGCCCGCGCCGGGGAGGCCGCCAAACTGGGCATGCCAATCCACCCGCATATGCTACGGCATTCAACTGGCTTCAAGCTTGCTAACGACGGTCACGACACACGAGCTATCCAGCTCTACCTGGGCCACAGAAACATCCAACACACAGTTCTTTATACCCAGCTGGCCACGGATCGCTTCAATGACTTCTGGAAGGACTGAAACGCTGAAACGTCCGCTAAAAATGCCTAAGCAACTGATTTCAAATGGTTCTAGAAATTCCGAGGGTTTGAGCCTAGAACCCC